>Ga0214921_10007738_pt1 | contig 14199 bp, 14 predicted proteins | sample LL1505_MetaG_FD_177992 | JGI IMG/M metagenome (GOLD analysis project Ga0214921, IMG submission 177992) | Freshwater microbial communities from Lake Lanier, Atlanta, Georgia, United States - LL-1505 | ecosystem: Environmental > Aquatic > Freshwater > Lake | place: USA: Georgia | collected... | reverse complement strand
TAAGACAAAAGTGGTTTGGGTGATCGGTCAGTTTCGCGCCTCCGCTTCCTTTGTGTTGTGCTTTCGGGACCCCATCGCTTGTTTTTTAGTGTTTTTTAGGAGTCCCTTGCATGGGCAATAAACTGTACGTGGGCAATTTGCCGTACACGGTGCGCGATGGCGATCTCGAGCAATCTTTTGGTCAGTTCGGTACCGTCACCAGTGCCAAAGTCATGATGGAGCGCGACACGGGTCGATCCAAAGGCTTTGGTTTCGTAGAAATGGGCAGCGATGCCGAGGCGCAAGCCGCCATTGCCGGTATGAACGGTCAGCCTTTGGGCGGACGCAGTTTGGTCGTCAATGAAGCCCGTCCCATGGAAGCTCGTCCTCCCCGCACTGGCGGTGGTGGCGGCTACGGTGGCGGTGGCGGCGGTGGTGGTTATGGCGGCGGCGGTGGCGGCGGCTACGGCGGTGGCGGTGGCGGTGGTGGTCGACGCGAAGGCGGCGGCGGCTACGGCGGCGGCGGTCGTCGTGACAGCGCTGGCCCCGATGGTGGTTTCCGCAGTCCTTACGGTTCTGGCCCCCGTGGCGCAGGTCGCAACGACAACAACCAAGGTTATTGAGTTCTCACTCAACCCAACCTGAAAAGCCCCGCAAGGGGCTTTTTTTATGGCGGCCAGTGTTTACTCGGCTATAGGGGCCATCCGCTCAACGCCCTGTGGGCGTGATGGACATGCGGACCTTCCCACTCAAATCCAGCTGCTGCGTCAGGTGATCGTATTGGAGGCGTTGGCCCTCCATGCGGTCGTTTCCGCGCTGTAACTGCACGGCTTGGTCGGTGCTCATGCGCTCACGCCGTGCGTCCAAAAACAGGGATTGGGTTTGCACCACCAAGCCTGGGCCCAGCGGGGGTTTTGCTTGTGGGCCGGATGATCGCTCGATGCGCACATCACCCCACAAGCGCACCTCACTGCCATCGGAATTGCTCTCACCTTGACGCGCCTTGGCGTAAGTCTTGTCTCCCTGAGAGGTGTACCACAGCAAAACGGGTTGTTCAAAGTGCAAGGTCTGGGTGTCCGGATAGTGCCGCACCTCCAACGCTTGCAGCCACGCACGGGGCTTGCCATCGGCTTGAAATTGCTGCAACACCACGCGGCCCATGGTGTAGTCGGGCACATGGCGCGGTGCCAACTCTGGCGTGGGCTCTTCGGCCTGTGGGGTGTTGCGCAACAAACCGTAGGTCAAAAAAGCCAACACACCCATCAACAAAACGGGCAAATACAAGAGCAACCAGTTGCCCACATCCAAACACAAATTGACCGCTTTTTGTGCTGTGCGACGAATGAGACCTGGTCCATTCACACCTGGCTCCAGATGCGCAGTTGCCTAGCGTAATCGCCTTTGGCCATCAACAACACATCGCAAAACTCACGCAAGGCCCCGTGCCCGGCCAAAGCCCGGGTCACATGGTGTGCCACCGCCAACACCTCAGTGTGCGCGCCCGGCGGGGCACAGGCAAATGCACTGCGCAACAGCATGGGCAAGTCCGGCCAGTCATCCCCCATGGCTGCGGCTTGTGCCCAAGCCAGGCCCTGGTCTTTGAGGACTTGTTCAGCCACCACACATTTGTCTTTGATGCCAAAAAACGCGCGCTCTAGCCCCAATGCGCTCAAGCGGTGGCGCAAGGGAGCGCTGTCGCGGCCAGTGATCACCACCACGGTGACGCCGGCCTCTTTCAACAATTGCAGCCCCATGCCATCCAAGGTGTGAAAGCGCTTGATCGATTCGCCTTGACCGTCCATGTACAGACCGCCATCGGTGAAGACGCCATCCACATCCAAAAAAGCCAAGCGGACGTTTTGGGCTTTGAGCAACAGTTCGGTGGGAAATTTTTGGGTGGCTTGCATCAAATCACCTTGGCGCGCATCAAGTCGTTGGTGTTGATGAAGCCACAAAGGCGCTTTTGATCATCCACCACCAGCAAGCTGGTGATGCGGTACTCTTCCATGATTTGGGCCGCTTGGGCCGCCAAGGCGTTGACCGAAATGGTGCGGGGGTTGGGTTTCATCACATCGGCTGCACTGATGGCGCGCAAGTCTTGCCCGCTCTCGACCAGTCGGCGCAAGTCTCCGTCAGTGAAGATGCCCAAAATAGCGCCTTGCTCATCGGTGACCGCCGTGGCACCCAGCCCCTTTTGGCTCATTTCGCGCATGAGTTCTGTCAAGCCCGCTTGTGGCCTGACGGCGGGCAATTGCGGGCCCGCGCGCATCACATCTTTCAAATGGGTGAGCAACTTGCGCCCCAAAGAGCCCCCCGGGTGCGAGCGGGCAAAGTCCTCTGCCTGAAAGCCGCGTGCATCGAGCAACGCCATCGCCAGGGCGTCACCCATGGCCAACTGTGCCGCCGTGCTGGCCGTGGGTGCCAGGTTGAGCGGGCAAGCTTCTTTTTCCACACTGCTGTCCAACACCGCCAAGGCATGCAGGGCCAAGGTGGATTCTGCACCGGCCGTGATCGCCACAATCGGCACACCTTGGCGCTGCAACAGCGGCAGCAAAACGATGATTTCTTCGCTCTCGCCGCTGTTGGACAAGATCAAGGCCACATCCGTGTCTTTGATCATGCCCAAGTCGCCATGGCTGGCTTCAGCCGGGTGGACAAACATCGCGACCGTACCGGTCGAGGCCAGCGTGGCGGCAATTTTGCGACCAATGTGGCCGCTTTTGCCCATGCCCATCACCACCACACGGCCCGTGGCTTGCAACAAAATGCTCACCGCCAACACAAACGAGCGGCCGATGGTTTTTTTCATCCCCAAGATGGCCTGGGACTCGATGTCCAAGGTGTTGTGGGCCAAGCCAATCATGCGCTGCGCCTTGCTGTCCAACATGTTTTGGGTCAACGCGACGAGCCGGTGGTTCCTGCTGAGAGGGGGATTGGGTTCAATGGGGGCGCTGGACATGGGTTCATTCTATCGATGCCGCCAATTCGCCCCAGCGTGATTCTTAAGTCAACGCATCGTCATTTGCCAATGCAAAAGCGGGAAAAAATTTCACCCAACAAATCATCGGCCGTCATGCCACCGGTGATCGTGGCCATTTCTTGTTGCGCCAAACGCAATTCTTCGGCCACCAGCTCGAGCTTCAATGGCTTTTCGAGCAAACCACGTCGGGCATTGGCCAGTCGAGCGTGAAAAGCTTTCAAGGCTTGTAGGTGTCGTTCGCGCCCACTGTATTCGCCCTGGTCGGCGCTGGCTTGTCGCCCAACGGTCGCTAAGATTTCTTGCTTGAGTTGTGGCAGTCCAGCCCCGGTTTGTGCGGATATCCAGATGGGGTTGTCATCCCGCTCTGGCACGGGCGTATCTGTGAGCAGGTCCACTTTGTTCCACACTTGTAAACAGCGCTGCTGTGGGCCTAAGCGCTGCTCGATCAAAGTTTGTAGCTGCGCATCACGCTGGCGATAAGCCGCTTGGTCTTGGCGCGATAGGTCATGTAAAAAGAGCACGGCATCGGCTTTTTCCAAGTGTTGCCACGCCCGCTCAATACCTATTTTTTCAACCACGTCTATTTCGTCAGCTTGGTCATCGCGCAGCCCTGCCGTGTCCACCACGTGAATCGGCACATCGTCGATGTGAATGGTTTGCGCCAAGGCGTCACGGGTGGTGCCCGGTATGGGGGTGACGATGGCCGTGTCCTTGCCCGACAAGGCATTGAGCAGGGCGCTTTTGCCCACATTGGGCTGGCCCACAATGACCAATTGCAAGCCCTCGCGCAGCAACACACCTTGGCGCGATCGTTCATGCAGTTTTTCACTGGCTTGCATCAGTTTTTGCAATTGCCCCAAGGCATCGGCTTGCTGCAAAAAATCAATTTCTTCTTCGGGGAAATCCAATGTGGCTTCGACCAACATGCGCAAGCGGGTCAGGTCCTGCGTCAAACCGTGGACTTCATCGGAAAATGCGCCGGCCATGGAGCGGCTGGCACTTCGCGCTGCCGCCTCTGAGCTGGCATCGATCAAATCAGCCACCGCCTCCGCTTGGGCCAAGTCCAGTTTGTGGTTGAGATACGCGCGCTCGGTGAACTCACCTGGCCGCGCCAAACGCATGCGTGACACGGGATCAGGTGCTGAGCCCATGTCGCCCATGGCGCTGGCTGTTTCCAAACAACGGCGCATCAACATTTGCATGACCACCGCGCCGCCGTGCCCTTGCAACTCCAACACATCTTCACCGGTATAGCTGTGAGGTGCGGGGAACCACAAGGCGATGACCTGGTCCACCAATTGACCGTTGCCGTCGCTCACGGACGTCAAGGTGGCCATGCGCGCCACCAAGTCCCGGCCCAATAGCGCCCGGGTCCAAGCCAGCAAGCCTTTGCCACTGATGCGAACAATGCCCACCGCGCCGCGGCCGGGCGCTGTGGCCACGGCCACGATGGGGTCCGACCAAGCGCTCAACATGCCTTGAATCCCCTGCCCATGGTGCGCGCCACCGTGACACGGCGCCGCGCGGCTGAGGTCATTTGCCCAACACACCCATTTGTTTGTTGATCAACCACTGCTGGGCAATGGACAAAATATTGTTGGTCAACCAATACAACACCAAGCCAGCAGGGAAGACAAAAAACATCACGCTAAAGGCCAAGGGCATGATCCACATCAATTTGGCCTGAACCGGGTCCGGCGGCGTGGGATTGAGCCAGGTTTGCAGCATGGTGGTGGCTGTCATCAGCAAAGGCAAAATGTAGAAAGGGTCTTTGGCCGACAGGTCATGAACCCACAACACCCATGGCGCATTGCGCATCTCCACAGTCGACAACAATACCCAGTACAAGGCAATGAAAACAGGGATTTGGATGGCAATGGGAAAGCATCCGCCCAACGGGTTGACCTTTTCCTCGCGGTAAATTCTCATCATCTCCGTTTGCATTTGTTGCGGGTTGTCCTTGAGACGCTCGCGCATTTCCATGACTTTGGGGTTGACGGCTTTCATCTTGGCCATGCTGCGATAGGCTTGGGCATTGAGCCAATAGAAAGCCAACTTGAGCAACATCACCAGGGCAACGATGGACCAACCCCAGTTGTGCAACTGGTCATTGAGGTTGTCGAGCAGCCAGTACAGTGGTTTGGCCAAGATGGTCAACCAGCCATAGTCTTTCACCAACTCCAAGCCGGGGTACAGGGCCTCGAGCTTCTTTTCTTCTTGCGGCCCTACATAAAACTGCGCGCTGACTTTTTGGCTTTGTCCAGGCGCTATTTCTTTCAAGCTGGCAATCATGCCCACGGAGTACAAGTTGTTTTCCACCTTGCGGGCGAAAAACTCTCTGGTCATGTCATTGGGCAGTATCCAGGCAGAAGCAAAGTAATGCTGCACCATGGCCACGTACCCTTGATCGGCCTTTTTCTCAAAAGTGGCTTTGTTTTTTTCAATCTCTGAAAACTCAACCTTTTGGTATTTCTGCGCTGGGGTGTAAATCGCTGGCCCAGTAAACGTGGAATAAAAAGCAGACTCGCCGGGCGGGGGGTTGCCATCCCTCAACAGCTGCACATACAGCTGTGGCGTGATGGGTGCATTGCCCTGGTTAACGACTTCATGCTCAACTTGCATCGCATAGCTGTGGCGCTCAATTTTGTAGGTCTTGATGAGTTGAACCTGGTTCACCGGCTCAGAGACAAAACGCACCTGTATTTCTTTATCACCCTCTTTGAATTGGGTGCTGCCCGACTGCCACTTAAATGTGCTTTTATGGGTAGGCAATGGGCCTTGAGCTGAGATCAAGCCCGACTGGGAGAGGTACAACCGGGCATTGCTTTGATCCAGCAACACCACGGCTTGATCAGGCTTTTCCGCGTCGCTGTATTTCAGCAACTCTGTTTTCACCAAGCTGGCACCTTCGGTGTCAAAGCTCAACTTGAGCAAATCGGTTTCAACCTCAACTTTTCGCCGCTCGCTGAGGTTGGAGGGGCCGCTTTGCTGGGGCACTTCGGCCGCCACACTCAGGCTGGTGCTTGGTACATCATTGGCTCTGCTGGCTTCTGATGTGTTGGCAACCGGCTTGGTGTTGACCGCTTCTTGTGTTTTAACCGGCGCAGGAAAAAATGTAGCGGGCTTGCCGTTGTGCAACTGCCATTGGTCCCACAGCAAAACCAGCGAAAAAGCAAATGCCGCCCACAAAATGGTGCGCCTGATATCGTTCATGGGTGATTCTTTTTTGGAGGGTCTGCGAAAGAGAAAAGTGGCTTGATGGCATCAAGCCGCGGCTCAGGCACGGGGTCGTATCCACCCTGGCAAAAGGGCTGACACCGACAAAACCGGTGCATGCTGAGGTAACTGCCTTTGATCAGGCCGTGGCCTTCCAGGGCTTGTAGCGCATATGCCGAGCAAGTGGGGTAGAAGCGACACGCCCCCCCCAGCCAGGGACTTAAAAGCAGGCGATACGCCTTGATGACGAGCACCAATAGCGCTTTCATGCCGCGCTCAAATGAGTTAACAACTGGTCAATCTCTTGACGCACGGCTTTTTTCAGCGGGACTGAACAAGCGCTGGTGAACACCCCCGGATCCATCGCGGCGCGCAGGCGAACCAAATGCGGCACCGGGGCCAACTGCGCTTGTTGCAGGGCAAATGCCGCATAAATTTGTCGGCGCAGGGCATTGCGGGTGACGGCGCGCTTGGCCCACCGTTTGGGCAACAAAGCAGCTAGGCACAAGCCTTTGACTTGGTCCGAGGCAGGGGCTGGTTGGATCGATTCAGCGGCTGCCGGCTCTGGGTTTGTCGCCCTGTGAACCACAAAATGCTTGCTGCGTGCCACGGGTGGCGTTTTCATGAGCTGTTGAAATTGAGCCCACGCTTTGATGCGCTTCAAAGGCTGCATGTCCACCGCCGAGATGGGCAGAGTTGGTGTTTGGCGTTGGTCAAACGGCCAAGCGTTTGCGGCCTTTGGCGCGGCGTGCATTGATCACGGCACGTCCGCCGCGGGTTTTCATGCGCACCAAAAACCCATGTGTACGGGCGCGGCGGGTTTTGGAGGGCTGGTAAGTGCGTTTCATGTCATTCCAATCAGATACCCCGATCCATCGGGGAAACCCATGATTATCCCAAAAAAACCAGCGGCTTGTGAGCCTTTCGCAGAAATTAGCACAAGTTCGCTAATAAGGTCTTTTTGTTTCTATCGGCCTGTGGATAAATTTTTGATAACGTTGTTTTTTGCATAGATAATCGCTAATCTGTCCACAGATTTTATGATCCCCTTTGATTCCACCCCTCACCCCACTGGTTCTGGTGAACAGCTGTGGTTGGAGTGCGTGGAAAAGTTGGCCCAAGAGCTGCCCGAGCAGCAATTCAACACCTGGATCAAGCCCCTCCAAGCCAAGGTTTCCGACGACCAAACCAAAATCACCATTTTGGTGGGCAACCGCTTTAAGCTCGACTGGGTGCGCACCCAGTATGCCCAGCGCCTGAGCTCCATTTTGCAGGAGCTGCAAGGCCATCCCATTGCCTTGGAGCTCGCGCTCTCGCCCAGAGAGGCCCCTCCGAGGCCTGCCGCATTTCAGCCGCAGCCGGAATCATTCTCTATGGCCGAGCCCGTGGCCGACGCCGAGCCCGCCAACGGCTTTAAAACCCGCCTCAACAGCGCGCTGACCTTTGACTCCCTGGTGGAGGGTTCGGCTAATCGCATGGCCCGCGCCGCTGCCATGCACGTGGCCACCATACCCGGACAGCTCTACAACCCGCTGTTCATCTACGGCGGTGTGGGTTTGGGCAAAACCCATTTGGTCCACGCCGTTGGCAACAAGCTGCTGCAAGACCGCCCAGACGCCAAAGTGCTCTACATCCATGCAGAGCAGTTTGTGTCAGACGTGGTCAAGGCCTATCAACGCAAAACCTTTGACGAGTTCAAAACCCGTTATCACTCTTTGGACCTGTTGCTGATTGACGATGTTCAGTTTTTTGCCAACAAAGAGCGCACGCAAGAAGAGTTTTTCAACGCTTTTGAGGCCTTATTGGCTAAAAAATCGCACTTGGTGATGACCAGCGACACCTATCCCAAAGGTTTGACCGATATCCACGAGCGTTTGGTATCGCGCTTTGATTCTGGCCTCACCGTGGCCATTGAGCCGCCTGAATTGGAAATGCGGGTCGCCATTTTGATCAGCAAGGCACGCCACGAAGGTGTTGAAATGCCTGAAGAAGTGGCTTTCTTCGCGGCCAAAAACGTGCGTTCCAACGTGCGCGAACTCGAAGGCGCGCTGCGCAAAATTTTGGCTTATTCACGCTTCAACCAAAAAGACATCTCCATCCCTTTGGCCCGCGAAGCCTTGCGCGACTTGCTGTCGATCCAAAACCGACAAATCTCGGTGGAAAACATCCAAAAAACCGTGGCCGACTATTACAAGATCAAAGTCGCGGACATGTATTCCAAGAAACGCCCCACCTCGATTGCCCGCCCACGGCAAATCGCCATGTACCTGGCCAAGGAGCTGACCCAAAAAAGCCTGCCCGAAATTGGTGAGTTGTTTGGCGGTCGTGACCACACCACGGTGCTGCATGCCGTGCGCAAAATTTCGGGTGAGCGCCATCAAGACAATGAACTCAACCAACAGTTGCATGTGTTGGAACAAACCCTAAAAGGATGATGAAAAATGATCATTCTTGGCAATTTGCTGCGTTTTTTCCCTGTGGATGGTTCTGGCATAAGCCAGTACTTGTCCACAGGGAAATGCGTTTTGAACAAGTTATCCCCATTGGACTTGTTCAACTGTGCAGGCTTACACACATGGTTCGCAGGGACACAAGTGCTTGAACAAACAAGAGAAAATAGGCTTCTCCACAAAAAAGCCGTTGCTCTACTACTACCTACTATTCTTTATTAAATCATTCAGAGGTTGACATGATCGTCTTCAAATCTTCTCAAGACAAGGTGCTCTCGGCTCTGCAATCGGTTGCAGGCATTGTGGAGCGGCGACAAACGCTGCCCATTTTGGGCAATGTGCTTGTCCGTAAAACAGGCACACAATTGCAATTCACTACCAGCGATTTGGAAATCCAAATACGCACGAATGTCGAATTGGATGGAGACGCCGGCGACTTTGCAACCACGGTGGCCGCACGCAAATTGATCGACATCTTGCGTTCCATGCCCAGCGATCAAACGGTGGTGTTGGAGTCCAACCAAAACAAACTGCTCTTCAAAGGCGGCAAAAGCCGCTTTAGCTTGCAAACCATGGCGGCAGAAGACTTCCCCTTGGTGCAAGAGTCGGCGCAGTTTGGGCCTGCGTTTAGCTTGCCTCAGCGCACTTTGAAAGAATTGCTGCAACAGGTGTCGTTTGCCATGGCGGTGCACGACATCCGCTACTACCTCAACGGCATTTTGTTTGTCGCCGACGGTAAACAGTTGAGCTTGGTGGCCACCGATGGTCACCGTTTGGCGTTTGCATCTTCGACACTGGACAATGAAGTGCCGCGCCAAGAAGTGATCTTGCCGCGTAAAACGGTATTGGAATTGCAGCGTTTGCTCAGCGACAAAGAAGGTTCTCTGGAATTGCAATTTGCCAATAACCAGGCGCGGTTCCGCTTTGATCACATGGAGTTTGTTTCCAAATTGGTCGAAGGCAAGTTCCCCGACTACAACCGCGTCATCCCCAAAGGCCATAAAAATGCTGTGGTGCTGGGTCGTGCACCCTTGTTGGCCAGTTTGCAGCGCACAGCGATTTTGACCAGCGAAAAGTTCAAAGGTGTGCGTTTGACCTTGGAGCCCGGCGCTTTGCGGGTGGTGTGCAACAACACCGAGCAAGAAGAAGCCACCGACGAAATTGAAATTGACTACGACGGCGATACCGTCGAAATTGGTTTCAACATCAGCTACCTGATTGATGCCTTGACCAATATGGACCAAGAAATGGTCAAGATCGAAGTGACCGACAGCAACAGCTCGGCCCTGATCACCATACCGGAAGACAACCAATTTAAATACGTTGTGATGCCCATGCGCATCTGAACACCATTTGAACCTTTCTTATTTTTTTTTGAGCGGCCCATCCAGGGTCGAATGCCTCCATGACCGATTCTGTTGAACCCACCAGCCCTGAACCCATTGACCTGACTGCCAAGGATGCCTATGGCGAGGGGTCTATTCAAATCCTAGAGGGCTTGGAAGCGGTTCGCAAGCGCCCAGGCATGTACATCGGCGACACGTCGGACGGCACAGGCTTGCATCACCTGGTGTTTGAGGTGGTGGACAACTCGATCGATGAGGCCTTGGCGGGTCATTGCGATGACATCGTGGTCACCATCCATTCTGACAACTCCATCAGCGTCACTGACAACGGCCGTGGCATCCCCACAGGCGTGAAGATGGACGACAAGCACGAGCCCCGTCGCAGCGCCTCTGAAATTGCCCTCACCGAGCTGCATGCAGGTGGTAAGTTCAACCAAAACAGCTACAAGGTGTCAGGTGGTTTGCACGGCGTGGGTGTGTCGTGTGTGAACGCGCTCTCCAAGTGGTTGCGCTTGGTGGTGCGCCGCGAAGGCAAGGTGCACACGATTGAGTTTGTCAAAGGTTTTGTTCAAAACCGTTTGCTGGAAATGGTCGATGGGGTGGAAGTCTCTCCCATGCGCATCACCGGTGAGACCGACAAGCGCGGCACCGAGGTGCATTTTTTGCCCGACACCGACATCTTTATTCAAAACCATGAGTTCCATTACGAGATCTTGAGCAAGCGATTGCGTGAACTCAGCTACCTGAACAATGGTGTGCGCATCCGTTTGATGGACGAGCGTACCGGCAAAAACGACGACTACTCGGGCGCGGGTGGTGTGGCCGGTTTTGTGCAGTTCATCAATGCGGGCAAAAAAATCCTGCACCCCAATGCGTTTTACGCCGAGGGTGAGCGGCCTGCCGAAACCTATGGCGGTATTCCGGGCACCCACATTGGCGTCGAAGTGGCCATGCAATGGAACGAGAGTTACAACGAGAGTGTGCTGTGTTTCACCAACAACATCCCCCAGCGTGATGGTGGCACCCACTTGACCGGCCTGCGAGCCGCGATGACGCGGGTTATCAACAAATACATCGAAGAACACGAGTTGGCGAAAAAAGCCAAGGTCGAGGTAACGGGCGACGACATGCGCGAAGGCTTGTGCTGCGTGTTGTCGGTGAAAGTGCCTGAGCCCAAATTTTCCAGCCAGACCAAAGACAAGTTGGTGTCCAGCGAAGTGCGCGCCCCGGTGGAAGACATCGTGGGCAAGGTGCTGGGCGACTATTTGCAAGAGCGTCCCAACGACGCCAAGATGATTTGCGGCAAGATCATCGACGCCGCCCGTGCCCGTGAAGCGGCCCGCAAAGCGCGTGAAATGACACGGCGCAAAGGCGTGCTCGATGGCATGGGCTTGCCCGGCAAGTTGGCCGATTGCCAAGAAAAAGACCCAGCGCTGTGTGAAATCTACATCGTCGAGGGTGACTCCGCCGGGGGCTCGGCCAAGCAAGGCCGCGACCGCAAGTTCCAAGCGATTCTGCCCCTGCGCGGCAAGATTTTGAACGTGGAAAAAGCGCGTTACGAAAAGCTGCTCACCAGCAACGAAATCTTGACGTTGATCACGGCACTGGGTACCGGCATTGGCAAGGTGAGCGCCGAATCCGGCAAGTCGGGGACAGACGACTTCAACATCGACAAACTGCGTTACCACCGCATCATCATCATGACCGATGCCGACGTGGACGGTGCGCACATCCGTACCTTGTTGTTGACCTTCTTCTACCGCCAAATGCCCGAGCTGGTCGAGCGTGGCCACATCTACATCGCCCAGCCGCCTTTGTATAAAGTGAAGGTGGGCAAGGAAGAGCAATACCTCAAAGACGGCGCGGCCCTGGATGGTTTTTTGCTGCGCATTGCACTCAAAGACGCCAGCATCCAAACGGGCGGCGACGCACCGCAAGAGCTCAAGGGCGACACCTTGTCGCAACTGGCGCACCAACACCAATTGGCCGAGGCCGTGATCGAGCGTTTGAGCAACTTCATGGACGTGGAAGCCTTGCGCGCCATTGCCGATGGGGTGGTGGTGTCGCTGGACACCCTGGAACAAGCGCAAGCCTCAGCCGCGCAGATGCAGATCAAACTGCGCGCCCTGGGCAGCGGTGCTGAGGTGGCGGGCGAATTTGATGTTCGCACCGACAAACCGATTTTGCGCATCAGCCGCAAACACCATGGCAACACCAAGAGCAGCTTGATCACCCAAGAGTTTGTGCACGGCGCTGACTACGCCGCACTGGCTTTGGTGGCGCAAACCTTTCAAGGCCTCTTGGGCGCGGGCGCCAAAGTGGGTCGTGGCGAGGGCGAGCGCCACAAAGAAGAAAAAGTTTCCGACTTCCGCCAAGCCATGCGCTGGCTCATCACCCAGGCCGAATCGGCCACGGCCCGCCAGCGTTACAAAGGCCTGGGCGAGATGAACCCCCAGCAGCTGTGGGAAACCACCATGGACCCCGAAGTGCGCCGCTTGCTGCGCGTGCAAATCGACGACGCCATCGAAGCCGATCGCGTGTTCACCATGCTGATGGGCGACGAAGTGGAGCCGCGCCGGGTGTTCATCGAGACCAATGCGCTGCGGGCGGGGAATATTGACGTTTGATCGATACAACTGATGTGCTAAGCACGTCAAATCGGAATAAACAAATAGATCAAAAGCGTATCCCAATGAGCTGTTGATTGCTTTCGCCTGTTGCTCGTGCGCCGACCATGAGTTTTTGATAAGACCAACTCAAAAGACCACCGTAATTAAATTCGTGTGTGGTGTTTGGCGCAGAGTCTGCATATACGCACATCAAGCAGCCTACTGCTTACGGTCTCGTTAATTAGCAGCTGCGCCACGTTTGCTGATGGCCTTATTCATGGTGGACACGGAGACCGGTTGTATAACGGGATCAAAAATGCCCTTCAGTGCCGTTATCTCGTTTTTTGTTGCCATCCGCTCGATCATGGGCCTCTTCAACTTGCTGGCCTGGTAGAGGTCGAACTGCATCTGCATGCCGGCCCACATTTCGGCACTTGTGCCGAAGGCCTGGGCCAGGCGGTAGGCCATGTCTGCGGAAATGCCCGATGCGCCCGAGACCACACGCGAGAGCGTCACACGATTGACGCCCAGTTTTACGGCGGCCTCAGTGATGGTGATTTCACCCAGGTACTCCCGAAGGACGTCCCCTGGGTGAGGGGGGTTGTGCATGCGAGTCATGTCTGCCTCAGTGATAGTCGCGGTAATCTACAAGCACGGCGTCCGCCCCTTCGAACGTGAACACCATGCGCCAGTTGCCATTGACGGTGATGGCCCAATGTCCTTTCAAGTCGCCTTTTAGAGGGTGTAAACCCCACAAAGAGGCAGACAGGTCTTCGGGCCTCACCGCCTGGTCAAGGGCCGCCAACTGGAGGCGCAGCCGTGTAGCGTGTGCGGCTTGAATGCCCGCTTTGCTGCCGGTTTCGAAAAAGCGTTGCAGCCCTTTGTGTCGAAAGCTCTTGATCATGTCGACGCCATTTTAGTGTGTAGCGCTTCAGGCTACAAGCTGTGCCTAAAGCAAGGCGTGAGCGCATCTCGACCAGTTATCCGAACCACCCCTCAAGCCAACCGCCCCGCCCGGTAATCATCCATCGCCGCGATGATTTGCTCTTTGGTGTTCATCACAAACGGGCCGTATTGAACAATGGGCTCGCGCAGCGGCTGGCCGGCCAGCAGCAGGGCGCGGGCGCCTTGGCCGGCGCTCAGGCGCACGTGGTCGCCCTCGTTGCGCAAGATGGCCAGGTGTTGGGCCGGCACGGCGGCGGTGTCTTCGCCGCACACCACGTCCACGCTGCCTTGGTACACATAGGCCATGGCGTTGTGGCTGCTGGGCAGGGCTTGGTCAAAGTGGGCGTTGGCGCCCTCAGGAAAGTGCAGGTCCAGGTACAGCACTTGGGTGGCTTCGCGCTTCACGCTGCCATCGGTGCCTTGGCTGTGGCCGGCAATCACCCGCACCGTGACGCCTTGTTCGGTGGTGAACTCGGGCACCTGGGCGCTGGGGATGTCGCGGTACCAGGGCGGGCACATTTTGTCTTTGGCGGGCAGGTTGAGCCACAGCTGAAAGCCCGACATGAGGCCTTCCTCTTGCTCGGGCATTTCGCTGTGGATGACGCCGCGCCCCGCGGTCATCCATTGCACGTCGCCGTTTTTCAGCAAGCCCTCGTTGCCCGCGCTGTCGCGGT
>Ga0214921_10007737_pt1 | contig 14200 bp, 13 predicted proteins | sample LL1505_MetaG_FD_177992 | JGI IMG/M metagenome (GOLD analysis project Ga0214921, IMG submission 177992) | Freshwater microbial communities from Lake Lanier, Atlanta, Georgia, United States - LL-1505 | ecosystem: Environmental > Aquatic > Freshwater > Lake | place: USA: Georgia | collected... | reverse complement strand
CAAAGAGCAAACAATCCAAAGCAGAAGGCTACAACACCAACTTGAAACCGTTTAAACTTTAAACCATTGAGCCAATCTCTCCTATAAGAAATTAGCCCATCTGTCTCAAACCATTTGAAGACGGACATGGGCCAAATACATTGACAACGGCACACTGACCAAGGCCAATGCGCCTTGGATCATTTTCCAGAGCTATCTTGGTGCCAACAATGTGCCCGATGTTTATAAGCTGCCGACCCAAGCGCGTTTCGTTGCCGCGCAGACATTCAGTGACTATGCTTTTCTGGACACCCAGCAGGCGGGGCTGGCCAGCTTGAATAGCATCTATGCCAATGCCGCCCGCAAATGGCTTGCTCCGGTGGATTCTGTCAGCCATGCTGCCTCAAAGATGCAGACGATGATCGCCGATGTCGAGAGTGTGGCGCTTACTGGCGTTGCGCCTGTTGATTCCTTTGTTGGGTAGACGATCTTGTACTTCTGGTTTAAGCACACGCAGATTTCAGTACTTAGTAGTTGAATCCGCCCAATAGAGTATTTTTTTAAATATTTCACGATAACTTGATTCATGGCTTCATACATTGATTACAAACCGATATCGATCATCGGACAAGCGTTATTCAACTTCTCCCAAGGGCTGGGAAATTTAGAACATCGTTACCAAGGTTCAATCAGGCTTTCGGTTTCTGATCCCTTCACTATCGCCCAGTCTCACAATCTAGGCGCTAGCGATTATGTTTATACCCAGCTCCCTTTGGCAATCCGCCCTTGGACAGTATCCCAGATCGCAGATGTAAACGCTATTGCTACTGGATTTTCCCAAATTGCAGGCCTGTCCTTCGAGCCGACTTTGAGCTATTCAAAATTGAATCCTGCACAAATAGGCACGACTTCCGACATTAATATTTCATTTATTCATCGTTCGAATTTGGGGACAGTCGCCGGCGTTTCGGGTTTATTTTCTGATTTTGATGACACTGAATCTTTTAAATACATTGGTGCTGCCGGTGATATCGTTCTCAATTCGATGAATCTGGGCGACCTGTCTGGTGCGACAGTCCTGTCTCTCGGTAGTACAGGCAGTGCCGGTTTTACGCTTTTACATGAGATCGGTCATTCTCTGGGTATGTCACACCCCCATATTGCAGTGTTGCCAAACGGCACTCGAGTCCTGGCCACTAATTTTTCACAAACAGCTTTTGTGGGGTTCCAGGACCTTGGGTTTACGCTCAATCGTATCGCTGATATGGACAAAAGCTATTTCACGATCATGTCTTATCACCAGACACTAACAAGTGGTGGGCAAGCCTATTTCCCGCAAAATCCTATGATATTGGATGTCATCTCTCTCCAGGAAGCTTATGGGGTTGGAGCTGGGACCACTGGAACAAACAACGACACGATTACTCCAGGCTCGCAAGGTATTGTTAATTCACACCGCACATATTTCGACACCGGCGGTACCGATACGATTGATCTTCAAAACTATACCTCGGGTTCCTATCTGCATATGGGAACCACGATAGTTGGTGCTTCTTATCAGGTTGGCATATCAGTGAATACAAGCGATGCTGCTCGGATGGCATTAGGTAGCGACTTGGAAAGCGTTCGTTGGTATTACGGTGATTTTGAGAATGCAGCTGGCGGAACGGGGGCAGACCGAATTGTAGGAAATTCAAACGGTAATATTATTAGGGGTAATGGTGGGAACGACGACATTGACGGTGGCTTAGGTATTGATGAAGTTGCCTTTAATGGTCAACGATCTGAATATTTCATCCAAAAATCTGGCGTTAAATATTCTATTTCAGATAGTGTTGTAAACCGCGACGGAAAAGATCAAGTTGTTAATGTTGAATCTTTAAGATTTGCTGACAAAACTGTAGTTTCTCCAACATCCCTAGATCCGATTGGAGTTTCAATAGCAGATCAACTCTCTGTCGTTTATTTCGGTCGGGGCATTGCGTTTGATTGGCGAAATTTAACCGCTACAGTGGTATCCAATGGTCCCTCAAATGCGATTCTCGATGCGTTTTACAGCACCGCTTTGAAAGATGGCGCCTTCTCCGACGTCGATTCACTGCAATCGATAGCTAACAAGACTTTTCTAAATATCTTCGGAACCCCAGCTCTGACATTTGAACAAGATGCGTGGGCGATGGCAGTAAGCTCCGGCTCAGTCTCGCGTTCTGCATTACCCTGGGTCATGTTTGTTTCTTATCTCGGCGCAACCAACGTGCCATCAACTTACCAAGTGCCAGCGCAAAGCCGGATCGTTGCTGTAAACGCCTTCACCAATGAATTACAAGGCACTGCTGAAAAGTCTCTTGGAGCAATTGGCGGATCTGCTGCCGAACTGGGTAGGGTGTGGCTGAGTTCAATTCGTCTGCAGAGCGACGCAGCGGCCAAAGTCTCAAGCGCAGCAGCCGACGTTGCTTTAATCAGCTCAGCATCTAAGTCTCAGCTGGAAATTCCTGTAGACCTCATAGGAATACTTCCGTCAACTGAGGGACTTGTTTTTTAATTGTCCCGGTACAAGACCGTGATGCTGATGCGGCGGTTGCGGGCATCGAGCGGGTCGTTCGGGTTATAGGGGGCCGTGTCGGCCACACCTTCGATGCGGGCAAAGCGGTTGCTTTTGACACCGCTTTTTTCGACCAACTGGCGGGTAGCTTCAGCGCGTTCTGCTGACAGAGACCAGTTGTTGCGGTTTTCAGAGTTGGCAAAGGCCACGCTGTCGGTGTGCCCTCGCACGGCGACCTTGTTGGGCATGGAACCCAGTGACTTTGCCACTTCGTCCAGCAGTGTCTGAGCTCGCGGCAACAAGCGGGTGGTGCCCAGGGCAAACATAGCAAAGTCCGCTTTGTCGATGATCTCGATGCGCAAACCGTCTTTCTCGCGCACAAACTTCACTTGTTCTTTCAAGTTTTCCAGCTTGGGGTTTTGCTCGAGTCGCTCTTTCATTTCTTTCTCGAGCTTGTCAAAGGCGGCTTTGTCGGCTTCTTCAATAATTTGCTTTTTCTCCGCTTCGCTCACCACGTCCGGGTTGGCCCGATCGGTGCTGTTGGGCGAGGGCTCGTTTTCGGTCGGACCGCCTTCAGAGCGAGGGGTCACGCGCTCCATGGCTGCGGTCTGTTTGGCAGAAAACGGAAAGCCGTCAGGGTCAATGATGGAGCGGCCGCCCAGAATGCCGTTGGAGCCTGCCAGGCTGCTCATGGTGATATTGCTGTGTGAGGTCGGCTTGAAGTAGTCGGCAATACTTTTGCGCTGGTCGGCGTTGGCCGCACCCAGCAGCCACATGAGCAAAAAGAAGGCCATCATGGCCGTCATCATGTCGGCCAAAGCGATCTTCCATGCGCCGCCATGGGCGCCGCCATGGCCGTCGTCCATGATTTTTTTAACCACGATGACGGGTGCCAGCGCTGCCGGGGGGGCTTCTTCTTCAGCGGGTTTTTCAGCGGCTGCTGCGGCCTCAGCGGCCTCAGCGGCCGCGGTCGCGTCTTTGATGGCAGCTTGCATCGCGGCCGGATCGCTGGCGTCTTTGCCGTTCAGCAATTCAATGGCCGCCGCCAAAATGGCGTCCGTCGGTTCAGCTGGGGCTGGGGCCGGCGTTTCACCTGTTTTGTCGACAGCTTCCTCGGCCATACTTATTTACCGCGCAACCCGTCAAAAACTTCAGCGAAGCTGGGCTGGTTGTGGTGGCTGATGCCGACCCGCGCTGCCTCAATGATCAGCGGCATGGGATGACCGTGCATGGTGCCGATGATGATTTGTTTAACGACTTTGTAAATTTCACCTTCATCGTCAATGATCTGTTTCAGGCGGCCGGCCATAGGCTCGACCAGGCCGTAAGCGAAAAACACGCCCAAAAAGGTACCCACCAAAGCGCCGCCGATCAGCCCGCCCAGGATGGCAGGTGGCTGGTCAATCGCGCCCATGGTTTTGACCACGCCCAGCACGCAAGCCACAATGCCCAGCGCGGGCAGGGCGCCGGCCATGGAGGCCAGAGCCTCAGCAGGCTTGAGGGCGCCGTGGTGGTGTGTCTTGATGGACTGTTCCATCACTTCCTCGACAGCGTAAGCGCTGAGGTTGCTGGACGAGACGACCAGCAATCGAACAGTGTCGGTGATCAGGTGAAGCAGGTCATGGTCTTTGAGAAGCGCCGGGTATTCGCCAAAAATCGCGCTGGCCTCAGGGTTTTCAATGTGCGCTTCAAGCGCCACCGCCCCTTCGCTTTTAAGCGTTTTCATGACCTTGGAGACCACGAAAATGGTGTTCAGGTAATCGTCTTTTTTGTATTTAGGGCCTTTGAACACCTTGCCCAGGCCGCCCAGAGCGCCTTTGACTGTGTCCATGCTGTTGCCGATCAACATAGCGGCAATGGCGGCGCCGCCAATGATGAATGTTTCAATGGGTGCTGCCTTGATGATGGGCGCCATGCTGCCGCCGGCCATGATGAAGCCACCGAACACACAGACAAACAAGACCACAAGACCAATAGCACTGATCATTGACTTTCTCCATTCAAGTTGACAGCGGCACGCGCGTTTGCCGCAAAACGACAACTTGACCCGTACCAAGCTCTACTGTAACGCCGCAATCGATTGAATCATTGCGCTTATGGGGAAAAACCCCGTTTTAATGGGCAGTCAGGCTGGCGCGTTGGGGCAGTAAAGCAGGCACATCGCGCCAGGCTTGGCGAATTTCGTTCATCAGGCCATGCACTTCAGCCAGCGCTTGAAGGTCGTTGTGCAGGTTGATGTGCAACAGGCGGCGCGTGATGTAGCTGTAAAGCTCATTGAGGTTGTTGGCCAGGTCGCCGCCCTTTTCAAAATCCAGAGCGCCTTGCAGGCCAAACAAAATACGGTTGGCACGGGCCAGGCTTTTGCCTTTTTCGACAATGGCGCCGTGCTCGATATGGCCCTTGGCCGTCATCAGGCTCTCGATGAGGCCGTCAAACAGCATTTGGATCAGTTCAACTTTGTCGGCTACAACAGCTTGGCTGGCAGTGCTGCCGGCGCCGTAGCTTTCCATGGCTTTGAAATGAACTCGCATGTTTTGGGGCTCCTAATTAACTGACTGTGGACACAGCAAGTATCGGAACCCCGGCAGAAAACTTGAGGGCAGAAGCTAGTCTCCCTGGCCTTGGAGGCTAAAAAGAAAGAAAAACCTTCAAAAAACCAAAACTTGGTTCAGACCGGGAGGTCATTTGGGCCTGACGAGTGCTATCAGCCCGGTTTGCGGCCTTTGGCGCTGACCGGTTCAGCCACTTTCAGTGTGACACGCAATTTTTTGACGACCGCGCTTAGCAACTGGCTCACGCGGGACTCGGTCACCCCCAGCACTTCGCCAATTTCTTTCAGGTTGAGCTCTTCAACATAGTACAAATTCATTAGTAATTGGTCGCGTTCAGCCAATTCTCCGATTGCGCCCGCCACAGCCCCCATGAACTGGGCATGTTCGACGATCGCATCTGGTTGCTGGGAGCTGTCGTCAGCGATGTTCATGACCTCGTCGTTCATGACCTCCATCGAATAGGTCTCAAAACGCTTGGCCTGGCCGCGCTCTTTTTGAAAGGCCTCTAAGTCTTTGCCGACGTGTTCTGCCAGCTCCGCCTCAGTCGGTATGCGTCCCAGCTCAGAGGCCAGCTCGTCGGTGGCTTTGCTGTGGCTTTTGTTGAAGGCCACCGCAGAGCGGGGCAAAAATGACAGCCGACGTACTTCATCCAGAATGGCGCCACGCACACGGCTGTGGGCAAAGCCCTCAAATTCGATGCCTTTGCCCGGGTTGTAGGCGCGAGCCGCTTCCAGCAAGCCAATCATGCCGACTTGGATCAGCTCGTCGAGCTCCATAAAGGGTGGAATGCGCACCTTCAGGTGCAGTGCCACGCGCTTGACCATGCCCAGATGCGCCATGACAAGCGCTTCGTGGTTGTTCTGTACGTCTTCGTACATACGGGTTTGAGGAGCCATGACGTCAGGTCCGCTGGACCATCCTCTCCACAAAAAATTCCAGACCCCCTGAGGCCTGCTGGACCGGATCGAGCTGACGAGCCGCTTCGGCCAGACGCCGGAAGTCGCGTGCGCCTGAGCTCCCCGGTGCAAATTCAAGCACCGACTGGTATTTTTTAAGGGCCGCCAAAATCAGTTCATCGTGCTCAATCGTGCCCAGGTACTTGACGGTGTGGTTCAGAAAACGAGCGCAAACTTGATTGATACGCTCAAACAGTACCTGGCCTTCTTGTTGGCTGTGCATGCCATTGGGCACCAGGTAAATTTCATCGAGGCCGTGGTCCTGAATCAAGACTTTGATGGTGCCGTAGGCGTCCGCAATTGAGGAGGGGTCATCGCGAACCACAATAAAGCGGCGCGGGCAGGCGCCCATGAAGGCCAGCACCGCCGGCGAAATGCCCGCAGCCATGTCGACAATCAAGTAGTCAATGTCGTCTTCAAGTTCACTGAAGGCTTGCACAATGCTGGCGGCTTGCAGCTCGCCGAGGGCGGCCATCTCTTGCATGCCCGACGCACCCGGCACCAGGCGCACACCGGCCCGGGTGGTGATAACGATCTCTTGGAGTGTTTTTTCGCCGCTCAGAAAGTGGCTCAGGTTGTAGTCACAGCGGCAGCCCAGGGCAATCTGGGCATTGGCCAGGCCCAAATCGGCGTCGAGCAGCATCACGCGCTCGCCCATCAGCTGCAGTGCAACCGCGAGGTTCACGGACACGGTGGTTTTGCCGACACCACCCTTGCCGCTGGCGATGCCGATAACCTGCGTTCGGGAAAGCTTGTTCATTAAATCTTTCAGGCAAACGATCTTTGGAATTCTTGTGGCGCCAAGTAAGCTGCCAAAGCCGCATGGGCATCAGGGAGCGGGTCGGCAAGGTCGGCGTCCAACTGAGCTAAACCCAGCGATACCAATTGTCCAACTGAAAACTCGCTCACCAGATCCCCTGCACCTGCGCCATCGCTGGCGCCTGCCAAAGACATCGAATTATTGCTTAAAAAATTGAGCAAAGGCCAAGGCTGTGAGCATTCGTCCAACTTGCTGAGTAAAACGCTGTGCCACACGGTGTTCGCGTTGGCCACTTTGTTCAAGGTGGCGCTGGAGGCATCGGCCGGCATCACGGCATGACATTGGCAGTCCGGCTGCACCGAAAGGACCTCGGCAACGCGCTCTTTCATCTGCACACCGGGGGTGTCTATAAGCACCAGGCGGCGTGTGCTCAGCTCGTTGAGCAGCATCGTCAGGGTGGCGGCATCACCTGCGCGAAAGCAGTCAATTCCAAGTTGCGAGGACAGCATTTGAATCTGGCTCCAAGCGCCAGCCCGCATGTCCTGGTAGCTGATCAAAGCGACCTGGTGCGCGCCATGCAATTGCCCGGCGTGGCGCGCCAGTCGCGCCGCCATCATGGTTTTGCCCGCACCCGAAGGGCCGGCTAGCAAGTGAACGCCCCGGTCCGGCAAGGTCGCGGCGGGGCGGCTCAAGGTGTGGCTCAATTGCTCGGCGATGGCCTCAATGGCCTGCTCTGGCAAGGCATGGTCTTTCAGTGTGTCCAGCATCAGTGCACGCAATTCCTGGGGAATAGGCGCTTGTCCCATGGCGCGGGCCAGGGATTGCACTTCAGGGGCGAATTGCAAGTTGCTTTGCCAGCCGGCGGTCTGCTGGCCCAAGCGAAACTCTCGGCGCAGCGAAGCCAGCTCGTCGCGCACCATATCAACGATTTCGCGGCCACGCAGGTAGTCGCGTGCATCTTCGTGCTGGCTCTGTACGGGCGCGACATAAGCCGGGTTGGCCGCCTGCTTCCATTCGGCCTGGCGCAGGGTGTCCATGAAATTAAGAGGTTCAGCTGATTCCGCCTCCAACGCTGCCGGGGTGCTGCGAGGGGCTTCGGGCTGCTGATCAACCAGGGAAATGGCCACGGGCTCCACCATGCCCAGGGGCAGGGCGGTTGCGACGGCTTCGGCGCTTGGCAAGTCCAGTGCCACCACCAACTCTGTCTGGCCGTTGACCATGTGGTTGGAGATGATCAGGACATCGTCCCCGTAAAGGGCAATGGCCTTGTCAGTGGCGGTGCGGGTATCGCGGGCAAGTATTCGCTTGAGTTGCATGGCGTGTGACTGAGTTGAGTTGCTGGGACGGCTGAATTGCGCCGCTTACGAGTTGTTCTCGGCGTGAACCGTGTGAATCACTTTGACCATCTGGTCTTCCGGAATTTCGCTGTAAGACAGAATCGTCAGGTCAGTGACCCTGAAGCGAACGGCCTTGGACATCCAGGGGCGAATCGCCGGGGACACCACCAACACGGCCGGGTGGCCCTGTTCTTCAACTGCACGGGCACCGGAGCGCAGCGCGCTAAAAAGTCGCTCAGACAGGCCCGGCTCGAGCACCATGTTCTGGTTCGGGCCGGTTTGTTGCAGCACGTTGTGCAGCAACTGCTCCAGTCCCGGGTCCAGAGTGATCACGGAAAGGCTGTTTTTGTCGTCTACCAAACCCTGCACGATCATGCGACCCAGCTTGGGACGGATGATGGAGGTCAGCTGATCCGGGTCTTGCGTACGGGTGCAGGCCTCGGACAGCGCCTCAACGATGGTGCGCATGTCGCGGATCGAGACCGACTCGCCCAACACGTTTTGCAGTGTGCGTGTGACCACGCCCAGTGACAGCTTGCCGGGTACCAGGTCTTCCACCAGCTTGGGTGATTTGGTTGCCAGTTTGTCCAGCAACTGCTGTACTTCATCATGGCTGAGCAGGTCGGCGGCGTTGTCGCGCAGCACCTTGTTCAAATGGGTGGCCACGGCCGTGCTGGCGTCCACCACTGTGTAGCCCAGCGTGCGCGCGTGGTCGCGCTGTGACGGGTCAATCCAGACAGCATCCAGACCAAAAGCCGGTTCTTTGCAGGCAATGCCTTCAAGCGAGCCGTACACCTGGCCGGGGTTGATGGCCATTTCACGGCCGACTTTAATTTCGCCTTTTCCGCGTATCACGCCTTTGAGCACAATATGGTAGGAGTCGGGGTCGATGTTCAGTGCGTCGCGAATGCGAACAGGCTGAATCAAGAAGCCGAGCTCCACGGAGAGTTTTTTGCGCACGCCTTTGACGCGCGCCATCAGTTGGCCACCAGCTTCCGGATTGACCAGCGGGATCAGGCCGTAGCCGATTTCCAGGCCGATCAGGTCCACCTGGTCAACGTCATCCCAGTCCAGTTCTTTCGGCTCGTCCAGCGCGCCGCCTTCTGCAGTGGTAGTGCCACCCGGCCCAGTTTGGCTGCCAGACGGCTGACTGTTGCGCCGCAAAATCATGTAGCCCACACCCGCACAGGCGCTGGCCAGTAACAAAAACACAAAATGCGGCATACCGGGCACCATGCCCAAAATCGCCAAAATACCGGACGAAATGAACAAGGCCGACGGGTTCGACAACTGGCTCGAGGCCTGCTCGGTCATGGACTCGGAGGTGGTGACCCGGGTCACGATGATGGCGGTTGCCAGCGACAAAAATAAAGCCGGAATCTGCGCAACCAGACCATCACCGATGGTCAGCAAGGTGTAAATACGACCGGCCTCGCTGAGCGACAAGCCGTGTTGGCCAATACCGATGGCCAATCCACCGACCAGACTGATCACCAGAATCAATAAACCCGCCACGGCGTCACCGCTGACAAATTTAGAAGCACCGTCCATGGAGCCGAAGAAGTCAGACTCTTGTGACAGCTCTTCACGCCGTTTTTTGGCAGTTTCCTGGTCGATCACGCCGGCGTTCAAGTCGGCGTCAATTGACATCTGTTTGCCGGGCATGGCGTCCAGGGTGAAACGTGCATTCACTTCTGAAACCCTGCCGGCACCTTTTGTCACCACAATGAAATTGATGATCATCAAAATGCCGAAAATGATGAAACCCACCACGTAATTGCCGCCAATCACAATATGACCGAAAGCTGCGACTACCTTGCCGGCTGCCTCCTCGCCCTCATGGCCACTGACCAGGACAACCCGGGTCGAAGCCACGTTCAGGGCCAACCGCAACATCGTTGCAAACAGCAAAACTGAAGGAAAAGACGAAAATTCAAGCGGCTTGCGGGTGCCGATGGCGATCATGATGATCAGCAGGCTCGAAGCAATGTTGAAAGTAAACAAAATATCTAGCAGCCAGGGCGGCAGCGGCAGCACCAGCATGGCCATAATCAGCAAAACCAACGCCGGAATGCTCAGTCCGGAGAAGTTGAAGTTGCTCAGGTTCTGTCGGATACTTGACAGTGTCAGTGTGCTCATGGGTGGTACTCGTAAAAATACGTGTATTTCGTTAATATTGGTACTTCAAAGCAATCTCTGTGCCACGCTAAACCGACAGGGCCGGGCAGCGACCTGTTCTTAAGTCTGTTTTCTACCCAGGTGGCAAGACCTCTCCGGTCACGCTTTTTGCTTAGTAAGTACAGGTCCCCGATTTCCGGATGACCTGATACCCAAAGCCTGGACGCGAAAACCAAATGGACGCCAACCTCACTTCTCTCACGCTTACCCCCCCGTCCGCCTCGACGGGACTGTCCGCCGCAGCCATTTCAACGCCGGCTACCGGCTTGAAGGGCGCGGACTTTGCTAATCTTTTAGGCAGCCTGCTGGCAGAGCCCGGGCGGCAAGACCTTGCCGCTGACGGCCTGGCGCAGGCCGGCCTGCTGGCCGTGCCATTAAGTTCCCAGTTGGAATTGATCACCCCCTCGACCCCGGTGCCGGACACCGGCAGCCTGGTGGCCTTTGCCCGAACCCAGGGTCTGGACGAAACGACCTTGGCCGCTTTGTTTGGTGACACGGCCGTCCAAGCCAGCCCACCGGCCGAATTGAGCGGCATGAGTGCCTTGCTGGTGCCTGCCGCCCTGCACGTGAATCCCCTGCTCGCGACTGCGGTCCAACTTGGCGTGGGGCTCAGCGCCTCCAATTTAGTGCTTGCATCCACCCCCAACCCTTTGTCAAGCCCCGCCATGCTTACATCTTCATTGGTTGGTACAAACCCCAATCCAGACGCTGAACCCGCTACTCTGACAGTCAAAGGCCTGAGTGAATTGAGCTGGCAGATGGGCAAGCCCCTGGGTCATGTTGTGGCGGCTCCTTTGGCGCAGACGGCCAGCGCTACGGATGTCAACATCACGGACTCGGACGCCGTGCGCCTTCAATTGATGTTGCCGCGTGAGGCCATCACGGCCTTGACGCGCCGCCTGGCCACCCTGAGCGGCAGCGGCCAGGCCGTGGTCTGGGGCGGTTTGACTGCCAATGCACTGGCCAGCGCCTCGAACGGCGCAGTTCAAAGCCGGCTTGACCTGACCGAATTCTTCAAAGCAGACGGCACACTGGTCGCCGCCGATGCTGAAGTCTTGGACGCAGCCCCCGGTGAACGGGCTCCGTCTTCCCCGGCGCCGTTTGCAGAAGGCGCACGTTCTACAAGCTCTCAGCTGAGCCAGTCAAGCAACGCCAGCCCTGTGGCCAGCCAGGCCGGCCAGCGGGTAGAGCATTACCAGCAGCTCGCCGACCGGCTAGGCCAGGCCCTGGCCCAGCGGCTGCAATCCCAGATTGAACGCGGAGAGTGGAAGGTACAAATGCGCATGGATCCGGCCAGCCTGGGTCGAATTGACATGGAACTTGACATGCGTGCCGGTGGCCTGGATGCGGTTTTCCGCTCTGACAACCCCCTCACACGCGAGCTGATAGCGCAAGGTTTGCCTAAACTTCGGGAGAGCCTGTCTCAATCAGGCACGGCAGTTGCTAATGTCTGGGTGAACGGTGATTCTGCGCGTCAATCTGGCGGAAACCCGACACCCTCCAAGAACCCTTCTAAAGGTAATTCGCAAGATAGCGACGAAGACCAAGGGCAGGGCGTTCAAGCTGTCCAGCTTGCGCCTTCAGCGGTTGGACGTCGGGGCGGTGCTGGTAGCGACTGGGATATGCTGGCTTGAGGCAAAGATACAAAGTAAGCCCCTGAGGGCCTGATGCAGAAAAACTGGAACCGATTACAAGAGGTGACACATGGCTGAAGAAGTTGTAGAAACAGAACCGGCGGCAAAAAAGCCGATGCTCCTGATCATCGGGGGGATTGTGGCCGTGCTGCTGCTGCTGGTCGCCGCGGTGGTGGGTACCATGTACTTCACGGGCGCCTTCAAGCCCAAGCCAGAGCTCACGGCCGAACAATTGTTGTTGCAACAAGAAGCTGGCGAGGCTGCGGCCGATGGCAAGGGTGAGGCGGGGAAAGACGGCAAAAAGGGCGATAAAAAAGGCGGCCCACCGGGCAAGTTGACCAAAAAATCTCCCGAACTCACGCGTTTTGACTTCAGCTACCTGCAACTCGAGCGCGAATTCCTGACCAACCTGACCGGCTCGCGTAAGGTGATGTCGATTCAAGTGGCGGTGATGACGCGCTATGACGAGCGCGTTTTCGAGAACGTTAAAAAGCACGAATTCGCCCTGCGCTCCGTCATGATGGACGTGATGCGCCAGACCGTCGACGCTGATCTGAGCAAGCCCGATTTTCGCAAAGAGTTGGCCGTTCGCCTGCGCGACGCCATGAATTCATTGCTTGAAAAGTACGAAGACTTCGGTGGCATTGAGGACGTGTACTTCACCTCCTTCATCGTGCAGTAAAGCGCCTAAACCGCGCCCCTGACTGACACTGAACCGTTTATTTCAAAGAGACCATGGCCACCAACTTGCTGAGTCCCGAGGAGCTTTCGGCCCTTGCCGAAGGCGTCAATGACGGCACCATTCCTGTAGACACCGGTTACAACACGGCTGCGCGCGTGCGCAAGCATGATCTGGCCAGTGAAGACAGCAGCCTGGGCGTCAATGTCGCTTCGGTTGACATGATCAACGAGCGCTTTGTGCGCCTGTTTCGCTTGGGCCTGCTCGAAATGCTGCGCAGCAGCCCGCGCGTCACGCCTACCCGCGTGAAGATCATGCGCTTTGGTGAATACCTGCAAGACCTCAAGGCGCCGCTGTCGGTCAACGTGGTACGCATGAATCCTCTGCGCGGCTACTCCATGGTCGTCATCGACCCGGTGGTTGTCTTCAGCTCGCTCGACAGTTTTTTTGGCGGTTTCGGCGTAGGCGTTGGCCAGTTGCCGGCAGGCCGTCTGTTCACGCCCACTGAAACTCGCATCATCAACATGATCCTGGACGTGTTCTTTCGTTCACTTAAAGAAGCCTGGTCGCCGCTCATGGACATTGAGTTCGAGCTGGTCAGCTCAGAGATCAACCCCCAGTTTGCCCAGATTGCCGACGAAAACGACCTGGTCATTCTGACCCGTTTCGAGTCCGAAAGTGGCCCCAAAGCCCATGGTTTTATAGACCTGGTCTATCCTTATTCATCCCTCAAGCCCGTGCGTGACCTGCTGCGCAGCCGTGTGCAAACCGGCGACGGTAACGAAGAGTCCGACAACCAGTGGCGCGACGATCTGGGTAGTGCCGTGGACAGTGCCGACCTCGAAATGCGCGTGCTGCTAAGCTCCTTCGAGAGCAACTTATCGACCATCGAAAATCTGCAGCCCGGCGACGTGCTGTACTTCAAGAAGCCCGAACTGGCTCGGCTCTCCATCAACGACGTTCCCGCTTTTGACGTGCAGATTGGTGCCCTTGGCACTCAGACTGCCGTGCAAATTGAACGCGCCGTGATCCCCGGCATGCAATGACACTCAGGAACCCGATATGACCGACTCACCACTCGACAAAACCGCTGCTGACAACGCTGGCGGCACAGACTCCAAAATCAATGCCGACGTGCTGCAAAACATCACGGTCACTTTGTCCGTTGAAGTTGGCCGCGCCATGATCAAAATTCGCGATCTGATGCGCTTGACGCAGGGCAGTGTGGTTGAGTTAGACCATATTGCAGGCGAGCCGCTGGACCTGCTGGTCAACAAGACGGTGGTCGCGCAAGGCGAAGTTGTGCTGGTCAATGACCGCTACGGCATACGGCTCACGCGCGTCGTGCCTGCCTCTGAACGCATGAAGAACCTCTGATCATGGCCAGCGGACTTTCAGCTGTCGACATGCTGCGCTTTGCCGGCAGCTTGATCTTGGTGCTCTGCCTTTTGGGCGGCCTGCTCTGGGCGCTCAAACGCATGCAAACAGGCGTGCGCCCAAACGGTACTCCGAGGCAACTCCAGGTGATCGAAGCTGTCAGCGTAGGCCCGCGTCAAAAAGTCGCACTGGTGCGCGTTGGCAAG
>Ga0214921_10007736_pt1 | contig 14201 bp, 17 predicted proteins | sample LL1505_MetaG_FD_177992 | JGI IMG/M metagenome (GOLD analysis project Ga0214921, IMG submission 177992) | Freshwater microbial communities from Lake Lanier, Atlanta, Georgia, United States - LL-1505 | ecosystem: Environmental > Aquatic > Freshwater > Lake | place: USA: Georgia | collected... | reverse complement strand
GACTGACCTCTTTCTCATATCCTTTTCATGTCTCGATATGGTCGCAAAATCAATTAAATCACCATTGATGATAATAGTATCTACTTGTTGCTCTAATCCATATTCTAACGCTGCGAAGACTGCATCATCATTGTGGTATGGGATGTGCAAATCACTTATTATTAAAATTTTTCTGCTTGCTTTTGGTAGTTTGTATGGATGTATTCTTTCGCTTTCGCCTTTTGGTAGTTCTTTCTTTAAGGCTTCAAATTCTTTGCGAAATTCAACATGATTTTTTTTTCTATGTCTATCTCCATTTGCACCTTTCAAATTTCTTATGTGAGTTCTTACTTGTTCGAGATTGGTATAGACACTTTTATTTTCAGCATATATCTTCTTAGCCAAAGTCAAATTTGGAGTGTTTGGAAACTTTAATAAATATTCCTTCGCTATATCTGATTTTATAGTGGCTTTCATATTAGTCTTCAATGTTTACCTCATATATTGACTTTAAAGAAAAATGAACAAGTCTTAAAGCCATTCTTTTAATATCTGCCACCATTTCTCTATCTTCATCTGATAACATAACTGTATCAATAGTATCAACCATTTGATAGGCATAAGTTGATGAAGATATTATTTCCGAATGGGTCTCGCCTTCCTCATAAACTATTTCTTCTAAATCTGTTGAAGCTTCCATAAATATCTTCCTCCGTATAATTTGGTTCAATCAAAGGTATCTCTATAATGTTTATTTCTTCAACTTTCATTTTTATATTATTGTTAAGTATGGAATAGTTGTGCTTCTTCTTTTCTACGATTAACTAAGCCTTGTAAGACCTTACCGCCACCTGTGGTGTAGTGTGTTTGCCACCATTCTTTGAGGTCTTTAGACTTACTATTAACAAGGTTAAATAATGTTTCGGACTTTCCGCAATTCCAAACAAATGAAACTAAGGAATCAAACTGATACTGGGTTAAATCTATTTTGATATTTTTGTTTACGATTGCTTCGAATTGTGGCAATAAATCCATAAGTAAGTCTTCAGCTTGTTGCTGTGTTATCTTATCGCCTAACTTAATTTTAGAACCATCTTTGTAAAAGGTGTTTCCGTAACCAATAGTTACAATATTTGCAGGACATAAGTAAGCAGTTAGTTTGCAGCCCTCATATTTTTTGATTAATGCAATTCCTTTAATTCCCGTTTTCATTGCTTAATAAATTAGTTAGTTCATCAATAACTGCACCGCCTACCAATATCCAAAAAGCCACCTTTTCATTGCCATTAACATAAGCAGAAACTGAAATAGTCGCTAATATTGACTTGATAGCTAATAGCCATTTCTTCACATTCTTAGGTGTTGGCTCAAAGTAGTTTCTAAGTGATATTTTTTTCATCTCAATTCCTTAAATGTTTGCTCAAATCCAAATGACTTAATAAAAAAATAAGTTACCATTACTGCCATCATTGTCGAGATAAAACTATGTAGTATCTCATCATAAGAATAACTTAAACAAACACAAGCTAAGGCATCAAAAAACAACTCTACTAATTTTATTCTGTGTCCGCCATCGTTCGGGAATGTTCGCCCCCAATAACCTTTTTTAAGTCGAATAAATCTTTTATACGACCACCATTCACTATATCCATGTTTCTCGAATAATGAATCAAATAATATAATACACTCGAACATTGCTCTGCAATACCCACTAAGTAAAGCAAATAATATTCCTAATAACATATAGTCAAATTCAGGCATCTTTGATAATTTTTTTAAAAATCCAATTTGTGAAACGATAAATCCAGTAAACAATAGTACAAATAGAAGCTATTGAAGCAAATAATAAATGATGTTTTTCGATTAAAGCAAATGAGCCTAACAATGTTAATGATGCTAATATGTCTAAAATTCTATGAGGCATATAATGAGGTTATATTTTAATTTTCTGTTGGTTTTATGTATTCTATTTGGGGTAAATCTTTTACCCATGTAAAATTTTCGTTTGTTGTTTGGTTTACTTCTTCGCTTGAAATAACCCAATTGCCATCCCCATTTAAGAAAGGATTGAAATAATTATCAGTAGTAAATTCAACTCCTAATAATTGTTTTTTCTGTGCTGCTGTTAATTTAAATACTTTCATTATACGTTACGACTTAATGCGGTTTGAAACGCTTGAATAATATTATAGTAAACTAATTCTTCTGCTGCTGATAGTGTATTTGAAACCATTATATCAGCAAAACAAAAGGTCTTATTTGAATAAGATTGTGCTGTGTTTGTATCACTTCTTCTCTCTGCACCTATCAATAATGTTGTAGTATCTGTTATTGTGTTTGCAGTATAATTCAATGATTCTGTTTGAACGCCATTTCTATAAACTTTATAATTAGTCAATGAAGTTCTGTTTAATCTAATCAATCCATTTATATTAGTATAATTTGTCGTTCCAAAGTTTTGGTCATATTTATCACCACCAAAAAATTTAGTATTAGCACCTGAAATATAACCCATGCCTATTTCAGTAGCATAAAATTCAGGTCTTTTTAAATGACCTATTTGAATTTCATTTCTTGCAGTATTTTCTCTAAAATAAACAGACAACCCATTTGTATTAGTAGCTATTACATTTTGAGCCAAAAAAGTATCTGCATAGCTATTTGTTCCATTGCCTTTACTTCCATTACTATCATGTGTCCAACCACCACTAAATGATAAACGATAAGCAGCATCTAAATCTCTTGGGTCTTTTGCATTGAATTTATGTGCAGCAGCTGAACCACCAACAAATAACCAAAAAGCAGTTAATCGTGAGTAAAAGTCATAAGTAGAGTTGTTAGTTCCTTGACCTTTTAAATCTTTAAAAATATTATTTATTGCATTTATCTGTGTCGTATTAGTTATCCCTGCTGCTGTTATTAGTGCCGCTGCATCGGCATCTAATCCGCCTGCCTTAACAAATGGTAAACCTATCGCTATCGTTGGAAAGTTTGCCATTATTGATACTCAATTACACTCCCACTTGATAACGTATAAGCAGTAATTTGAAGTCCAGGATTTGTCGGTAAATATGTTCCTGCTTTAATCGTTACACCTGTCAAATTTTTTGTAGTCATTTGATTAACTCCATTGATGGCGAATGCTGTAAAAACGCAATCAGTCATTACAACTATGCTCTCAACTTGTAATCCTGTTCTTGCGGATGTTCCTGCGTTCACATAGAACCCACCCATTCCGCTTATTTTCTCTAATGCTGTACTCATAATATTATATATAAATTTTTGTTTAAATTGTTGGTACTTGACATCTGTCGTTTAATTCCATTAAGTCAAGTGCTATGTCTAATTTCCATCCATTCACTACATCGGGAAAGCCTTCTCTAACTTGTCCGAAGTTTACATCATACCTTACGTTGAAATAATCTTGGTAAATTGGGTCGCTTAACTCTGCGATTAAATCCCTGCCTATGCTTAACGTATCACTCAATACATCTATCTCATTACTATTGTCTGCTCGTTGAATATCTAAAACATATAATGATAAATTCATTGTAAACATTCGCTCACTCATTTGGCTATCGTTTATATCGCACCAAACTAATGGATATTCTTCCTGCTCACTTGCACTTATCTCACTAATTTGCCCAAAAATAAAACTATTTATTTGAGCGTGATTGCTGCAAATTGTTTTTAGTATGTTTAGGACTTGGTTTAGTGTTATGAACTTCATTTTGTTGCTTTATAAATGCTTGTAACTTTTCGATGTTTGTCTTGTTAATTCCCTTGTTCATTAGCAGAATGTGCAACCTCTGCCAGTTACACTTGGACTTGTTTCTAAATCAGTAAAATTGTACTTTCCTTTGCAGCAACTATTATCATCTAATAGCATTCCACTTGTATAATTAGATTGCTTTGCGTAAATAGTCGCTAAATCTGCATTTGGTTGTGTTAAAAATAAAGGGTAAGTAGTTTGATTTGCGTATAAATATTTAGTTAATCTTTCCGCATACCACTCGGCTTTATTCTTTGCTCTATCCATTACCATAGTTAGTTCATCAATGCTTGCAGGCTGCATATTATCTGCATTTTGAACACCTACTGCCTTATTGAAATACTTATAATTGATATTCAATGGTAGTTCATAACGTACATACCAAATCATTGCAGGTGTTATGTAAGTATCAAGTAATAATTTGTATGAATTACTCAATGTACTTGCTATAATTTTACTTACAAAATCATTATATAATGCTGTGCCTAATATCGGTAAAATATAAAACGACTGCACATCAATTATCGTTGGTGTTACTACCTTCATATCGACATTATCTTGCAAGATTGATTCTTGCTTCAATGTCGCTTCGCTTAAAAATATCGCCTTTGCCATTATCTTATTTTCTTAACTAATTCTTGTGACCAAATATGCCTACAAAAAGGCAAGTTTACATCTTGCTTAGGGTCGTGATACCATCCACCCCTACGTCTAAAAGCATCATAGTTTGGTATTCCATAAATCGCCCCTAATTCTTGACCAATTTTATCAATGTCATCCTTTGAAAAGTAACGTGGATTTGCCATCATTGCTTCACAGAAAGGTCTACTTGACCCACCTTTAACTAATGCAGGTGCATCGGGTCTTAAAACGTATCTATAACGGATATATAATTCTTCAAAACTTGGTACTACTTTATTAGTTCCCGACCTTGTTAAACTTATTTTGCCTTGACTATCCAAATCAATCAATCCTTCATCCCCTAACGCTGTTAAACTTTCAATGATTGAGGTCTTATCTGTCTTTAAAATCTTGGTTAAATCTTCAATAGTTATATTAGGTGTTTTCTGAATCAAATCTAATACCCCATTATCTTGTTTGCTTAATGCGAATTGCTGTGTGCTAAACATAAATTTCTTATGCTTAATGCTTACAAAATTCTCAATAGGTTCACCATACTTTGAAAAGATACTAAAATCCAAATCATCATCTGCTATTTCATCGTGCGTACACTTTGAGAATTGTGCAGGACTATCTGTTGGTAGAACTGCATCAGGTGCTAATGGTGGCTTGTTTACTATGCCTCTTATTTCATCTTGACTTAATGAAGCTAATACTTTATTTGCAACTAATGGACTTAATGAATTTAAAGCATCGCTAATAGTTGAATTTACATTAGTTTGAATGTCTAATGGTTTACGACCTATTATTTCACGCATTTCATCCTTTGTTAGAATAGTCATTAAAGTTTGCTCGCTAAAACTTGGCATGATTGGCTCTAATGCTTTTATTTTTAGCTTTCCTTTTACTGGTGCAAATAGGTTATATATTTCTTCTTGTATTCTTTGTTTTGGATTGACATAAGTATTAGCGAATAGATTATAAGCATCAACCATTTCGTTGCGCCCACCTAATTGACCTTCTACTCTTACACCAAATAACATCGGTGATGTAATCTTATGTCCTACAAAAATCTCTTGTTGAATCGTGTCGTTTAATGCTTCATATTTCTTGTCAAAATCGCCTGCTGCAAGGTCTAATATTTCGGGTACTCTTTGAGGGTCATCTACGAAATCAATTACTATACTACCTGCATTGTCTGTTGGTGTGAACTTAGCTTTTAATTTGCGTTCAGTTGACTTCATTTCTTCATCTGAAGGTACACCATTCTTGAATACAATCATTTTAGAACCTTTGAAACTATTTTGAATTTCGGCTCTGTGAAAATTTGCTATTTCAGCATCAGTAATAATTGCAGGAATTGCACCAATATATTCTGGTAATGTATAAGTATTAATGTTAGGTCGATACGACTTGTAATAGTATATGCTTTCACTTGGTAACTTCTTTAAACTTGGGTCAAATGGTGGCAATGTCTTATATTCATCTTCTTTGATGTTAGTATTTTCGCCACCTTCACTATTTAACCACTTATCGCTTATATAAAATTCGCTGTTATCTTCAGTACTTCTAACATCGCAATAATTAACGTGATAAATTTCTGAAATTTCTCCTTTTTTGTCGCTAACAATTTTAAGATAACAACCTCCAAATATCTCATTATCTAAATCAGTCTTATTTAATAAGTCTTTTAATGTTTCGTATGGGTTAGGATTATCTATAAATGCTTTTAGTGCGACTACTTCTTCGCCTTGCATTCCTAATTCATCAAACATCCACCCTTGACCTGTTATGTATTGCTGCTTGCTTGTTAATATTGCGTTATGCTTTGCACTTCTATTAAATAAAGTTAGTAAAAAGTTAGGGTAGTTATTGTTCTCTCCATACTTTACATACTTTAATTTTTGCGAAGACTTAGGTTCAACAAATGCAGGTACTTTATCATTCGTGAATTTAAGCACCATTACACTTGGATTATATTCTTTTTTATCTGTCATTATTGTGGTGTGTAAACGTAAGTAGTTGAATCAGCAGGGTTATATTCTGTATTGTTTTGGGCAGTTGGTTTAAGCCATAATAAGCCTGTTTCTAATTGCCCTATAATAAAACCGACTGCTTGTCCTGCATTTGCGATACTTACAAAGTCATTTAAAGTCATTGATGTTTCAAATACAACATAAGTATAAAATCCTGAATAAAGTAAGTTAATGTTATTGTCTTTACCATCAACAAAGGCTTGTGATACTGTAAATTCAAACTCATTATATCTTTCAGGATATACGCTTAAATCATTAGATACAATACTATATGCAATATCGTTTGTAACTTGATTGGTACATTCCATTAAATAATACTCTTTTTTATCAACCTTATTTTCGGTTAAAGTAAGAATTATATTTTGGATTGTGTTTTGTTCAACTCTTAACATATACCTATATATATAAGTGTTTGAAAATTTTGCTAAAAAAAAACCACCTCAATAAATGAAGTGGTTTTAAGTTTATAAAAAAATAAGTAATTAAGATTGTAATGCTGCGATAATACTCGAACTAACTTCATTTGCTAATGCTTTTTCCATTCCTGTAAAGGTTAGGATGTAACCATTAAATTCATTCATCGCTGCTCCACTTGCTGCACTACCTGCGGTCACTTCAACTCCATTCTCTTTTCCAAATAAAAAGTATTGACCTGATTTTGTTTCTACAATAACTGAACATCTATTTGCAATCAAAGTCTGTAATTGAAATTGAGTTACATAAGCCAATTTAGTAAAATTAGTATTTATGGTCTGCTCATAAGCAACTGTTCCCAATGCTGCATCAGCCATAATGTTTTGACTGAAATCGTTTTTGGCTCTTGGTAACAAAGCATACTTGTAAAACTTTGTCCCAGCTGCTTTTGTGATTGCTGTCACAAATCCACTTGCATTTTCTGTTACTGCGGTAACATTTGCAAGTTCTGTGATGTAAATATTTTTGATACCTCCTACTGCATCTTTGCAGTCTAAGGCGTATGAACTAACTATTGCACATGGCATATTTTGTTTTCTCCTTTTAAGTTTAAAAAGGGGGCTATTAACCCCCTTAAATTATATTGTGAATCTTACTACCTCTGTTGGTTGAGAAATTTGAACTCCTAATTTAAACTTCATTCTCATGAATACTGAATCATAATCTTGCGAATACCACGTCTTCAGTTCTTCCTCTTCTCCCTCGAGGTCTACACCCATAAACATATTAGATGTTCTTAATGCGTATGCTTTAGCAGTTCCACTTAATCCTGCTACTGGTACTATTTTTACGTTTGTTCCATGTAAGTAATACTCACCTAAGGCATCTGCACTTGGAATAAAGTTAAATAAATTAGCATTAACTAATGCTGTTTGATATAGTCTGCTTACATCAGTTCCAATGAAGATTCTTGTATCTTCTTTATCTAATATTTGAACAGGTATTGCAGCATAAATAGCTTGTAATACTGAAATTACATTTGATACTGTAATCGCTGTTACAGGTGTGATAAATGCACTTGCATTTGCTTGAATAGTTCCACTTGCTGCACCAATGATTTGAATCAAACCATCAAATTTGTTTGTGTAATCAACTGCAGTTCCATTCAATACTGATTGCCATAATGCGATTTCTACTTTCTCACCTTGTGAACCTAAAATGAAATTCATAAATGCTTCATCAATACCGCCCGGTAATGATTCGTATTGTGAACCTGGTGATAATAATAATTGAGTGTACTTAGCTTCTAAGTCTGCAATACACCATGATTTTTCAATCTTGATTTTACCTACTGTTAGATTTCTTGCAGAGATTGTAGTGTCACCCGATGCTGATAAAATTCCACAACTTGTGTTACTTGTCCAGTACATATCATCTGCTAATGAAGGTACTTGAATAACAGACTTTACGCCTGTTAATTTCTGCATATAAGTTGCAGTTTTCGGGGTGAAGAAAGACTTAACAATAAGCATCTGCTCATTGGTCTTTGTGTAATTGGTTAATCCTGTTACGTTAAATGCCATAATTATTTTTTATTTATTTTGTGATTTTTTAAATTCCATATATAAGTCAATCGCTGATTTTGCAGGCTTGTCTTTTTTGAACAATAAGTTCTTTGGTGCAGGTGTGCTAACACTTGGTTCAGTTGCAATCTCTCCAACTAATTCAACTACTTTGCTAAACTTGCTTTCAACATCTACCTTAGAATCTGCAATTACTTTGCTTAATTCTGCAAATGAATTTTCAAGTTTTTCAACTCTACCAATTACACCACTAAATTGTTCGATGTGCTTAGTGAAGATTTGCTCAAATTCGCTTGACATTTCTTCGGGCTTCTTTCCATCTTCAACTTTCTTTTCGATTTGAGTTACCAAACCGCCAACTGTGTAAACCTCTGTGCCATCTTCTAATACATGAGTTGCATCAGGTGCAGGTGTCATATTGCCTGATTCATCAACTATCATAATCGCTGCGCCTTCTTTCAATTCGCCTTCCCATGATATAATAGTTCCATCTTCTAACTTCGCTTGTTGTGCTGCCATCTCTTTGCTAAACAACATTGTTAATTTTGTTAATGCTTCTTTCGGTGTCATGTTCTTTTTATTATTAAATATTAAATTGTTTTTACGTTGCTTTTTTAGTCTTCAATTTGTTTAATGATGTCAATAGCTTGCTCAATAATAGATAGTGGCTTAGCATCAATCTTTGTGGTCTTAAATACACCCTCAACACTAAATCCTTTGAACTCGCCTGTTTTTATAAAGTCATTCCATATTTCTTCATTGTCTACTTTATAACTTCCAAACCAACTGCCATCAGTTAGCTTCAATCCATCAGGTGCATTTATCCCTCGCTTGCTATCTATAATAAATGATTCAATCATGTATACACCATCAACCATCTTGTTTGGGTCGTGCATTTCATTGACTGCTTTTGTATTGTTATTTTTAAAGAACTTGTTGCGGATATTGTATATGTCTTCGGCTGTAAATAATCCATAATATTCGCCTTGTTCATCTTTGCGATATATTGGTAAATCTGCGACCATCAATGCACCGCTTATTATTTTCTTTTCTTTATTAGATGAAAACTTGCTCATCTTTTGGTCTATCTGTTTTAGCTTTCTTTGCGCCCATTCGATACCTTCATCACCACCCCATGCTAACCACATCAAACGACCACAACCATCGCCTAATGCTTTCTTTGAGTTTTGTCTTTGTCTTTCAAAACTTGCCATTCGTGCGATAGTTTCTCTGCTTATGTTTTCGCCTTTTGCCAACTGATTCGCTCTTTGTTTTCCGACATCAGTTCCACATGAACCCCATCCATTTTTCTCTGCATAGTTCAATGCTGCTTGTGCATTCTCACTTGCTTTCTTTGGATAGTCATTATAAGTTTCTGCAAACTTTTGTTCACCCCATTTTGAATAACACATTGCGGCTGCTTGTTCTTGCTCATAACCATTACCCACCTCAACTGCTATACACCTACTGATAAATTCATCTTCACTTTCATTGTCTTTTGGTTCAACTATAAATTGATTTTCCATACCGCATACATTGCACTTATAAGGGTCTTCGCCACCATCGGCAACCATCCAAGTATGTCCACAATTACTGCAAGTGATTTTATCCATTGCAAACTTGCTACCTACGCTGCCTAATTCTTTTATGACATCAGCGTTATTGTCGTAATGCTTTACTATGCCTAATGATTTAACCTTTTCAATCTTTGCCTTATTGCTTCCTGTTGCAAATACTCTTGATTCAGGAATGCCCAAATCTTTTGCAATTTTAAGCATACCTTGCACATCTTGGCGTGCGGATATAACATAGATTATTGCACCCTTGTCAATTAATTGTTGCGCTAATTCTTGACCCCTTGCAGTTGAAAGCGTATCATCAAAATCAAATGAAATTTTACTTGCTGCGAATGCCTGCCAATTCATCTCGATTGCAGGATTATCAACTAATGCAACTGCGGTAACTCCTGCTTCATCATCTTCACCAACCACAAATCTATAAATCGGTATTCTTTTATCTATTGCCATACTCTTTTAAATATTAAATTATTGAATAGTTGCTTTGCTTTGTATTCTCGCTACTTTGTTTTGTGAGTTCGTAATATCACTTTCCACTACAAATACTTTTTGTGGTTCTACTTTTGGTGGTGTTTGACTTGGTTGACCTGTCGAGAATCCTGTCGGTCTCATTGCAGGTGCTGCTGGCATACTTGGCATTGAAGGAGTACCACCACCTCCACCGCCTTGGTTAGGTATAGGTGTGTCAATAATATTTTTAACTGCTGCAAATCCTGCAATCCCTGTTACTATTGCTTGTGCTATTGCATAACCTGGTATTGGAACTCCTGCAAATGCTCCTAATGTTTTGGCTATTGCTGTATAAGTTGAAATCGTTGCTGCTGCTATTGCAACCGCTTTTCCTTCAACTGTATTCTTACCTAACAAATCACTTGCTTGGCTTAACACACTTGCATAAGCATCTAACTCTACAATTTTTGCGTCTTTCTCCGCTTTTGCGATTGCTATTTTTGCATCACTTGCTTCCTTATCCGATATTACACCTGCTTTGTTTAATTTGTCTAATGCTGCATATCTTTCCTCTGCTGTTTTTGTTTCATCATCAGCAATTTCTTTATTTAATTTTTTTTGGTCTTCAATATCTAATAATGCTTGCTCATAATTATACTGCCTATTATCTGCTTTTTGCTGGTCATATTCTTCTTTTCTTGCTTGTTGTTTTTCTAAATCTTTAATTATTGCATCACCAATATCATCTAAATCCTTTTTATCTTTTTTCTTTTTATCGTCTGCTTTCTTTTTTTCTTCTGCTTCTCTTTTATCATTTATAGCTTTTAACTTTGCATCTTTTTGAGTTTTTTCATCAACTTCTTTTTTTGTTTCTTCAATAATTGTGTTTGAAGTTACTAATGAATATTTTTTTCTTAATGCTGCAATATTTTCTTGCTTTTGTCGTTCAATATCTTCAAGAGATTGTTTGGCTGCTTTTGTTGTTGCAGTTTCAAAACCTATTTTATCTAAAATATTTTTTGTAGCCTTAAATCCATCTTGGTCTCTTTCTTTAGCTGCTTGCTCTCTTATTTCAGTTTCTTTGGTATTTGCTTCATTTAATATTTTTAAATATTCTTTTTTAAAGTTGTTTTTATCTTTTAGTAACGCTGCATCTTTTTCAGTAATTTTACCATTTGCTAAATCATTCTCAATTTGCAAATCTTTAATTTCATCAATTAAACTTGTATATGTTTTTTTTAAATCGCCAACAGCCTTTGCACTTGCTTTATAAATCTCAACTCCACTGCTTAAACCATCATAAAAACCTTTTAAAACGACTACTATCCCACCAATTACTGAAGCCAATATAAATAATGGATTAGCTAATAAGGCTGTTTTTAATGCGTTTAATGCGCCACCTAAACCACCAACACCTGTTATCATACTTTGCAATCCACTTATAGCTTCCAAAGTTGTTAAACGTAAGTTCTTAAAAGCATCACCCATTCCCATTAATCCATTCAATCCAGTTGCTAACGCTATTGCTCCTTGCGTTTTAACCATAACTTTATTAAGGTCTTCGCTTTCACTGCCAAACAAAGCCATTGCACCTTGCATCGCTGAAAATCCATTTGCTGCTATTCCTACACTATCTGCTATTGCTTGAAATTTCTTTTCGGGATTAAAAGCATTAACCGTATCTTTTATATCTCCGATTTTGTCTTTTAATGCACCTGCTCTTTGTGCTGCTTGTACAAATGCTGCACTACCTTCTTCAAGGTTTGCAAGTTCATTTGTTACTTGTCTTAACTCTGCCTTTAAACTCTTAACCGAGTTAGTCGAATTACCGAGTTCGACCTCTGTTTTTAATACTATCTTTTCTTCTGCCATGACTTATAAATGATACCAATTTGTTCCATCTGAATAAAATACAATTCCTGTATTTCTTGATACGCTGTGCGAATCTACTGCGGTGTAAACTCTAATATTACCGCTATGATTATTGTAAATTTTAATCTCTATTGATTTGTTATTATCATAATCAAATGAAGCATTTGCAGGTGGTAAATAAACATCATCATCTACTTTGATAAATTGAGATTTTGGCTCAATCCTATATCCTGTTATTCCCATTGCGCTTTCAATCTCTACATTAAAATTCTCTCTTTGATTTATTACATCAATCCTATTTGGTGTTTGACTGATTATTGGGGTGTATCTTTCGCCCTCTATTGTTTGAGAACCACCATTGATTAATACTTGGTCTGCTAATGGAACATTGATATTCTTTAATTTTAAGAACTGACATTTTGCAGGCTCATTGCTATTTAAGTCTGTTTCAACTTTATATAGTCTATAATATTGACGGTCTATTTTATAAAGGTTTCTAAAAGATAAGTTTTGCAACTCTACATTATTGAAGTACATATAGCACTCTATAATCTTGCTGTCCTTATCTGTTATCTCTTTAATATTTTTCTCCCAATATCTTTTATAAAGGTTGTTTATTGTAATCGGTGTTAGCCCTCCGATTGTGTAATAAATTTCTTGTGATGTTGCCCAATTCAAATCATAATTAGGATTTGCAGGGTCATCAACGTGACCTGCATAACCATAATTAGAATATTGTGTGTTTGTTGGTGGTGTTCCATTTGAGTGAATAGTCAATGGTTTTCCTGTGTACTTTAAACCACCATAGTATAATATTCTTGGCTTTGCTGTTTTATTTACCCTTCCATTAACTGAATTTTGGTCTTTCCACCATACTATCTGTGGAATAATTCTATCCGTTGTAGGCTTTGCTAATGGTGTTGGTGCAAATGGTAATTCAATCTTTTTTGTTTCAACTAAAAAATCATTCTCAACATCTAACCTCTTAAATCCATGATTATAATTATACTTGTCTGTGTAGTCTTTATTCCAATAATCATCATCCATTGCATAGCTAAATTCAAGTCTTTTGAAGTCTAATGCCCCCATAGGTTTCTGAATAAACTCTTTGCTCACATCTAAGTTGTTAGTGATGTCAACTACATTATCGTTATAATAAATATCTCGAGGCTCAATGACTAATAACCTATCATCAAGTTGATTTGGCTCAATATAGAGATTGAACATTTTAATCAATGCAGTTAAAAAGTCTTTAGCCTTTAATTCGGGAAGTGCGCTTGTCGGATTAACATTTGAACCCTCTGATAGTTCAGGTTTTGGTATGTCGTAAAATTCTGTTCCTGTTTTAATGATAATATTTAAGTCGCTTGCAGATAAAGGAATATTTGTAGTAAAAATTTTTATTAAATCTACATTTGTAATTCGCCAATAAACTTCTATTTCCTCCCCATCATAAAGCAATATATTATCACTTTGAAATACAAAAGATAAATCTTGACTTCTATTATCTGCAACCATATTAATAGATTGTGAAGTAATCATAGGTAAAACTCTTCCACTTGTAGTTCTTATGTGAATGTTCATAAGAAACCTAATATTATAACCACTTGGCAAAGTCACACTACTATTCAATTCTACATTGATGAATAACTTTAAAACAAAATTATAAGTTCCTCCTCTATTGGTTGGCACTACCCATGATGAGTGATTTGCTGCTACTCCTGCAGGGTCTGTATCTTGCACAGTGCGATTGAAGATTAACTTAACTATGTTGTTAGTTGCTGCACCTAAATTATTATCGCTCGTTCTATCAACTACAAATGTTCTATTTGCAACATCCAATTTTGTCAACCTCAAATCATTGCCACTTGCAGGAATTATCAACCGCTTAAAGTCT
>Ga0214921_10007735_pt1 | contig 14202 bp, 14 predicted proteins | sample LL1505_MetaG_FD_177992 | JGI IMG/M metagenome (GOLD analysis project Ga0214921, IMG submission 177992) | Freshwater microbial communities from Lake Lanier, Atlanta, Georgia, United States - LL-1505 | ecosystem: Environmental > Aquatic > Freshwater > Lake | place: USA: Georgia | collected... | reverse complement strand
TGGCGAGTTGATTGACCAGGGCCCGCACCTGATCGACCTGTCGCGCTGGTTTTTGGGTGAGATGACCGAGGTCCAGGGTTTTGCACACACCTACTTTTGGGATATGCCTGTTGACGACAATGGGTTCATGCTACTCAAGACGGCAAAGAAGCAGGCTGCGTTTTTGCATGCGTCGTGCACCGAATGGAAGAACTTGTTTTCCATGGAAATTTACGGCAAGCTGGGTAAGCTTGATTTGTCTGGTCTGGGTGGAAGCTATGGCCTGGAAAAAATCACTTGGTACAAGATGTTGCCCGAGATGGGACCGCCAGATACCACCTCTTGGGAGTACCCCATGGGGGATGACTCTTGGGCTGTGGAGATCGCCGAGTTCTTTGAGGATATCCGTTTGGGCCGCGCACCTTCTGCCGGACTGGCAGACGCTTCAGCGGCGTTGACGATTGTGGAAGCTATTTACAGGGAGTCTGGCTATGATCATTGCGCGTAGCCCTTTGCGCATTACTTTGGGTGGGGGCGGTACGGACTTGCCGTCCTACTACCGCGACCATGAAGGTTTTTTGGTTTCAGCGGCCATCGACAAGTATGTGTATGTCAACGTCATGCGGCCTTTTACAGAAGGGATTTTTCTGAAGTATTCCCAGCTTGAGCATGTAGACAATATTGCCGATGTGACGCACCCCATCATTCGCGAAGCAATGCAGATGATGGGTTTCAAGACACCCCAAGTGGAGATCACGACGCTGGCAGATATTCCGGCCGGCACTGGACTCGGTTCTTCTGGTAGTTTCACCACAGCTCTGCTCAAGGCGCTGTACACCCACCGTAAACGGCATCTTCACCAGGAAGAGCTGGCCGAGTTGGCTTGCCATATTGAGATTGACCGACTGGGCGAGCCAATTGGCAAACAAGATCAGTACATCGCCGCGGTGGGTGGCGTCACCTGCTTTACCTTTCACAAGGACGACAAAGTAACCGCCACCCCCTTGGGCATCAGCATGGACACCATGTTCGACCTCGAAGACAACCTACTCCTTTTCTTCACCGGGTTTTCGCGCAGTGCAAGCGGCATTCTGAAAGACCAAAAGGTTAAGTCCCAGCAACATGACGCAGAAATGCTGAAGAACCTGCATTACGTCAAAGACTTGGGCTACCGCAGTCGGGACGCTCTCGTCGCTGGTAACACAACGTTGTTCGGTGAACTCATGCATGAACACTGGGAACATAAGAAGCGGCGTTCCGGCGGAATGAGCAACCCTCAAATCGATGAGTGGTACGAGCTTGGGATGAAGAGCGGCGCGGTGGGGGGCAAATTGGTGGGTGCTGGCGGTGGTGGGTTCTTGATGTTTATGGCCAAAGACCGTAACAAGCTGCGGCATGTTATGGCGCGTGTTGGTTTGGAGGAAGTGCGATTCAAATTTGATTTTGAAGGCACCAAGGTAGTGATGTCGTCCTGATGGGGTGTCGCTAATGTTGCCTGTTGCGATCCTGGCTGGCGGTCTGGCTACGCGCCTGCGCCCCATTACTGAAACCATCCCGAAGGCCCTGGTAGACGTGGCGGGTAAGCCGTTCATTGTTCGCCAGCTGAATTACCTGCATACACAAGGGGTGCGCAGCGTAGTTCTGTGCGTCGGCTACTTGGGCGACATGGTCGAGGCGCTTGTCGGCGACGGAAGCAGGTTTGGCGTCGCGGTGCGCTACTCGCCAGACGGGGCCACTTTGCTGGGAACTGGCGGCGCATTGAAAAAGGCAGTACCGATGTTGGGACAGCAGTTTTTTGTGTTGTACGGCGATTCATTTTTACCAGTCGATTTTTCCGCCGTGCAGGAGGCGTACCTGGCAAGTGGTCGTAAGGGCTTGATGACGGTCCTCAAAAATGGAGATCGCTGGGACAAAAGCAATGTGCTATTTCGCAACGGAGAACTGGTTGAGTACAACAAGCATACGCCTCGGCCCGACATGGCGCATATTGATTATGGATTGGGTGTCGTTTCCGCGGACGTTTTGTCTCCGTACCCCCCAGATCATGCTTTTGATCTCGCAGATGTGTACCAAACGCTTTCGATGCAAAGGGAGTTGTTTGGCATGGAGGTGCACGAGCGTTTCTACGAAATCGGATCGCATGCGGGCCTTGGAGAGGCTGCTGATTATTTTTTAACCAAGGAGAAAGCATGAGCTACGCGTTACAACACTTGAAGGAAGCCAGTGAAATCATCGAAAAGATGGATGTGGCGGCCATAGAGAAAATGGCAGATTTGCTGGCCACCGTTAAGGCGGAAGGCGGACGGATATTCTTCCTAGGCGTCGGCGGCAGCGCGGGTAATTGCTCGCATGCTGTGAATGACTTCCGTAAGATTGTGGGCATTGAGTGCTACGCACCAACGGACAACGTGTCTGAATTGACCGCACGTACCAATGACGACGGCTGGGCCAGTGTGTTCGTTGAATGGTTGAAAATCAGCAAGCTTCTTGCCAAAGATGCATTATTCATTTTCTCGGTTGGCGGTGGCAATCTGGAAAAAAACATCAGTCCGAACCTGGTCGAAGCCATTAAGTGGGCCAAGTTAGTTGGCGCCAAAGTAACCGGCGTCGTGGGGCGTGATGGTGGATATACCGCACAAGCGTCTGACGCGTGCGTCATCATTCCCACCGTCAACCCCGACACCATTACCCCGCACTCTGAGGCGTTTCAAGCAGTAGTGTGGCATTTGCTCGTTTCGCACCCCAAGCTGAAGGTCAACCAGACCAAGTGGGAATCGGCAGTCAAGTAAGTCGCAAATAGGACCAATACACGTGCGACGAGCTGTTTTTCTAGACCGGGACGGGGTGATAAATCGCGCCATAGTGCGCGATGGAAAGCCATATCCGCCAACCAATTTGGCTGAGATGGAGATGTTACCTGGCGTTGGGGCTGCGTTGGCCGCCTTGCATGCTGCTGGCTGGATGCTCGTGGTGGTGACCAACCAACCCGATGTGGCGCGTGGAACCACACCTCGTGCTGACGTGGAGGCAATCAACCATTTCCTACAGCAACAGCTCCCTATCGACGAGTTTCGCACTTGTTACCATGACAGCGGCGACGGATGTACCTGCCGCAAGCCCTTGCCGGGCGCTTTGCTGGATTCTGCCAATGCCAACAACATTGACCTTGCTGCCAGTTTTATGGTTGGGGATCGTTGGCGGGATACGGCAGCCGGGGTCAGCGCAGGATGTAAGACTATCTTTATTGACTACGGATACGATGAAAAACAGCCAGAAAAAGTCGACTTCCGTGTGAAGTCACTGGCAGAAGCAGCGAATATTATTTTAGGAAATTAACATGAAAAAAGTCGAAGATCTCAAGGTTCAAATTTTCGCCGATGGAGCGGATAAAGTGGGTATGCTTGAAATGTACGCAAAGCCGTATATCAAAGGATTGACCACCAATCCGACGCTCATGAAAAAGGTCGGTATCACCGACTACCGCGCATTTTGTAAGGACATACTGACCCATATTAAAGATAAACCCCTTTCCTTCGAAGTATTTTCGGACGACTTCGCAGAGATGGAGCGTCAGGCAATGGAAATCGCCAGTTGGGGTGATAACGTCTACGTCAAGATTCCCGTGTGCAACACAAATAAGGAAACCTGTTACGCCCTTGTAAAAAAACTCGGCGTTCACAAGGTCAAGATGAATGTCACTGCCATCATGACCCTGACGCAAGTGCGTGATGTGGTGGCCGCACTGAATCCGGTCGTTCCGAGCTACGTATCCGTGTTTGCAGGCCGCATTGCCGATACCGGACGTGATCCAGTCCCCATGATGGCAGCCGCTGTGGAAATGCTCAAGGTGGCGCCTGCTGCTGAACTGATCTGGGCTAGCCCGCGTGAGTTGCTAAATATTTTCCAAGCGGACGATGTGGGTTGCCAGGTTATCACGGTGACCAACGACTTGCTGAAAAAGCTGGCTCTGGTGGGATATGACCTTGACGAGTATTCCCTCGACACCGTAAAAATGTTCTACAACGATGCTGTCGCTGCCGGCTTCAGGCTCTGATTGTTCATTATTGATAAATTATCAGAAGGCGCTGGAGTTAACTTGCCGGCGTCGACACTAAAGGTATCTTTTGCTACGACGGTTATAGTAACTTATGAATCGCTGGAAAGTAGCTTGCTCAAGTGGTAATCCCCGCAATAGACCAAAGGAGTCCGAAGTAAAATTCTCCGCAAAGCAATTTCTACGTGAAGAAGTCAAGATTTACCGACAGCTAGATCATGGCTGCACTCAAACAAGTTGAGGCTAACCTGGCAGTGCCCGAGATTTGTCGTGAGCTCGGTTCTTCGAACGACTCATGCAAGTCATTGATTTATATAGGCAGTCATTTTTGAAATTCGCGTTTTTAACACCATCCTTAGGTGTAAAATTCCAATTTATTGAAAAAGTTCGGGGATCGTAATAGTTGTCTCAAATAATATGTTTCTAATTTTCCCATGAAGTTCATAGCCTGCTACTTTTGATCATAGATGAAAGATATTATGAAAACATTAATTACTGGTATCACGGGAATGATCGGTTCCCATTTCGCTAATGCAACGAAGAGTCGTGGTTGGGATACATATGGTATCGCACGAAATAGTGCCTCAAGTCGGATTGCAGCAATTCCTGACGCCTCGGTTATTCGATGTGACATTTTGGATCGAGAGTTGTTGGATAGTGTAATTAGAAGAGTTCAGCCTGAACTAGTTGTGCACATGGCTGCTCAGGCGTTTAATGGAGTTTCCTGGGATGCGGAAGAGTCAACGCATCTGACAAATTATCAGGGTACAGTCAACGTTCTCCGAGCAACTAAAAGGTATGTTCCTCATTCAAAGGTATTGTTAGCTTGCAGCAGCGCAGAATACGGGGATGTGGATATTTCCGACTGCCCTTTGGTGGAGGATAGACCTTTGCGTCCCGTTAGCCCCTATGGCGTTAGCAAAGCCGCAACGGAGTCTTTGGGTTACCAGTATTTCTCAAATTACGGTATTCCAGTTTACTTGCCTCGTTTGTTTATACACGTTGGCACGGGGCATCCACCCGCTACGGCGATTCAAAATTTTGCCAGGCAGCTCGCGTTGATCGCAAAGGGCAAGTTAAGCCCAATTATTAAGGTTGGGAATCTTTCTTCTGCCAGAGACTTTATTGATGTTCGTGATGGTGTGGAGGGTATGATGCTGTTGCTCAAGAATGGCTTACCCGGGGAGGCTGTTAATATATGCACTGGCACGAGTTACAGCATTAAGGAGGTTTTATCTATCCTGATTGAGATTTCTGGCCTTAATGTTGTTGTGGAAGAGGACCCAAATTTATTACGCCTTTCTGATGAACCATTGCTTCTTGGTGATGTGTCTAAACTAAGATCTCTCGGTTGGACGCAAAAACACAAAATCCGCGATACCTTGCAGGATGTATTTGACGACTGGATGAAGAGAGTTAATTGAAAATGTCAAAAAATGAAATTTTTAAAGGCGTTACCATAATATTGCCGGTAATTAACGAGACATATTCACTGATTCAAACAGTAGAGACAATTGAAAAAACATGCGAGCCCTCTGATATTGAGGAATTTTTGATAGTTGTTTGTGAAAAAACAACATCGCAGAGCCTTGCCGTTTGTAATGATGTAGTCTCTCGACTTGGTCAAAAAGCTAGGCTTTATTTTCAAAAGCTTCCTTTTATTGGTGGCGCCATGAGAGAAGCTTTTAATCTTGCCAATGGTAGTCACACCGTTATGATGTCGACAGATTTGGAAACCGATCCGGCTATTGTTCAAAATTTTATTATCCTTGCAAAAAAAAATCCTCATTGCATTATTACTGCTTCTCGTTGGATTGATGGGGGTGGTTTTGTGGGCTACAGCAAAGTTAAATTAGTATCTAATTATGCGTTTCAAAAATTATTTTCATTTATCTACGGATGTTACCTTACGGATTTGACTTACGCTTATCGACTATTCCCCACAAGTCTTATTAAGGCGATTAAGTGGGAAGAGTTGAGGCACCCCTTTTTTTTGGAAACTATAATTAAACCTCTGAGACTCGGCATTAAAGTGATTGAAATACCAACTGTATGGAGTATGCGAACTGAGGGGGTATCGCAAAACCCATTCTTTGCAAATTTTTCTTATTTCAAAATAGCTTGGAAAGTTAGATTCTTAAAAAAAGAAAATATCCTCAATTATGGCAATACGGATTACTAGATTAGGAGTTGTGTTTGATATTGGCTATATGCATCACTTCAACATGATCAAACCAATTACCTTTGCGGAATTCTTCAATGAGTTTTTTTACTTCAAACTATATTAAAAAAATATGGCGTCGTGAAATAGCCCAGCAAGGTGCTAAATATATTTTGGTAGGCGGTTTATGTACCTTTTTAGATATTACAATATTATTTTTCCTTACTGAATACGGTGGAGTTCATTACCTTGTATCTTCGATAGTATCATTCGCGATGTTAATTTGTTTGAATTATTATTTGTGTGTGATTTGGATTTTTGATATACGGATAGTTAATAATCATACACATGAATTTCTATCTTACGTGGTTATCAACTTGGGTGCAATTTGTATTAATGCTCTCATTATTTGGGTATTGACGTATTTTTTTGCAGTATATTTTTTGTTTTCAAAGATGGTTGCTGCCATCATTACGCTCATTTATAATTTCAGCCTGCGAAAATATTTTCTACATTCATCTCGGCAAACCATCACATGAAAAACACATTTTTAGTTATCACCTCCATTGCTGACCAATACCATCCAGTCCTGAGGCACTATGCGGAAAGAGCGTCCCAGTACCAGATTCCATTTATTGTGATTGGTGATACAAAGAGCCCTAGAGAATTTGAGATGCAGGGGTGTAATTTTTACTCAATCAGCGCGCAGTCGAAGCTCAATTTTGAACTTGCCAAACTGCTGCCCGAGAAGCATTATGCGAGAAAGAATTTGGGGTACTTGATTGCTATTTCGAGGAATGCGGAGATAATAATTGAGACAGATGATGATAATTTGCCACTTGACGGTTTCTGGGATGAACGTACTCGATATAGGCCAGCCCACTTAGTATGTAATTCATCGTGGACTAATGTTTATCGATATTTTACAGATGTGCACATTTGGCCTCGGGGGTTTGCTCTAGAGCGACTGCTTGACCCTTTGCCGGTGCTTGGAGGCGTTGGCCTGATTGACTGCCCCATCCAGCAGGGACTGGCTGACGAGAATCCCGACGTTGATGCTATCTACAGGCTTGCTCTACCTTTGCCTGTCATATTTAACCGATCGAAAAGTGTTGCCTTAGGAGAAGACTCAATATGCCCATTTAATAGCCAAAATACCACTTGGTTTAGAGAGGCTTTTCCACTTCTTTACTTGCCCTATCACTGTAGCTTCAGAATGACTGATATATGGCGTTCGTTTGTGGCACAAAGGATTGGCTGGACATGTGGATGGTCTGTTTTATTTCATTCAAGCACGGTTAAGCAAGAGCGTAATGAGCACAACTTAATGCATGACTTCAGGGATGAAGTTCCTGGTTATATTAATAATTTAGAAATTTGTCAGTCCTTGCTGGAGTTGAATTTGAAAAAGGGGATCGAAAATATCAGCTCAAATATGATTATCTGTTATGAAAAATTAATCGAGATGCGTTTTGTTGGCTCTGGGGAAATGCCGCTTTTAATGGCATGGTTAGGCGATTTAAAGGAGTTAAACTGAGATAGTTGTCAGTCCGGCGACGCCATGCCAGTTATATATCTGAGGTTTTACTTGAGGCAGCACTGCAATCATCCACCCAAATTTGCACATTATATGTGCACCTTCACCACGATCTAAGCCTCGAGTCTTGGCGATGCTGTAAGCTATAAATTAGGCTTGGTCGGTGGACCTCATGCATGACAGCTTAGCAAGCGGGCGTAACTTCCGATTTTTGAGGTTGATTAACGATCTCAACTGGGGACTATGGGCATTCGTAGGCTCCATTTTATGAATCGCCCGGGAATTGAGGAGGCTCCGATCATTCGCTACGGCTGCCTCGGCAAGGTGGCAATAACCTGACCGGATAATTTCGAGTCAATTGTAGCTTGAGAGAATAGTTTCTTCTGCAAGGAGATACGGGGATGAAGCAGGGACGATTCAGCAACGAGCTGATAGTTCGTATTCTGCGTGAGACGGACCAGGACAGCGTTGCTGTGGTGGCCAAACGCCACGGCGTGAGTGACGCGACGATCTACATCTGGCGCAAGAAGTTTGGCCAGCTCGATACGGACGAGGTCAAACGCCTCAAGGCGCTGCATTCGGAGAATGTCCTGCTCAAGAAGATGCTGGTTGACCGTAACCTGGAAATCGAGGTCATGAAGGAGATCAACACAAAAAGGTAATGAGCGCACAGGCTCGGCTGGAACAGGTTCGCTACGCAGTGCAGCGTGGATTGAGCCCGCGGCGGGCGTGTGCGCTGATGAGGGCAGCGCGCTCCGGGCTGCCAGGTCGTGCTCTTCCAAGAGCTACCTAAAGCGCAGGATGGTGGATTCATCGGGGATACGGCTGATGGCGGCATCCAGGCGGGAGAAATCGCAGTACAGCGGGACATCATGCAGGCCCTGTTTCATCGCTGGGTCAGAACGTCCGACGAATCGTTAAAGCTGGCTGATGCGCATCATCAACATAGGCGCAAGGCGCGGGCGGCCGTTCTTGCCCTCGGGTGCGAGCGCGGCATTGTGGGCAAGAAATTGGGTCCAGGAAATAACAGCGTTTATCTGCGCCAGATACCCACGCTTGCGGGTGAGTTTGGTGGAAGGTTAGAATCCCGCGGTGGAGAGGCTGAGTTGTTTCATGTGGATATAGCGTTTCTCATGCGAGATTCGATGATGGCATTTTGTAGATATTCTTTAAAGGAGATTTAATGAAACTTGTAGACAAAGTCATTAAAATATTGATATTTATTATGACGTTTTGCTTTATTTATTATTTCACAATAAGGGACTCAGGCGGCTACCCTTACGTCCAATCACTCGTAGATTACGAACATGGATTCGTTAGACGAGGATTGTGGGGAGCGTTAGGTAATGTTTTCGGCTCCTATCCATTTAGTTATGAAAAATACATGATGGCGATGGATTTTTTGTATGTCGGCTTGGGCGGGCTAGTAATAATCCTTTTTGCAACTGTTGAGTATAGGCGGAATCAGAATAATAATGGATTATTTATATATCTTATGTTAATTCTAACATCTCCATTCTTTATTAAGAACTTTGTTTCAGATAAAGGTAGGTTGGATGTGATAGGAGCCGCTTTAATTACACTATTGGCGCTGATATCGTTGTTAAATTTTCCGCGTTTAATAATAATATTTGCATCGCTTTTCACAGTAGTAATATCATTATTCGGTGATAATATATTTGTTCTTTACGGTATTCCGATGTTATTAATTTCCTATGTTAGTGCACAGGAGCGTAGTGTGGCCAAAGCTTGGGCTCTACTGCCAGCAGTGGCATTTATTGTTTCATTCAGTATCAATTTTTTCGCACATCCGCCCGTCACATCGATGGGTGAATTCAACAACTATCTTCAAAGCAAGACCTTAGATAAAATAACTTTTGAATCTATTGCGCCCTTATATAAGACCGGAAGCGATTTTATACAATTTAATTACGATCCTTCAAACAGAATAACAGATAATTTAACTAAAGATGGCTTCTTAGGTTTTTGGCTTCTCTTAATCTTAAATTTAGGAGTCATTTTGGCAGTGTTGAAGGATTCGATAGCATTGAGAAATTTCGACCAAGGCGAAAAATTGTTGCTAGTGTTGTCCTTTACCTTCGGTGCCATTTTGCTAGTTGAAACTACGGATTGGATTCGCTTTCTTAGTAATTTTATATTTTGGATATCTATTCTTTGCGTTAGGTACTCCGGTCGTTGGAATGTGAATTATAGTAATTTCAATTCTGCATCAGTATATAAAGTATTAATTGTATTTCAGTTGTTGTTCCCCGCCTCAATGGGAATAGGGGTTTGGTATCCTTGGTCTGCTCACATTGAGTTTAGGATGGATCCAGGTGTGCGACCCGAATATGATATTTCTGATCTGATTAACTTTATTCGATAAACTCAGGACTTCGCCAACTAGCGGATATCGTCTACAACAATGACCGTCCACACATGGCCTTGGTCGGTTTCAATCTGAGGAGCATCTGGCCATGTCTGCACAACCTCTCTCCTTTTATGATCGACGGGAATTGGAACGATTACCAGAATCTTTAATTTCCTAAGCGTATAATTTACTAAAATGTAATCGATAATTCAGTTCAACCATATTATCCTATTAGATACTAAGATTAATCGGATCTCAAAAACGCCTTTTTTGTCGCATCTTGGGCAAACCGAAGTCCTTAATTATAAAGATGTTTTCTTATAAGTCTAGTGTTCCTTATTTACCGGGCGGATGATTGGTTTCGACCTGCTTTACACAGCGACTATGAAATTCTTAAAAATATTAATTTTCCGCGGTAGCCTAATCTGGGTATTATTAAGCTCATTTTGTATAGGAATTATATCTTTAGTTATTCCCTGGGAGGAGTATATATATGTAGAAGCTTCGATCGCTACGCCGACGGCCTCTGTTGCACAGTTATTCATGGATCGGGGCGCCGGATTTAATAATGAGCAAAGTACAACTGTTTCTATTCGCCCAAGCCATGAGCTTTTACAGGTAAGATTCAAAATACCTGCTGGTTATTACTTTAATCTGCGGCTAGATCCAGTCTCCGAATCTTCTGATTTTGCAATATCAAATATCAAGATTGTTTCTGAGAGAGGTTTGCTCATACGCCGCATCAATACGGAGGAGCTGCAGTCAAATTTTGATATAAATAGGCGAGATAAGGTATATATTGGAGGTGACGGAGACTTTGACCCGCAATTAACTTTTTCTGTTAATGCAAATTTAAAAGAAGGGTTATTAATCAAGTTATTTTGCCGTTCAATTATTATCTTTATTATCCTGTCCGTGATGGGTGCATTGGCGCGTCTAGCTGCCAAAATCTCGGTAATGCCTTTCATCCCGATATCAGTAATTACTTTAACCGGATTGATATACACTTGGTTTCTAACTGACGGGTTTTTGAATCCATTTTCTCTAACTGCGGGTCCATTTTCTTATGCAGGGCATGCTTTTCTATCCGATGGATTACACGTCCCCTATTCGGCATTTGGGGAAGAGTCTTTTAAGATTGAAGGGGTGGGGTACACGTATTATTTCGGAACACTTCCTGTGATTATAAGAGCATTCTTTGAATGTCTCACAGGTCTTTACGAATTTAACATCTCCCCGCTAATTTTCTTTGTATCGACCATCGCGTACGTGGGGAGCACAACTGCCTTGGCTTTGGCTGCGATCTCGTCTTCAACGGAGGATTCGAAAGTTGCAGTTTGGAGCAATCACAAGACTTTAGAAGTTTTAATTATCACAGCGTTGTGTCCAGGCGTTTTGTTCCTGTGTGCTCGAACTTATATTTACCATGAAGCTATATTGCTGGGATTGACCTCTTGTGCTTTATCTTGTTATTGTGTTTTAGGTTATTGTAGATCAGCAAAAGTCAAATATTTATTTTTCGCCGGTATATTAACCCTTGCGGCTGCAAACTCTAGACTAACAGTTTTGCCGACGATAGCTGTGGCACAATTAGTAATATTTTTCGCTTTCAGGCGAATGCAAAGCAAACGCTATTTGATAGACTTTCTTAGCTACGCATTTGCCACATCAGTAATCGTTATCGGTTGTTTTGCTTATGTTAACCAAGCACGATTCGGAGGAGTCTTCGCGACTGACCCGATTTTATCCCATGCAGGCTATAGTATAGAGCGATTACTGTTAATTGGTAAGATGAAAAACTTGAGTTTGGAGAATATTTACGGAAACCTTAGAGTTTATTTAGAGCTGTCATTTGTCTGGACCACTAATTTTCCGTTTATAGATTTCAAATATCCGCGGCATCATGCGGCTTTCGGAGATTTGATTGAGCCATATTGGCCATTATATCTCACGTATATCTATTTTGTGCTGGTGTTGATAGTCAACTCTCGTCGAATCATACCTTTGGTCCGATCGAATTGGTTGTTGATGATTACGGGGTGTATTGCTGTGATTCCGTCATTATTGATTGTGCTTTCGCACTTCGGAGTGACGCATAGGTATGAATTCGAAATGGTGTGGAGCCTCACTATCTTGACTATTTTTATTAGATTTAAAAAGGTAGAATTTGAGCCGCACAGTCAAATTAGCGCGTATGTTTTTGATCGATCTAAATATTTTTCAATTATGCCAATTGTTTTATGTGTTTCTGTCGTTGCGAATGTATATTGGGCATTTATTTGGAAGGGCGACTATGTATGGGGAAATCAGAGTTTGTTCAAAATTTGGTTTCAGCAAGTCCGTGGAATCGATAGCGGGACCAAAATGGCGCAAGTCGTTGGTCCTGAGGTGTTTGCGGCGCTCAAGCCCACGCCTGACCAGGTCCATGACTTCGCGGCGAATGGGTATCCTGCGTTAAAAATTATTAATGATGCGTCCTTCTTTAGAGATATATCGATATCCTCTTGTATGTTGCCAGTCAAAGGAGCTGACCAGATAGTGTATGGGATGAAAATTCGGGGCGCATTTCCTTGGGCCCAAGTGCCGAATGTGCTAGCTGTCAGCTGTGACACGGATATCGATGCGTTTCTCCTTGGTTCCAAACTCCCCAAGGCGATGCGGATTGTTTTGCAGCCATCTATGAAAAAGTATTCGTTGCTTCCGTCTGACTTTTTCGTTAATGCAAACTATTTGCTTGCATCGTTGTGTGAGCGCACACCATCTTGCCTCAATAGTCCCCTAGACCGACGATGGCGTTATGAGTTGCCTTTTCAACTTCTTACATACTCTTGTACAAGCGCTGATTGCCGCTATCGAGCGTTGGTTCATAATCAGATACTTTTTGGAGAGATACATGGGATAATTAGGCAAGGCGAATTTGGTCCCCAAGTCATTATAGATTATTATCCGAATACCTATGAGTGATAGCTTATCTTGGTTATCTTTGTTTGAATTGTGTGATGGATTTTGCAGTGGTCATGCTACGACATGCGAAGCTATTTACGACAAGTCAATCTGGTTTAGATGGTGCAGCGTCGGGCGGATGTGTGGTGAATACAGTTGGGAGGCTTAACAAATTTTGGTCGCAGGCTCATGAGATCGTTCACGTAAGGTTTAATGTCAATACTGTAATTTGTTTCGCAGACAGTTTTGGCTGCTGACTTAGCTCTTCATGGACCTTTTTTTTAAATACCGGTATACGGTCGAATGTCAGTCTCTCTGCATCGAAAGGTTTTTGATGCCACAACTGTGTTTATCGTCCATTATCAAGCGACAGTTTTTATGGACATCACCGTTCACATCATGAGCGTTTTGTCATTATCTATATTGATAGCAAGCGAGCCGATAATTGAACCATCAGTACCAAGCCATATTTCCGCCCCAGCAGCATGAAAGCCACATCAGCCCCATTTATCTCGGCGCTCATCCCCGTCATCCTCTGCGGCGGCGCCGGCTCGCGCCTGTGGCCTGTGTCCCGCGACACCCACCCCAAGCCCTTCATCACCCTTGCCGACGGCCAAAGCCTGCTGCAAAAAGCCTTTGTCCGAGGTGCCACATTGCCTGGCGTTTCCCAGGTCCTCACGGTCACAAACCGCGAGCTGAGCTTCAAGACCCAAGACGCCTTTGCCCCCATCAACCCCAAGGGCCTGGCTACTAGCTTCATTTTCGAGCCCTTCGGACGCAACACCGCCCCGGCCATCGCCGCCGCCGCGCTGCATATCGCGCAGACGGTGGGTGAGGATGCAATCCTGCTGGTGCTGGCAGCCGACCACCTGATCGCCGACCAGGCCGCTTTTGCGGCGGCAGTGGCGCAGGCCACAGCCCTGGCCACCACGGGCAAGCTGGTCACTTTCGGCATCCACCCGGACGCGCCGGAGACCGGTTACGGCTATATCCAGGCGCAGGGCAACACGGTGCTGCGATTTGTGGAAAAGCCATCGCTGGAAAAGGCCCAAGCCTATTTGGCCAGTGGCGACTTCTTCTGGAACGCCGGCATCTTCTGCTTTTCGGCAGGCGCGCTGCTGCGCGAGATGGAGGACCACTGCCCCCAACTGCTGGCC
>Ga0214921_10007733_pt1 | contig 14204 bp, 10 predicted proteins | sample LL1505_MetaG_FD_177992 | JGI IMG/M metagenome (GOLD analysis project Ga0214921, IMG submission 177992) | Freshwater microbial communities from Lake Lanier, Atlanta, Georgia, United States - LL-1505 | ecosystem: Environmental > Aquatic > Freshwater > Lake | place: USA: Georgia | collected... | reverse complement strand
ACACTCAGCGGTAACATCATTGGCGATAGAGTACAAAATGGCAACAGCCAACTTGACATTCAAACTGCCAATGGCAATGCCAACATAACTATCAACGGTAATTCTAACGTTGCTGTGTTTAGCGAAGGCGCATTGACCATGAAGGGCAATATATTGCCTAGTGCCAATATCACATATAACTTAGGTAGTTCTACACAACGTTGGAATGATTTGTGGTTGGCTAATAGCACAATCTACATTGGCAATGCTCAATTGAGTGCCAACGCAACAGCACTAATTTTGACCAACCCAGCTGGTGGCCAGACTGTGTTAGCTGGTGCTACTGCAGGTATAACTGGTGCAACAGTGAATGCAACTGGAAATATCACTGGTGGTAATGTGTTAACCGGTGGATTGATGTCCGCAACTGGTAACATTACTGGTTCATATATTTTAGGTAACGGTAGTTTGCTTACTGGCATTGATGCCACAAGCATTCAAAATGGAACATCAAATGTTCGTGTTGTGAGTTCTGGTGGTAATGTTGCCATTGGAGTTGGCGGCACAAGCAATGTGGTTGTATGGGCCACAACTGGTGCATACGTAACTGGCGTATCAAGTGTAAGCGGTAACATCACCGGCGGCAATTTATTAACTGGTGGATTGATCTCTGCTACTGCCACAATTACAGGTGGCAATTTAGCTACAGGTGGAACTGCAAGTGCAGGTGGAAACATTACTGGTGCAAATGTGTTAACAGGCGGATTAATCTCTGCAACTGGCAACATCACTGGTGGTAATTTAATAACTGCTGGATTGTTATCAATAGGTGGTGGAAGCCAAGCAGCCAGCTATAGTGCAAGTGGCAACGTTACTGGTGGTAATTTACTTACTGGTGGATTAATCTCAGCAACTGGTAATATTAACGGTGGTAATGTAACTGCAACAACTGGATTAACTGCTGGTACATTGTCGTTGACCGGCAACACAATCAGCTCAACTGATGCAATAATCACAATTGATCCTGCTTCTGCGGGATCTAGTGGTGCAGTTATCATTCAAGGTAACTTGAGTGTTACTGGTAATGTAACATACATCAATTCCAATAACGTTACAACCAATGACTTGACCATTAATGTGGCCAATAATGCACAAACTGCTGCGGCAGCAAATGGCGGCGGTATTGAAGTTGGTCCTGCCGGCGCACAGTATGCCAGTATTTTATATAACAGTACCAGCAACACTTGGGTAGTAAGCAACGGTGCCAACGTAAGTGGCGCAGTAAGTGCAAGTGGCAACATCACCGGTGGCAATGTATTAGGTGGTGCTAACGTCAATGCTACCACACATACTGGTACAACTGTGTCAGTAACTGGCAACGTTGACGCTGGCAATTTGAGAACAGGTGGATTGATCAGTGCAACCGGTAATATTACAGGTGGCAACTTGTCAGGTACTAGCATTGTGGGCACATTGACCACAGCCGCACAAACCAATATCACATCAGTTGGTACGCTGACTGGCGGTACTTGGAACGCAACCAGTATTAGCACCACATACACTGATGCCAAAGTAACGTCAGTTGCTACTAGAACTGGCGCAGTTACACTGGCACAAGCAGATATTTCAGGTCTAACAACTGGTAGCACTCCAACATTTGCGGGATTGACTGTTGGTACTGGTAGCATCACCGGCGGCAATATTATCAACGGCAACGGCAACGGTATTGGCAATATTGGTAGCTCAAGTGTGTATTTTAACACTGTGTTTGCTAAGGCTACATCAGCACAATACGCTGACTTGGCAGAAAACTATCGCGCAGATGCCGAATACGAACCAGGCACAGTGCTTGAATTTGGAGGCGACGAGGAAGTTACAATAAGTACCACAGATTCCAGCAAACGAGTTGCTGGAGTGGTATCAACTAACCCAGCGTATTTGATGAATGCAGGACTCAGTGGCATGTATATTGCTTCTGTAGCACTGACTGGTCGAGTACCTGTAAAAGTTGTGGGACCAGTCGCTAAAGGAGATTTGATGGTATCAAATGGAAACGGACGAGCAAGAGCATGCATGGATGCAGTTCCAGTCGTGGGTACTATAATTGGTAAATCATTGGAGAACTTTACAGGCGGCGAGGGCACAATTGAAGTCGTGATTGGCAAACAATAAGGATGCTAAATGAGCTTTCCTGTATCGCCGACTAACGGGCAAATTGCCGTTGTAAACAATGTAGCATACGAATATGCGTCTGCCAATACCAGCTGGACTCGTGTTCTAAGCATTGCCAATGTAATTCAGGCCAATGTAATATCTGCCAACGTGCTAAACGTTGTGCAGGCATTCAGCATTACTGGTAATATTGCCACAGGCAACTACTTCATTGGTAACGGCGCATTTTTAACTGGCCTTGCAGCTACATATTCAAACGCCAATGTAGCCAACTACTTGCCTACCTACACTGGCAACTTGGTCAGTTTAACTGGCCCAGTCACGACCACTGCTAACGTAACTGCCAACAATGTTTTGTTTGGCACCGGAGTAGTGAGTGGCACTGGCACAGTATATGCTGCCACAGTCAGCACCACCGGCAATGTCAACAGCGGATATATCAGCACAGGTCAAGCATCAGTTGGCAATTTGTTTTCAGGCGGCTATGTTAGCGCCACAGGTAATATTACAGGTGGTAACTTGTCAGGTACCAATATTGTGGGTACACTGACCACTGCAAGTCAAACAAATATTACCGCAGTTGGTACGTTAGGTAGTTTAACTGTTACAGCCAATATAACTGGTGGCAATGTTTTAACTGGTGGATTGATAAGCACAACTGGCAATGTAACTGGTGGAAACATCTTGGGCGGCGCAAACGTCAATGCCACAACACATACAGGTACCACAGTTTCAGTTACAGCCAACGTAACTGGTGGCAATGTTTTAACTGGTGGACTAGTATCTGCAACTGGCAATGTAACTGGCAACTATATTTTAGGTAATGGCGCCTTGCTGACTGGTGTGATCACAAGTGTGGCCAACATCAACAGCGGCACAAGCAATGTTACAGTTGTGAGTTCAGGTGGTAATGTTTCGGTAGGAGTGGGCGGCACGTCAAACGTGGCTGTGTTTGCAACCACAGGTGAATACATTACCGGTGTGTTAAGTGCAAGCGGCAATATTACTGGTGGTAATATCTTGGGTGGCGCCAATGTCAACGCAACCACACACACAGGTACTACAGTATCAGTAACGGCAAACGTAACTGGTGGCAATATTCTAACTACTGGGTTAATATCAGTAACCGGCAATATTTTAGCTGGGAATATTATAGTTGTTGGAGGCTTTTATGATACAGGTGACCATCTTGTTACCAGTACAGCCGCTAATGCAAATATTGTTTTAACTCCAACTGGTACAGGCATTACCCAAAACAACGGCGCATTTAGCGCAAGTGGCAACGTAACTGGTAGCAATATCTTAACTGGTGGATTGATTTCAGCAACTGGTAACATTACTGGTGGCAATTTGTCAGGTACTAACATTGTTGGCACACTGACCACAGCAAGTCAAACTAATATTACCGTAGTTGGCACACTTGGATCATTGACAGTAACAGCAAATACAACCAGTGGTAACTTCTTAACTGGTGGATTGATTTCTGCGACAGGTAACATAACTGGTGGTAATATTTTGGGCGGTGCAAACGTCAATGCCACTACGCACACTGGCACAACTGTATCAGTTACAGCCAATATTACTGGTGGTAACTTCTTAACTGGTGGATTGATTAGTGCAACTGGCAACATCACAGGCGGTAACATATTAGGTGGAGCAAACGTCAATGCCACTACGCACACTGGCACAACTGTATCAGTTACAGCCAATATTACTGGCGGCAATATCCTAACAGGTGGATTGATTTCTGCGACAGGTAACATAACTGGTGGTAACTTGTCAGGTACTAACATTGTGGGCACATTGACCACAGCAAGTCAAACTAATATTACATCAGTTGGCACACTTGGTTCATTAACTGTTACAGCCAACACAACCAGTGGCAATTTGCTAACAGGTGGATTGATTAGTGCAACTGGCAACATCACAGGCGGCAATCTTATTCTCAGTGGCGGTATTGTTGACAACACAGGCAATTTAGATCTACAAACTTCTGCGGCAAATGCCAACATTAATCTGACACCCAATGGCACTGGCAATGTTTATTCAAATGCAAACGTGTTTGTTAATGGATTGATCAGTGCCAGTGGCAACATCACTGGTGGTAATCTTATTACAGGAGCAGGATCAGGCGGCAACCTAACTGGTGCTAACGTAATTTCTGCTAACACTGTTACTGCAACTGCTAATATAACTGGCGGCAATATTTTAACTGCTGGCGTAATATCAGCGACCGGTAATATTGCTGGCAATGTGTTTATTGGCAACGGTTCACAATTGACTGGTATTACTTCAAGTTATGGCAATGCCAACGTAGTGGCCAACTTGGCTGCGTTGGGTTCCAACCCAGTGTCAACCACAGGCAACATTACTGGTGGTAATATCTTGGGTGGCGCCAATGTCAACGCAACCACACACACAGGTACTACAGTATCAGTAACGGCAAACGTAACTGGTGGCAACATCCTAACTGGTGGATTGATCTCAGCAACTGGAAATATCACTGCTGGTAATATCATAGTTGCGGGAGGTTTTTATGACACTGGTGACCATCTCATTACCAGCACAGCCGCTAACGCAAACATAGTATTGACTCCTACTGGCACTGGTATTACCCAAAACAACGGCGCATTCAGCGCAACTGGAAATATCACTGGTGCTAATCTATTGATTAACAATGATGCCACAATTACAGGCAATTTGGTTGTAAACGGCAATACCACATTCATCAATTCCAATGCAGTTACAACCAACGACAAATCAATCACACTGGCCAACAATCAATCAACAGCAGCCAACGTTGATGGAGCAGGTATTGATGTTGGTGGTACAACCATTGCCTACTGGAGATTCAATAATGCCACTACCAGTTGGCAAAGCAACATTGGATTAACGCCAGCTGCCAACGCCACACTTGCATTAGGAGGAACTAGCAACTACTGGGGCGCTGCTTACCTCAACTCCGTGAATATTGCCACAACAGCAACTATTGTAGGTAACACAACCAGCGGTAACTTGTTAACAGGTGGATTGATATCGGCTACATCAACAATCACAAGTGCTGCAAATATAACCGGTGGCAATATCCTAACTGGTGGCGTGATATCTGCTGCCGGCAACATCACCGGTGGCAACTTGTCAGGTACCAATATTACAGGTACATTGGCCACAGCCGCGCAAACAAATGTCACATCAGTTGGCACATTAGGTTCATTAACTGTCACAGCCAATACAACCAGTGGTAATTTGCTAACAGGTGGCTTGATATCAGCAACTGGCAACATCACTGGCGGCAACTTGTCGGGCACCAACATTGTGGGTACATTAACCACTGCTGCTCAAACTAACATTACTTCCGTTGGCACATTAGGTGCATTAACTGTCACAGCAAACGTGACCGGTGGTAATATCTTAACTGCTGGGTTGATTTCAGCAACTGGCAATATCACTGGTGGCAACATACTAGGTGGTGCCAATGTCAATGCCACAACACACACAGGTACCACAGTATCAGTAACAGGCAACATCACTGGTGGTAACGTATTAGGCGGAGCCAACGTCAATGCTACCACACATACAGGTACCACAGTATCAGTTACCGCCAACGTAACTGGTGGTAACTTATTAACAGGTGGATTAATATCAGCAAGTGGTGCTATCGTCACTGGTGGCGATCACTCACTAACAGGTAACATTGTTGACACTGGTGCTCTTTGGATCAACACTACTGCAAACGGAAACATCACTCTCAACGCCAACGGCACTGGTGTTATTACTTTCAACAATCCAATAACCAACGGTCAAGCCAACGGTGTCGGTAACATTGGTACAAGTGCTAACAGTTTTAACACTATATTTGCCAAAGCCACATCAGCACAATACGCTGACTTGGCAGAGATGTATGTGGCCGATGCTGACTATGTTCCAGGTACTGTGCTGGAATTTGGCGGCAATCACGAAGTTACTGTCAGTAACAGCGCAGCCAGCGCATTAGTAGCAGGTGTGGTTAGTACCAATCCTGCACACTTGATGAATAGCACAGCTCAAGGCGAATACCTAGCAGCAATTGCTCTCGTTGGGCGAGTTCCAACACTGGTAATTGGGCCAGTAACTAAAGGCGCGATGATGGTGTCAGCAGGCAATGGTCACGCACAAGCATCAGCCACCCCTGCCATGGGTACTGTGATTGGTAAAGCCCTTGAAGACTTTGATGGTGTGTCTGGTACCATTGAGATTGTTGTGGGAAGGATCTAACATGCCAATAATTGGACCAGGAGTTACCATTGGACCCGGAGTCTCTATCACAGCGGTGCCTCCAGTTACTTCAGGACTATCACTTTTTTTAGACGCAGGTAATTCTGCAAGTTATCCGGGTACAGGTACTGCATGGAGTGATTTATCAGGCAACGGCAACAATGGAACATTGGTTAACAGTCCTGCATATACTGCTGCCGGAAGAGATAGTTATTTTAGTTTTGGCAGCGGTGCAAGTCAGAGAACTAGTTTTACCTATCAAACTCCACAACAAACAGCATCCACTGCGTTCTCATGGAATATATGGGTATATCCTGTTGCAAATTCTGATAGTTACGTTCTCATGGGCTACAGAGGAACCACACCCTTAAAGTTTTACAAATTGACCACTCAAAAATTTGAAATGTATCCTGCAGAAGTATTTTATTTGCAAACACTTAACGTATGGCAAAATATATGTGTAGTTTATGATGGTACCCAGGCTGGCACCAACAACATGAAGATGTATGCAAATGGTGCACAGGTAGGATTAAGAGATGCAGATGCTCCTGACTTGTTGGCCAGTGCTATGCCATTCTATGTTGGAGGAGATCCTATTGCTGGTGAATATGCTACAGCAAGAATCAGTCAAGTTATGGTCTATAGTCGAGCATTGACCACAGATGAAATAACACAAAACTTCAATTCCACAAGGTTTAGATACGGACTATAAACTGGCCAACTCTACTCGTTCCACCGCAGCCAGTTTTTGTTGAACACTATCAATGTTCAGTGTGCTCCACAATCCAGGATGCATGGGCTTGGGCCATGTGCCCACAGCAATCCAAGCATAGCCAATGTGTTCGTCGTTTAACACAGGTTGGAATTCTTGATCCAACACACAAACCCAAGTGTGATATTCAAATATGCCATCTGCTGATGTGAATTTTTCTAACGGCATGAGTCGACGATAGTCTGGAAAACTGCCCAATTCTTCCTGGCACTCACGTTCCATACCACCCAACAATGTTTCGCCTGCTTCCACTTTGCCACCGGGCAAGCCCCATGCGCCAGGATGCTTGACGTCATTTCTCAAGAGATATAGATAACGGCCAGTGTCACGGGCCAGGAACCAAACGCCTACGGCTTTTACAGTACTAGGCTCCAGGTGCCTGCTGGGTATTCGCCCTGATAACTTTTGGTCCATTCTGCTCCAGTCCATTCATATTGTGTACCAGTAGTTATGTTGGTCACATACTGCACCGCAGTTTCTCCTTCACTCACAAATACCACACGCCAGCGCGAGCCGTCCCACTCGATAATGTCGTTGGCTCGGGCCACTAACGGCTGTCCGGCTGTGCCTGCCCATGCTGTGGGATTGGCCACGTTGTCATAGGTGCCAGTGCTTTCGGTCAACAAGTAACGAATACCTGTAACAGGTGCGGGCAATCCGTCTCCGGGACCGCTGAGTAAGGGATCAATGATTGCGTCAATTGGATTGAGAGTATTTTGTGGTGCAGTGTCCCCATCTGGAGTGAATATGACCAGTCTATCATCGTCAGGATTGATAACAATGGTACCAATGATGGGCGGGCTGTTGCTGTCGGGTGGCGTGTCCACAGGACGATTCAATCTAATCTGGCTGATGCCAGGCCGCAACACGCCGTATGCTGAAATCACAGCAGGCCACAGCAGTGGCGAATCTGCCACAATAGCAGTGGGATCTAAATCCGCATAAGCGCCATTGGGCACCACGGTTCTAGCCGGCAACACTTGGATTTGATTGTTGATCACAACCAGTTTGTAACCCCACGGTGTGAACATGGGACGAGTTCCCAGCAATAGGTCATTGTTGGTAATGGCATCGGCTGCATCACCTTGTGCGTCAAATATTCCGGCAATGATACGTTCCACCACACCCAGTTTCTTGATCTTGGCCGGAGATGAAATCCAGATGGGCATGGAGAATTTGATGCTGGCAATGTCAATAGGGTTTTCTGTGCCCTGCGGAATAGTTCTTGAACTCCAACTCAACTGATCCAAATACATTACACTCAAACTTGACCAGTCAATATAGTTGTCAGTGCTTTGCAGTTCTAGCGAAGGATTGAACAAGGTCAAAATCTGTTCAAGTATCTGCAATTTTTGATTGGTGTTTGATGTCCAGATATCCAGTGTAATACTCAGCTTGTAGGGCACAGGCATCAGTCGTTCAATGGTAAATGCATTGCCTTGTGTGGTGTCGTATGATTCTGTAGCAGTGTCGTATGTGCGTTGGCGTACTGAGAACCTATCCACAAAGGTAGGATCTTGTATTCTTGGTCGATCGTATTCAAGATTGTTGATGTAAAAAGTCATCAGCGGAGTTGATGGCAAGGCACTGGCAGAGTTTTCTTGAATGATGGTTTGTGCATTGCGACTGGAGTCGCCATATCGCACAGGCACACGCAACAGGGTGGCCTTGTTCACGCCATCAGTTTCGTTGCCGTACTCAATTTGGAACCCAGAAAAGATTCTGGTAAATTGCAGTAGGAACCTGCGTATTTGTGCGTCATAAAAAAATTGTTGCATGTTTATCTTGAAAAAGGTGGTGGTGGATTGGGTGGCAAGAAGCCGCCTTGGTCACCATTGTCTGCCTTGGGTTTGAGAGCTTGACTCAAACTCTGACGCTGTGGTACAGCACCCAAGTCATTGGTATTGGTAGTGTATGTATTGTTCACAAAGCCCGAGCGTTGTGTTTGATTGGTTGCGGCATTGTCTAGTTGTGTTCGCACTCGTTCCTCTATTTTCACCCAGGTTCTTCCGTTGTAGCGGAACAGTCTGTTGGGTTTGTAATCCAATCTCAAACAGTAATCGCCGCTCACAGCATTGGCCGGAAAACTCACACCAGGAGTAACAGGCAAACCGTTAGGAGCAAAGCCATCGCCAGTAAGATAGCCTACAGTGTAGCCGTCTGCTCGCGGAGTAATGTTCATGCCACCCTGTGTGCCATCCACTGTGGTGCCGTCAATTGTGCTCAAACTGGTTGGGTTGGCAGGTTGTCCATCTTCAAGTGTGGCCACAACATAAAACTTTTCAACGTCATATCCACTGAGTGGAACTTCCACATTGGCTTGAGCAAGGATGTCATCATTGATTTGTTGATCTTTGGGTCGGGTACTCTGCATGTCAGAGATTGTGGGAGGAGTATACTCAGACCAATAAGTTGTGTCAGTAATTTCTGTGCCAGCAGGAACATTTCTCGTGGCTCGGTAATACACATCACCGTAGTTTACAATGCTGCCACCAGGATAGAAATCACCTGGATCCCAAATGTATTCAGACACAAATGGCTTGTCTAGTATGCTGTTGTATTCTTGTGCATTTGTGAGTGGTGTGGCCTTGATGCGCCACAAGTGTGGCAACCAAGTTTGGCTGAATCCTTCACTTGCAAAATTGGCATCCTGGATCACATAGTATCTAGGCAAGGCCAAGGGCAAGGCAGCATTTAGGGGATTGTAATCTTTTAAGTTTGGCACTTCAATCACATCACCGTTCATGAGCTTGCGACCAAATGTGTCAATCATGTCGTTGTAGTGAAAGGTCACAAACAAGGTATCTGAGTTTAAAAACAATCCAAACTGCGTCAAATCAAAGTCCACATCCTGCACACGATACACACCGCGCATGACATAGATATCTGGAGCATACACTCTGTCTCTGTTTTCCAGCAACAGCAAGTCTTGAATGTTTAGTGGGCTTTGGGTATCATAAATGGGCTGGGTGGCATCAGCATTGCCCGACAGCGCAGAGTCCTCGCCACCAGTTTGTGGGCCCAGATACTTGTGAACATAGATATCCAATCCGCCCACAGTGTACATTTCACTGATGGTGCGGTCAAAAAATTGGTAGTCTCTTGTGCGATTTGGGCGGTATAAACTTAGGCGTGGCATAGTGTATATTTATGGGCAGGTTGACCAATAATTCCAAACCTGTTATACTTTGGGCATGAAAGTAGTTCGACTAGACCGTAGATTCCGCCAATACAAACAGCATGGGCATGTGATTGCTGTGCGATGTGATAGTTGGCTGGGGGAAGGCGTATCTTTTGAACAAATATGCAAGGCCAAACTGGGGAACCGAGGATACATGCCCGACAACGACTGGCATGCTTATTTTGGCAAAAACAATGGCCGCGCCAACCGCCCATTCTGGATTTCCTTCCGCAGGGAATCAGATCTTACTTTAGTACTACTTTCTGCTGACTTGACCAAATAATCCTAACGTGCTATAATACACACTTGTTCACTACAGGAGTCCGTATGCAAAAGGCAGCAAATTTTGTTGCAAAGTACTCTACTGCTAACAAAAGCAAAGCAGTGGTACCCTATGACAAAATAAAAGCTACAGAAAAATGGGTGGAGTACAGTTTGGACATTGTGGACATGAATCGTATTTTGATGAAGTCAGACTTTGACACCAAATGGCGTCTAATGGAAGCCCTTGATGTTGCAGAGCGTAAACGAAAGTACATGTACAACCACAAAAACTTTAAACTCAAACGTGCTACGGAATTGTTTGAACTCTGCAAAGATTTGGCTGTAAAATAAGTAAGGACACACATGAGCACCACATTCAAAATTAAACTGCTAAACCCCCGCAGTTCCGACACCAATATCTTGGGCATGGAGCCAACTTGGCAAGTCCAGCCCACGGAGTATCGAATAAGCCGACTGAGCAAAGCATTCTCCTGGTACAACTATTTCTACGGCAAGAAAGATGCCCGAGACATGATTGTAAACTACTTGGAAGCACATGATCGCAAAGCCGATGTGCGCCTGCTCAAAGGCATCCCAGACTCAGCAATTCGACTGACCACAGGCTGGCTGTGCCGCATGAGCATGGTAGGGCTGGAATTGCATGACGCAGAACAACTCAAATTGCAAAACCAACTGAGAGAAATACTGGACAGCAAGCAAAACGAAGTGGCAGAAGTAACCGACGAGTCTGCTGTAAATCGTCCCAACATCCAAGACCGCCTGCGTGAAAAAGCGTCAGAGTGCAACGGCGAACTGGACGGCATGTTTGACGAGTTTATGTTGAGCGGTGCCAAAATGACAGCAGACTTTAAGCCTGTCACAATCATGCGTGGGCTGAATGTAGCACCACAAATGATCAGCCAAATTTTAGACAACTGGAAACGCAAACTCTCAGAGTTTGAAGCAGTAGTGGAAGGTAAGGATGCGCAATTGGTTGAAGCCTATAGCTATCTCTCCAAAATTCAACTTCGCAATGTTATAAAGTTTTGTGAAGCTGTAGTGAACGACTGCGGTGCTTATGTGCAGATCAAGAAAGTGGAACGCAAGCCACGCAAGGTCAAGGCAGTGCCACCTGAAAAACGTGCGGCTAAGTTTAAAATGCAGGCAGAATTTGCAGAGCTCAAGCTCAAGAGCCAACCGGCCGCAAGCCTTGTGGACAAAACAGAAGCCTGGTTGTATGACAGCAAAAAGCGCAAGCTGATCCATCTTGTGGCAGACAGTCATACTCAGTCATTCACAGTAAAGAACAACTCCGTCATTGGGTTTTCAACTGTGGAGACTGTACAAAAGACCCTGCGCAAGCCAGCAGAACAGCTCAAGGGCATTGTGGGTGCCGGCAAACCAGCCGCTCGCAAGGCATTCAAAGATATCAACACCACAGAAACTGCATGGAATGCCCGTGGCACAGAGAACTTGATCATACTCAAGAGTTGGTAAATATAGGGACACGGAGTCCCTATGGCAGAACAGCAAGACACATTATCTCAGCTCAAGCAAACTCTTATTGAGTATGTACAACTTCAACTGGGCAGCCAAATCATCGATTTGGAATTAGATCCAGCACATTACGAAGCTGCCTATACCAAAACACTTGGCACTTACCGCCAACGAGCGCAAAATGCCTACGAGGAAAGTTATAGTTTTTTCACTCTGGTCAAGGACGAAAACATCTACACCCTGCCCCAGGAAGTGGTGAGTGTGCGCCAGTGTTTTCGCAGAACGTTTGGTGATGCCACTGGACCCTTTGCATCAAACTTTGATCCGTTTGCACAGGCAAGTTTGAACGTTTATTTGATGAACTTTAACGTGGCAGGCGGCCTTGCCACATACGACTTCTACAGCCAGTATGTTGAATTGGCTGGACGTATGTTTGGTGCCTATTTCAATTACACATACAATCCTGTGACCAAGAAGTTGCAGTTGATACGTGATCCCAAGAACACCGGCGAAGCTGTGCTGATTTGGACTTACAATTTGAAACCTGAAATCAATCTCTTGAGTGACTTCCAAATATCACAATGGATCCGTGACTACATGGTTGCCAACTGCAAAATGATTATTGGTGAAGCCCGTGAAAAGTTTGGCACTATCGCTGGTCCACAGAGCGGCAGCACCCTAAATGGCACTGCTATGAAAGCCGAAGCACAAACCCAAATGGATGGCCTGCTTGAACAACTCAAAATGTATGTGGATGGTAGCCAGCCTTTGACCTGGGTGATTGGATAACACAGCATAGACACACAGTCATAAATCTGTTATAATCATCAAATGGACCTGATGATTGACATTGAAGGCTTGGGAACAGGCCCTGACACTACTATTCTTACCATTGCCGCTCAGGCGTTTGATCCGTTTGGCAAAGGCCACTACGAGCAATCATACTATGCCAGGGTCTCACTAGAAAGCCAGGAAACCCGTAGCATACAACAGGGTACCATAGAATGGTGGGCCACACAACCTGCTGTAGTGCGTGACGAAGCATTTGCTGAAGAAGATCGCATACCACTAGATCAAGCACTAGATGGATTAGGAAAACTAATTTGGCATGCCAAACGTGTGTGGGCACAAGGTCCAACATACGACATGAACATCCTGGAGCATGCCTACAAGAGCTACAACAAACCCTTGCCTTGGCAGTACTACATGGTACGCGACAGCCGCACAGTGTTCAGTTTATGGCCCGAACAACCCATGCCTCCTACCACACACCATGCATTAGAAGATTGCCGCAGACAAATTGGCATGCTACAAAACACACTTAAATACCTCAACGTTCGGGAGTTAAAATGATTATTGGCATCTGTGGATTCATTGGGTCAGGCAAAGACACCATTGCCGACTATCTGGTAAATTTGCACCACTTTCGCAGAGAAAGTTTTGCAAGCACCTTAAAAGATGCTGTGGCACAAGTTTTTGGATGGGATAGAACCATGCTAGAAGGACGCACAAAACAAGCTCGTGAATGGCGCGAGCGTGTGGATCCTTGGTGGGCAGAACGACTGAGCATGCCCACACTAACACCACGCTGGATCTTGCAATACTGGGGAACAGAAGTGTGCAGAGCCGGATTTCACGATGACATCTGGATTGCCAGTTTGGAAAACAAACTGCGCCACAGCCAAGATGATGTTGTGATATCAGATTGTCGTTTTCCCAACGAAATCGCTGCTATCAAAAATGCTGGCGGTCGTGTGATCCGTGTGGTGCGTGGGCCTGAGCCTGTGTGGTATAACTCAGCTGTGAGTGTCAATCGTGGTGCCAACGGCAATTCAACTTGGGCACTAAGTCAACGCAAGTTGGAAAAGCTAGGCATTCATGCCAGCGAAACTGCTTGGGTTGGCACTGAATTTGATGCTGTGCTAGACAACAATGGCACTCTAGACGATTTGTATCAGCAGGTCAAGCGTCTGGTTCAAGATCGCCCTGCCGCCACGGAAGATCGCTCTTAGACAGCTCTACTTCGCAGTTTCTACAAACTGACTTGAGATTTTTGAGTGTGGCATTGTTCAAGTTGCCATCCAC
>Ga0214921_10007732_pt1 | contig 14205 bp, 15 predicted proteins | sample LL1505_MetaG_FD_177992 | JGI IMG/M metagenome (GOLD analysis project Ga0214921, IMG submission 177992) | Freshwater microbial communities from Lake Lanier, Atlanta, Georgia, United States - LL-1505 | ecosystem: Environmental > Aquatic > Freshwater > Lake | place: USA: Georgia | collected... | reverse complement strand
AGCGGTAGCATTGCGGGACGAGTCATTGGCGGAGCTGGTATCGGCCCGCTTCACGGCCTCTCGCCGCTTGAAGGCCTAGGCGAGATCCGTGACCTAGTCGTCTCCCCAGATTGGCGGGGGCATGGCATTGGAGCTCGCCTATTAAAACGCTGCCTTGAAGACTCTAAACGCCTCGGATATCAGCGACTTTACCTCGAGACGACACCGCAGATGGAGCAAGCTAGAAAGCTCTTTATTCGCTACGGCTTCCGTCCCGTGACTACGGGCGCAGCCAAAGTGGGCCAGAGCGAGGCAATGCCCTGCTACTATATTCTGGAGTCACTGGCATGACCAACATTCTGGTGTCACTCGCATAACCAACAACGACTTGCCGGCGAAACTGTTTTAAGCTTGAAATTCCCATTATTTTCAAATAAGTTGCGTCGCGGTTGAATAGAAAGGACTCTCACTCATGGCATCTAAAACACGCAAACTGACAAATATCCGCGAGCGCAAAGCTGCTACAAACGGCTCGGCTCGTAAAAACAAACTTCGTCGCGAAGGCACCACTGCTCCTAGCCTTCCTCTGAACAAGCCGAATGCGAACGAAAAAGCTCAGGCTGCCGCGAAAACTAAGAAGTAATCTTCGCGCAGTTTCTAGCACGGCCCGTAGAACGAATTGCATCGCTACGTTACGGATCAGATCATATGGATCAATCAGTCAATGACCTGCATGTTCTGCCATCTTCGGATGCGCTATCTGGCCGCCGCATAGACGTCGTCATCACGGGATCTATTGCGTCCGTTGAATCTGTACGATTCATTCGGGCGCTTCGGCGTTTGGGCGCTGACGTCACTCCGTGGCTATCCCACGGTGGGTCGACATTTATTACGCCCATGGCTGTAACATGGGCCGCAGGCAGAGAAGCCATTACGGGATTCTCTGGAAGCGCCTCGCATATCGCTACAAGCAATGCCGTCGTCATCGCTCCAGCGTCATCGAGCATCCTTGCAAAAATCGCACGAGGAATGACTGACTCGCACTGCACCGCTTTAGTGGCGTCTGCGCTCGGTCAGTCAAAACCTGTGATGATACTCCCAGCCATGCATGACAGTTTAAAAGCTGCTCCAGCGATGCAAGAACATCTTGCGAAAATTTCTAGCTGGGCGAATGTCTCCATTCTAAGCGCGCGGGAAGAAGAGGGAAAACAAAAGTTCCCCGAGCCCGAGCATCTAGCCGATCAGGTTGCCCACATCATGAACCGGCCATCACGTCCAAAATTACCAGTTTTGGTCACCATGGGAACAACGCGCGGTTACATCGATGACGTACGTTATATTTCCAATTATTCATCCGGGAAATTAGGATCTTTAATTAGCGAGGAACTTTATCGCAAAGGCTACGAGACCACAGTCGTGGCCGGGCCTAGCGAACACAAACCTCGCCTTGCAACTTCAATGCGCCCAGTATTAACCACTACAGAAATGTTGCACGAATGCGAAGACGCCTCTGCAACCGGCTTGAGCGGCGCAGTATTCTGCGCTTCTGTTCTTGACTATGAGCCTGCTGAAAAATCCTTGGGCAAGCTCAAATCGGGGCACGACAATCTAACTGTCTCGTTTAAGCCCACACCGAAAATCATAGAAAAGATCGACCTGGCCATTCAACCAAAAATTGGCTTTAAACTTGAGGTAGGCCTCAGCCAAGAAGAGGCCCATGCCATTGCCAAGTCCTATATCGAAAAATGCAAACTTACGGCGCTACTGGTAAATGAACTTTCTTCGGTCAGCGATAAAAAACACAAGGCCATTGCTTTTGTGAAAAATCAGCCTCCGCAAACCTTAACTAGCAAAAACGAAATCGCCGCGTTTATCGCAGCACACATTGCCACAAGTCACTAAGCTTGGCCCGCCAAAATTCTCAATGCGTCCGTATCAGTAAATATCCCAGACAAACGACCGTCGGCGCCAACCACGAGCACTGATCCAAGCTTGTGTAGAACCATTTCACGCGTAACTTCGGAAAGTGGCTGAGACTCAGCGACAGTGTGCACACCAGTGATCATCGCATCCTCAACGGTAAGCCCGGCCAAGTCCTCACGACTGCCCCGCCTAGGTGTCAGCAACCATCCTAAATCACGGTCACTCAAAATACCCACCAGTTTACCGGACTCCCTCACTGGCAGGTGACGAACACCCAGCTCATCCATCCACTCCCGGGCAAGAGTGACTGGCTGATGAGGCTCGATGCACCTTGGCGCCTTTGTCATCACGTCAGCAACGCGCAACTTAAATACATCATGCATCAGACAAACCTCACACGATATCAAAGAATACCCTCAGGAAAATACTTTCGAGCATACGCAACAATTTGCGCATCTGTTGGATGGTCCATCGATTCCGTGCCAACGATCCTCCTCGCTAACTCCTTATGATGATGCTCGTCCAGAAACGTGACGAAGTGATTTTTAGACACCCCCGGACCAACGAGCAGAACCCGATCGTTCACAACACGAAGGCGTTCGGCCACATCCGTAAAAAAACGCGGGCTGTCTTTATGCTTTGAGTCATTTTTATTATGAGAATGATGATCAGGATCATGTCGACCGGCCTTCACCATCGTCACCTCTGTGCCCTTGATGTGAAATATTTTCGCCCGACCAGAATCCATCCAAACAACATAAGCCGACATGTGAACCCCTTAACAGAAAAGACCTGCCTACTGAAAAGCAATCATCGTACCAACTAGTGCAATCACATAAATTCCCCACCTTTAGACAATAAAATATACTTCCCGCCGCAGCCTAGTTAGACGGATTTAGCTCGATTTGCGGCGAATACCGCCATTTTCTTGCGCGGCTGACCGCCACGTCTACACTCACAAAAAAACTAGACGGTGACATAGCTCGTGGATTACGTGCTACAATTGAGCCAGAGGTGCTCATCCCGTTTTATCATTGCATAGGAGTTTTGCATGCGGATCCATGGCTTGATTCTAGCGATTTTAGTAAGCGCAAATTCACAACTTGGCACGGCCACCGAGACAACGCCTGAAAAACAACAGGCTGCGACTCGCAGCATCATGGCTAAGATATTCTCAAGCCTGACGACCGTTTTACCACTCAGCATGAACGGTAAAGAGTTTTCCGACCCAAAAAATCGCGACAAAATTCTCGCTGAATTAAGAAACATGCGCGACGGAACGAGCGCACTGGTTGAGCACACCAAGTCATTTGATGGGAGTTACGGGTTCATCGCAAAGTCCATGTCGCGCGACATCAAGGATATTTACAATTGGTATGATAAAGGTGCCACAAGTGAGTCTCGATACCTTCTACAGCAGGTCTCTGAAAATTGTATTAGTTGCCACATGAAACTCCCAGACCCAGGCCATGCACCACGCATGGATCATTTCTTCAAGGAAGTTGCGGTCAGCAAACTCTCACCGCCAGAAAAAGCTCGCCTACAGGTCGCTCTACGTCAGTTCGATGACGCGCTAGCAACATGGGAAGACATGTTTAAAACCTGGCCAAAACCGAGCGAACTATTCGCCATGGACACGCTACCTGAATATCTGAAGGTTGTCATTCGCGTGAAAGGAGACTCGAAGCGCGCGCTAGAAACACTAGATTCGCTAACTAAACGAGCCGACCTGCCAAAATTTATGACGCGCGAAGTTAATGCGTGGAAAAACTCACTTCGCAATCTCGCGGGCGAAATCTCCAAACAAGGCAACGAACTCAATAGATCTAAAAAAATAATACAAAATGCGCGGCGCTCGATGGAGTACCCGATGGACAGGACGGCGCTGGTGGATTTCATAGTGGCCAGTGGTCTTTTGAATCGTTATATGCAAGGCAAAGCAATAACCGCAGATAACAAAGCAGAGGCTTACTACTTATTAGGAATGACAGAAGCCCTCGTCGGACGGACAACCTGGCTAAGCCAAACCGATTATTACTTGGAGGCTTCCGTTCGATCAGCACCGAAGTCAAAAACAGCCCTAAAAGCGTTGGATGCTCTAGAGCAGCAAATTCTTATGGAGTACTCTGGATCGGGCGGCACAAATATTCCCGATGAAATCGAGGCCAACCTAGAGGAACTGCGCAGCCTTGTGAAACGGTAAAGATTCATAAATTGTGTGCATATCGTGTCGAAAGTTTTAATTTATGACCTTCAGTCTTGAATTTTTAGGAGCTGCCGGCGGAGTGACCGGCAGTCGCACGCTCGTCAAGTTTGATGGCTATCAAGCCTTGGTTGATTGCGGGCTATTTCAAGGGCCGAAGGACATCAGACAGAAGAACTGGGACGTATTGTTAGCGCCTGACAAGAAAGTGGATGCCATCGTGCTAACGCACGCCCACTTGGATCACTCCGGGTACCTGCCACGTTTTTTCAATCAAGGGTGGCGCGGTCCAATTTTCTGCAGCGAGGGCACCGCAGACTTACTGCCGGTCATGCTACGCGATGCTGCTTATCTTGAAGCCGAGTTTGCCAATTACGCAAACCGCACAGGGTATTCACATCACAAGCCCGCGCTGCCACTTTTTACTGAACAGGATGTCGAGCTGGTCTTACGTCATCTATCTCCACAAAAAAGAAACCAATGGATCCAACTGGCGCCGGATGTGGGGGTTCAATTTATTAACGCAGGTCACATCATTGGTGCGAGTATGGTTCAGTTCTCTTTAGCGCACCCTAATGGCACAAGAATTCTAACCTTTAGCGGCGACTTAGGGCACGATCGAAGCCCTACCATAAGACCACCAAATCCGATCAACGAAACCGATGCCCTCGTTCTTGAATCAACATACGGCGACCGACTTCACCCCCGCAATCACGTGGTCACAGAGTTTGCCGCCATCGCAAAGAGGACATTTGACCGCGGTGGTGTGCTTGTCATACCCGCTTTCGCCGTCGGACGCGCACAAGAGATCATCTACATCGTTCGTTTAGCGGAAGACGCGGGCCTGATACCCAAAGTACCAGTCATTCTAGACAGCCCCATGTCAAAAATCGCGACGAAGGTATTCTTTGACCATCCGGAGGACCATGCTGAAGGTGCGCCATTTTCAAAATTAGAAGGACGCGATCGCTACTTGCCTGCGCAGTTTTCTGAGATTGTTTCTGCCGATGACTCTATGCTCGCTTGCATGAAGTCTGGGCCCGTGGTCATAATATCTGCGGCTGGCATGCTTAATGGCGGCCGAATCTTGCACCACTTAAAGGCACGCCTGCCGCATCCAGAAAACACGGTGCTTTTTTGCGGCTACCAAGCTGAAGGCACCAAAGGGCGCACGCTTCAAGATCGACCAAACAATCTGACAAAATTAAGAATTCATCACAAAGAAGTACCGATCATGGCCGAAATCGCCACCATCGCTGCCCTATCAGCCCATGGCGATTGGCAAGACATTGTCGACTGGCTTAAACGGATCAGAAAACCACCTAGTCAAATAATTATTAATCACGGCAATCCAGAAGCAATGGTTGCCATGGTGCAACACGTCAAAGACATCCTGCCTCGCTGTCATGTCCAAGCCATGCTTCAGCCTGGCAAGCTTAGCTTATTTTAGTCTCTAAACAGCAGCTTGCAGATCTAAAGCCGCGGTAGACTCGTCCTGATTAGGCTCAAAATAGAAGACCCTGTCTTGATTCAAGTCGCGTAATTGTGATTTCTCATCAAGCACGAATTCCTTCACATCAAAGGGAGCGCTTAGTTCAAATAAAGAAGCCGAGCCAAAGATAACCCGATCATGCTCTCCACATCGCTGCCGAATATATTTTCCAACTGTCTGCAATCGGCGCGAATGCCCCGGAACATCCCCTAATGCTGTCGCTTTACGATGAGATGAAGGACCCATCATCCCGATTAATGAAACACCACTCGAAACACCAATATCAATGGCCATTTGAAAGCTAAAATCAGCCGTAAACTGTTTTTTTCCTAAAATCAGATCATGTGAAAACTGCAGCGCATCATTCACTAGAAGTTTTTCTTCACGTTCATCCTTTGCAAAAACCACGACAAACAACTCATCTGCAATCCAGTCCGTATAATAATTCCCTTCAGGAAAAGACTTTGCAAGAAAACGCTCACACATCTCATAGTATGCACCCAACGCTTCAGAAAGCTTGCGAGTCGCCATCGACGAGCTAATCCCCTGATATCCCCGCCAATCGGAGCTGATGCACACGCAGTGTCTCTCGGTCGGCGCGAAAAAATTCATGATGTCTGTATTTGATGAGGCCGATTGCCGGACAATTTTAGCGGGCGCCGCCTGAATGAGCAATCTAAACTCCCTTTGCGCCATAGCTCGATGCTGGCGATCAAACAAAAACGTGATCAAAAGACCTGCTGAGGCTGAAGATAAATTAATGAATATAAAAATCCCAGGCGTGGAACTCTTTGAAAAAGCAAATGCTCCAAGCACGCCAAATAAACCAACCGCTAGCACACGCTGAAATCGACTGCCTGGATGGACAAGTAAAACGAAGGCATTCAGGATCATGACATGGTTAATAGCCATTAATGCTCTGGAACCGCTCAAATCTGGAACAAACGTATAAATCACAGAGTAATATGCAACCGAAGGTAGTAAAATTGCGATGGGTAGAATAATTTTAAATCCAACTTTTTCCATAATAGGCCTGATTTTTCCTGGCGAAAAATACATCGGCAACGTCAAAAAAATCATACCTAGATGAAAATAACTCAAATAAGATCGCACCGGCTCCACAGTAACAAAAGGCAGAAGGCCCAACATTAAAATATTGTAGACAATATTGATACGGCTTGCGACTTCAGCATTCATGTGCCGTCGCCGCGAAATAGCCTCCTGAACGAAGAAGCGCTCATCGGGCGATGAATACGACACAGCGAAGATTGATCGCCAAAGTCCAATTGGATTCAAAACGCTTAGAACTTGATTTACTGATTGAATGACCCGCATGACTTTCTCCGGTTCGAGAACGATATTTGGCTATCGGCACACCGGGTGAATAACTGAGTGGGCAAAAATTGCCGCTCAGGTTTCTAGATTGATTCTGGCTGTTAAAATAATTTAAAAATTCATTACATTCCTTTACAAATGATTAACCAGCCCCGGAGACGATTCATTCGCAGCAATTGTCTTGTGTTACAATAAAGTAACCGCAGAACTACTTTAGGTTGAAACATGCGAACACTGGTTTTGAACGCAGCTTATGAGCCAATTCACTTAGTGACGTGGGAAAAAGCCATGTGCCTAGTGGTGACGGCTAAGGCGGAAATCGTCGCAGAGTATGATGAAGTGGTGCGCTCAGTCAGTAGAATTTTCAAATTGCCATCTGTCGTCCGCCTGAAGCGTTATGTGCGAACCTTTCGGCGCACCATGAACTCGCGTTGCACTCGACGCAATATCCTTCTACGAGATGCTTTTACATGTCAGTATTGCGGTTCAAGGATGAACCAGAACAGCATTACAATTGACCACGTCAAACCACGCTGCAGGGGTGGCACTACCGTTTGGGAAAATGTGGTTGCCGCATGTCATCCTTGCAATCGCAAAAAAGCCGATAAAACCCCAGAAGAAGCCGGTCTCAAACTTTTAAAACCCCCACGTCGCCCCTCTTGGATAGACTTGTTAGAAGAAGCCCATAGGGAGCTAGTTAATTCATGGTTACCGTTCATCATCAACAAAGTGGGATGAATCGCGACATACGGATCGTCGCGGAATCATCCTTGAACTCTTCTTGCTATTTGCATGGAAGCTTTAAAATCCAGAACAGGTTATTTCACGTCTACGATTCCCCCACTCAAGAGCTCGTCGAAGCTGCGAGAACCGCAATCAACGAGGGCCATTCGGCCGGCATCATAAAAAAGCAGTGCCTGAAGCCATCTGCTATGTTCTTCGACATGGATGGAACCGTGATTGCTGAAGAATCACTGGTTGAAATAGCAAGATCAGCCGGCAAGTTTAAACAGATCCAAGAGCTCACTGAACGCGCAATGGCTGGAGATCTCGATTTCGGCGAATCGCTAAAATTGCGACTTGCCGCACTCAAAGGCCTGCGGCGGGAGCAGGTACTATCCATTAGACCGACCCTAAACCCGGGAATGCAAGATCTGGCCGTTTGGTGCCACGCTAGACAGATCCCCCTCTTCCTAGTCAGCGGGGGATTTGTTGAGCTCGCAGAACCCATCGCAAGGTCACTACAATTTATGGATTTTAAAGCCAACCGATTTGCTTGGAACGACGATATTATGCTCGGCGAGACTGATGGACCTGTCGTCGACGCACGTGGTAAGAAGGAAGCTTTTCTCGGATGGTGCAAAACACACACCATTGCCACTTTTACAACCATCGGTATTGGCGATGGGGCGAATGACCTAGAATTTCTCAAGTCATGCGGTCTCGCTGTGGGCTTCGCTCCTAAACCTATTCTTTGGCCAGATCTTGACATATCAAACCACACTGGCGATCATCGATTTTTAATTCAGTGCTTATTACCGAATTATTAAGCTAACCTTTTATCTTGGCAGGTTCTCAGTGGAACATATCATTGCAAATTTCATGACAAGCGAATCTATCGTAAGCCTTGCGACGCTCACCGCGCTCGAGGTCATCCTTGGCATTGATAATATTATTTTCATCTCGATTCTCGCAGGCAAACTGCCAAAAGAAAAACGCGACCAAGCCAGAAAGGCAGGTCTAATTGGCGCTTTGGCAACCCGACTCTTACTACTGTCCGCGATGTCTTGGATCGCAAGTCTCACAACCCCTTTAGCCCATATTTTTGGTTTCGAAATTACGGGAAAATCAATCATTCTTTTTGCCGGCGGGCTCTTCCTATTATTTAAAGCCACAAAAGAAATTCACTCAAAACTTGAGGGTGACGAGCACGAGTCAGCTGCATCTGGCATGCAGCGAGCAACTGTGGCGGGAGTCATTGGTCAAATCATGCTAATCGACATTGTGTTTTCGATAGACAGTGTTGTCACAGCAGTAGGTATGACACAAAATCTTCCCATTATGATTACAGCGAACGTGATAGCGCTTTTCATAATGCTTGTTGCAAGTGGTGGCATTTCAAAATTTGTGGACGATCATCCAACCATTAAGGTGCTAGCCCTCAGCTTCTTGCTTATGATTGGGCTTGTCCTGGTCGGTGAAGCCTCCGGATTCCACATCCCGAAAGGCTACGTGTACTTTGCCATGGCATTTAGCGTTTTCGTTGAGCTCATTAACATCAGGGCCACACGAAAATCTAAGCCGGTAAAACTTCACAACAAGCCACACTGAGTTTGTGACACTTTCAGGACGGTCCAGAATATCCTACCTCTGGAGCTTGAACTCGGTAGCCCCAGGGGATGACGCGCGAGACATCAAGAATCTCGCGTTCTCGAAGTAAATCGACAAGGTCCATGGATGTAATTAAGCCCACTAATTCCTTGTCGTCCTCAACCACCGGGATGCAGTCGATTTTATTAGCAATCATAAGCCCAGCAATGTGGGAAATCGAATCGGCTGGGCTACAGGTTATAACCCTACGGGACATGGCTTCCCGGACTAAGATCTTAGCCGAGCTGGCACCCCCACTCGTTAAATATGGTAATAAATCGCGATCTGAGATCACTCCGTGGAGCCGCCTATTTTCGACCACTGGCAGATGCCGGATCTCCCACTCGCGCATTAAATCTCGCGCTACTTGTAATGAATCATCACCGCGCACACACACCACATTTCGCGTCATCGCCTGCATGGCTTTCACAATGCACCCCCCATCTAGCCTTAACCCAGCAAAATCATGCCTATGCCATCACTAGCTACGACCGTGCCAAGATCATGGCCCTCGCCGACGATACTAATCCTGATAGATTCTGGACAGTTAAGTAAATGGCCATTAGAATGGGCTTCAACAGTTGCCCTAATTAGCACAATCAAATGTACGATATGACACCAAAATCTACCCCAACCACTACGGACCAAACCGATTCGAACAATGCTTCGCACCCCATGGTTGCGTTTGAACACTATATGCTCGCAGACGATCGCCCTAGCCACTCGATGGCTGTTCAAATGCGTTTTTGGTTTAAAGGCATCTTCAATCAACAGAACTTCCACGGGGCGCTCAAGCGCACGTTGGCGCGACATCCGATATTTCAAATGACTGTGCGAGGCGATGCCACACATCGAACATCTCGGATAACTTGGAATCAATCCCACACATTGGTGATGCCGTATATAAGCTGGGCAACAGCAGAAACTCCGATCGATCACCCGCCGGACGGTTTTAGACAATTTATAAATAAGGATATCGGTCTTCGACTTTGGCTTCGCGAGCGGCAAGATGCTTTAGATCCGTCCACAATGCTCCTGGTGCAATTCCATCACAGTGTCTGCGATGGGATCGGCATGCTGCAATTTATCGAGGAACTTTTGATCCACTATGGACGGTTGCACGGGCTGGAGACTCCTTCACTAAAGGAGCTTGATCATGACATCTTCCCCAACCGGGGAAATTTTGGATTAACAGCGGCAGAATGGAAGTCGAGAAAATGGCGGGATTTTAAACGGGCATGGAAATTTTTTAAAGCCATCGCACAACCCCTAGCACTGCCACCCCAGCAAAATAAAATCACGGCAAACGTAGCAGATTTATTCGCGTCTGAGCGCGTAGTGTTAAGTCATTCCGTTCTAGATCATATTCGCAAGTTAGCGAAAGCCACTGGGGCGACGGTCAATGACATCCTTCTGCATGAATTGTTTGCAACCTTAAGCCGATGGAACTTGGATCACGGCAAAAAGCGAAACAAAATCAGAATTGCACTTGCAACATCACTGCGCAGTGCTGCAGAAGAAAAACTATCCTCCGTAAATGTGGTCAGCATGGTTTTCCTCGATCGAAGCCACAAACAAATCGCTGCGTCAGGACTTCTTAAAACTATTGTTGAGGAAACTGAGGATATTAAAAATAACCGCATGGGAATCACGCTCCCCCGCGTGATGAGGCGCCTGGGACGTTTACCATATGGCATTAGTATATTTATGGGGGCACCTGTTTGCTCTGCAACAGCGGTCCTAACAAATCTTGGACCTACACTGTCACAGTCACCACTTAAGGGTCCTGACGGCAAACTTCAGATAGCAGATATCCAGCTCGAGTCGTATGAGTTGATGCCTCCGGTCAGACCTCGTACCCGCGCCTCATTTGCCATAAATTATTACGCTGGACAACTAAGCGTCACTCTGCGCTATGACTCCACGGCGCTTAACCAGAGCTCAGCAAGAGAGCTGCTTGCGAGATTCTCGAAGCGCCTGGCTGAGCTACAGATGACTTAATTTCAGGAATTTTCCTGTTTGAGTGAAACCTATGCGCCAACCAATGTTTTCATCAATTGCGCCAATATTGCAGCCACAGAATGACTTAGCTTCAATTCAGGCATCATAGAACCGACATGAAGCTGTAATTGATGCGAACACTGTGAAGCCTCAGAATCGGTCAGCCTCTCTCCGTCCGCAATAAACAACAGGGATACATCTTCCGACGACAGTCTTTCTACAAGCCACTTCAAGTCAACAACTTCCTGGCTCTTATCCTCTGAACTCGTTCCTCCGATCAGAGTTTGACTCACCCTTACAAGCACTTTAGAGCCAGCAATGGCACTGCTAAGGTTTTTGGTCTGGCTCATGGTTGCCAGGGTCACTGCGCTGGAACCCGTAGCCAGGGATCTTGCCTCCGCGCTATTGATATCACATTTTGGCGAGACCAACACGCCGCGCTTCACTGCGAAGTTTGCCATAAGCCGCGCCACAGCACCCACTTCCGACGCTGAGCTCGGACGCACCAAAACAATAGTGAGATGGTCAAGTTGACTTAACTTACCTGGCATCGACTGCATGATCAGGTCACGCGCTGTCCGGGCAATGCGCCCGAGTCGGGACTAAGAATAAAAATATCCTTGCCCCCTGGCCCAGCCGCGAGCACCATGCCCTCGCTCATACCAAACTTCATCTTGCGCGGCTTCAAGTTTGCCACGACGATCGTTAGACGCCCCACAAGGTCTTCTGGCTTATAGGCATGACGAATGCCAGAAAATACATTTCGCTTCTCTCCGCCAAGATCCAGAGTCAGCTGAAGAAGCTTATCTGCCCCCTCTACGGCTGTGGCAGCTTCGATACGTGCCACCCGAAGATCGATCTTCTGAAAGTCTGAAATTTCGATCTCGGGAGCTAGATCTAAACTGGATGCCTTTGATTCGTTTGCAGGCGGTGCGGACTCTAGCTTCTGTTGCTCAATCATATCTTGAACCTTTTTAGGATCAACACGCTGTAGCAGGTGATCAAATTTTGACAGTGTATGATTTTCAAGGAACTTTTGCGCAGAATCCCAAACATACGGAGACTCATCAAAAAGCTTCTCTACTTTTGCGACATAGCTGGGAAGAATCGGTTTTAAATAAACCGACATCACACGGAATACATTCAAGGCGGCCGCCAGAACTTGCTTGGTCTTAACCTCATCTGTCTTAACAAGCTTCCATGGTTCATAATGATCAAAATACTTATTTGCATCATCAGCGATTTCGCGAATCACGATCATCGCTCTTGCAAAATCTCTCTTTTCAAAATGCTCAGCCATTTCGTTCGAGCGGAGCTGCGCACGTTTGACCAAATCCAGACCATCGGACGCCATGGTTCCAATTTTGTTATCCAATCTGGCCAGCATCTGCGCAGATCGGGAAGCGATATTTGTGATCTTACCAATCAGATCAGAGTTCACACGCTGAGTGAAGTCGTCGAGACTAAGATCCACATCGTCGATGCCGTCATTGATTTTACAGGCCATGTAATAGCGGAAAAAAGATGGATCGAGATGCTTCAGATAGGTTTTCGCCATAATGAACGTCCCCCGCGACTTGCTCATTTTGACGCCGTCGACTGTGAGGAACCCGTGCACCATCACCTGTTTTGGAAGATTAAAGCCAGCTGTTTTAAGCACCGCTGGCCAGAACAGCACGTGGAATCGCACAATATCTTTACCAATACAATGGAAAACCTCAGACTTCGGATTGCGCCAGTATTGGTCTAGCGTCTTACCGTTTTTTTCTGCGTATTCTTTCGTGGCGGCAATGTAGCCGACTGGCGCATCCATCCAAACGTAGAAGTATTTCTTTGGGTGTCCGGGAATTTCGAATCCAAAATATGGTTCATCTCGCGAGATACACCACGGAAGAAGATCGCCGTCCAACCATTCGTCGAGTTTATTGCTAACCTCTTTTTGAACATGCGCCGGCACCCACTCCTTTAGAAAGCCTCTAAAATCTTCAAGCCTAACAAACAAATGCTCAGTGTCTTTTGGCGCCGGCGTCGCACCGCACATAGCACAACGCGGTGATTTCAAATCAAGAGAATCATAGGTAGTACTGCATGACTCACAATTGTCGCCATACTGATCCGCCGCTCCACATTTCGGACAAGTCCCTTTTACAAAACGATCTGGAAGAAACATTTTGTCGTGATCACAATAAAGCTGCCGCATTGGTTTGTGATCAATAACACCGGATTTTTTTAGACTCTCGTAACAAAAATTTGCAAGCTGCTGATTGGTTTTAGAGTTGGTCGATGAATAGTGATCATGTGCAATTTCAAAAGCCTTGAAATCTTCCACGTGACGCGACCACATTGAGTCAATAAGCTGCTCCGGGGTTAAGCCCTGCTTACGAGCTGCTATCATGATCGGAGTACCGTGGGTATCGTCAGCACAAATAAATATTGCATCGTTTCCACGCATTTTCTGGAATCTGGTCCAGAAGTCGCAAATCAGATGCTCCAACATGTGACCAATGTGAAGATCACCATTCGCGTAAGGAAGCGCTGCTGTTAGAACAATGTTACGTGTCTTATCGGACATAAATTCCCCAAAGAGGCAAAATCGTTAATCATCCAGAGATGTTACACTAACACTCCCGCCGCAAAGCGTCAAAACATATTGCCGAAGGCCACAGGCCGTGACAAGGTTTTAACATAATTCAAACTGTAACGAGGCAACACTAAAATGGGACATTTAACTGCATGTCGAGCAGTCCCCACCAAAGTTTTATTGGGGTTTATGCTTATTGGCTGTGCTCATGGTTCGCCGTTAGACCAGTCAGCCCCTAAGAATACTGTCGACTTAAATTCAGCTTCTGCCCAAACCGCAGCTAATGCAGCGGCAGATGGAGAGGCAGATGCAGCGGCAGCC
>Ga0214921_10007731_pt1 | contig 14206 bp, 12 predicted proteins | sample LL1505_MetaG_FD_177992 | JGI IMG/M metagenome (GOLD analysis project Ga0214921, IMG submission 177992) | Freshwater microbial communities from Lake Lanier, Atlanta, Georgia, United States - LL-1505 | ecosystem: Environmental > Aquatic > Freshwater > Lake | place: USA: Georgia | collected... | reverse complement strand
TAATACGAAATAAATAATAATTATAATAAATGAACACCGATAAAATCGCATTAATCGTCATAGCCATTTGCGTTGTTGTCGTTGCCATGATCGCATTTTCTACGAAAAATGAAATGTTCGAATATAAAGAAAACGAATATGAAAACGTCGTCGAAAATTTCCCAACCGCCGCGCAAAATATACTCATAAGTGACGCTAACGGAAATCTGTCTGTAACGAGTGACGTGGGTCTACAAAATCTTACCGTAGCAAGTGACGCAAACATTGGCGGTAATCTTGCCGTTAAAGGCGGTTCGATTAACGCATCAGGATCGATTAACGCATCAGGATCGATTAACGCATCAGGCTCTATTAACGCAACCGGTAATTTGAACGTCTCTGGAACGATTAACGGTAATAGTTTGGGGCCTGGTATATTCGGCGGAGGTGGCAAACAGATCAAAACGGATGTAGTATTGTCCGGAGATGGACACGGAGGGCGTCTCCATTTAGTAGGCAATGATATTTACGTAATGGCAAAAGGCGGAATGCGTATTGCGACTGACCCGAATTCGGCTAATCCGTGGGGAGGCGCAAAAGGAGATCTCACAGTTGACAATTCATTGTCTGTTGCCGGACGAAATATTATCGAGGCCTTAGATAATCTTTCCGGTAGAATTGCCGCACTCGAAGACGGTGTGGCATACAAAACAAAATTTGCTTCATCATGTGGAGGAAGTGCATGTAACCAAAGAGGGTCAGTGTGTCTACCAGGAAGTCCTGGTGCGGGTAGCAATACATGGATATGCAATGGATCTGAATGGGAGAAACAAATTAAGTATGGAACATAAATATTTTATAATTTTTTATAAAATTTTTATAATATAAAATGAGCACAGATAAAATCGCATTATTCGTAGCCGTATGTGCATTAGGTGTTGCCATTTATGTAATGGTAAAAGGTGGAAAAGGTGAACCGAATTCAAAAGAAGAGGTAAAGCCAGAAGGTACAAAAGATCTCGCCGTTAACAATTCGTTAACTGTTGCCGGACGAAATGTTATGGGCACATTAGATACGCTTACTGATAGAATTGCCGCACTCGAAGAAGGTGCCGCATACAAAATCAAATTTGCATCAACATGCCGTGGCTATGATTGTAACCAAAAAGGGTCTGTATGTCTACCAGGGCGGCCTGGCGCGGGTGAAGACGTATGGGTGTGCAATGGAACTAAGTGGGAGAAAAAATCTACATATTCAACATAATTGAACATAATTGATCATAATCGATCATAATTCACAACATTTATTTTACAAATATAAAATGAATACAGAACAAAAACGAGTGTCTCTTTTTTTACTAGGGTGTATCCCCATGCGTTTATTGCTTGTTTATCTGGCCTATCGCCAAACTTATATGCCTTATTTCGCTGTGATCGCTTTACTCATCTCGATCGGTTTTATGTCAATCTATTTATTCGGGCTTCGCCCAACCGGACGAGAGACATTTGGTCAGCCAATTTGGTGGAACGATTTACGACCCTTACACGCGGTCCTATACGCTGTCTTTGCGTATTGCGCAATACACCCGGTCTATGCAAAACACGCCTGGTTAGTGCTATTTACAGATGTTATCATCGGTCTCATCGCATTTTTGAACCACCACAAAAATATATACAATTAAAGACATTATCTAATAATAAAATGCGCATCTTATTATTTGGCCCCGGATGGATCGGTTCAAAACTGTTGACCCTTTTCCACTCTTTGAACATTGAAACCCGTGTTGCGACTTCCCGCGCAAATCATAAATCAGCCGTAACAGACGAACTTAACGAATACCGCCCCACCCACGTTGTTAGCTGCATCGGTCGCACGCATGGTAAGATTGATAACATTGAGATCCCCACGATTGATTACCTCGAATATCCCGGAAAATTGGTAGATAACGTCACAGATAATCTGTACGCCCCAGTATTACTGGCCCATTTGTGCAGCGAGCGTGACATCCACTATACCTACATCGGGACAGGCTGCATTTTCGAATACGACGAGACGAAAAACATTTTCACCGAAGAAGATCTCCCCAATTTCTTTGGTTCCAGTTATTCAATCGTGAAAGGAATTACCGATCAAATGATGTCGCTGTACAACAATACACTGAACGTTCGAATTAGAATGCCAATCACAGCAGAAGTAAACGACCGCGATTTTATCACGAAAATTGTTCGCTACGAAAAGATCTGTTCTATACCCAATTCGATGACCGTGTTGGACGAGCTCCTACCCATTCTTGTTGATATGATCCAAACCAGTCGCACCGGAACCATCCATTTGACCAACCCCGGTGTCATCTCGCACGAAGAAATTTTGGAAATGTACCGCGAGATTGTCGATCCCCAAAAGACGTGGAAAACGATGACATACGAAGAACAAAGCAGACTCCTTAAATCCAAGCGCTCCAATAATAAACTTGACACAACACTGTTACAGGAGTGGTATCCGCATGTCTCGGATATTCACACGGCCGTTCGTCGTGCGTTAGAACGCCGAAAGGGATAAGATTGGATAAGATGGGATAAGATTTTATATTATAAATATAAATAAATATAAAATGGGTCATTACATTACTACATTACGTCAACGGAGGCAAATCAAGACCGATAAAAGAACTAATTTGTTTGAATGCAATCATCTTCATGAAGACAAAGAAGGCGTCGAAATCTTTTTGAGTTACACCAGCCGGCTTCTCTATAAATTGTATTGAAACTTTATCAGAAAAAAATGAACTTGATTCATGTGCAATCACGAATATATTAGGCATCAATGTAAAAGCCCCTGACATATCAGCGGAGACCCAATTATATGTTTTATTTTGGAAATTGTGGTTGGTACATATCATGATATAATTACAGGTTGCACCGGAATCGACTGCAAATGTATTTTGCATGGCCGACCAGTCGTCGCTTCCGACGTACTGAATATCCATAACGTAATCGTTGAAGTCTTGCAACTTCTCGGAAGGGATTAACAAATTCATGCTCATGTGTTTGACAAATGTAGGGAAGTACTCTTCCGGTATATCCTGTGTTACTTGTACATTGGTTTTATCCAAAAATGTTTTGTAGCCTTGGTTAGTCAGTGTTTCTAGTAATGTGTCTTTACTACCGTGCTTGAAAGCACTGAGGACGCTATTGAGGGTTCCCCACGCCGCGTTGATTTCTCCTGAAAGGGCAGAAATTTGCGCAGAAGCGGTGATGAGACTTCCAGCAAAAAGTGCAATACGTTTAAGCATATTTAATATTTATATAATTATAAATATTAAAATATAATGAAGTTTTTAACGTTATTATTATCATTATTATCATTATCATCATCATCGTCATTATCATACTCAACATCATCAACACTTTCGTCGGTTCTATCTGTCGCAACTTGTCCATGTTCAGTATTTCCCACATGCACTCAAAAAGCCTCCACTGATCTTTTTACTTGCGCATCACTGTGTCGCAACATCCCCGAACAACAAGACTGCGAAGTTTCCTGCAACTTGAAGTTTCAAGTCGTTATGCAACAACCCCGCACATGTCCTTTAAAAGTATGTTCGGCTTGTGAACAATGTAAACTAGACTGTGATACCCAACTTGTCGCCTGTAAAAAAAGTAAAGATGTATCAAATTGCACCAAAGCGTATGATGCATGCACAAAATCCTTAGAACCATGTTTCAATCCTTCGCCGCCAGCAACGCCTTCTCCTATTCTTCCGTCTCCACATATACGCGACACATCTCTTGTTGATTCGCTTACACAAGAAGCGTTAGCATTGTCAGACGGTGTCTTCTTTTCAACTGCGCCCCACATGTTACCCTACAAAGGTGTAACGACAATTGGGAAAGGCGAGTTTCTACAAAGCCCAAGCGGTCTTTACACCCTTCAATTTTTGGATAACGGAGATCTAGGCCTTTTCGCGGGAGGAGTACAACTCTGGTATGCGTATAAAGTAGAGAATCGCGGAGAGCCCGGCCACATCGAGTTTGATCCGGAAACAGGCGTAATCAGGATGTATTCCGCGACCAATGTAGTATGGTGGGATTCGCTGACAGTTATTCGAAACACGCGAGAATGTAGAGGCATGCATTACGTTAAATGGTGTCACATGGTCCCTCGTGTCTATCACGATCCCATTCCAAAAGGAAAAGGTCCATACAAACTTTTAATGACCGATAATGGTAATGTCGAAATTGTTGATACACTGGGAAAAGTATTCTTTGAGTCCGCAACATCGGAACAAGGATTATTGATTGCCGACATTAGCTCGAAAGCAGATTATATGAAAGGCGTAACGACCCCCGAAAATCTAGTGTCGTTTCTTGATAGTTGGACTTCGGTTCCACTAGATGTTCGTATCATGTTTGAAACATCTGTATATGCCGAGTTAGACGAGTGGAAAATTTTCTCTGTCCATTTTTCTCCATCACAAGGCATTGTCGAAGAATGGGTAGGCGCGTCAAAACAAAATAATGGCACGGTTTCGCTATTGTATATTCACATATTAAGTGCCGGAAAACCAATCCAGCAATACACTCCCATACGAGTTCCGAGTTGCCATAGATGCTGGTTTCATTCATGTTGTAGCACAAATACTGTTAACGTCCCCAGAGGTTTTCACGTAGATGAGTTAACTAGCATGGTGATTTCATTGCGACGTGCTGGTTTCTTTGCCCTAGAAAATATAATTTCGACTCTTTAAGATATTTAAGACCGATTGTCGAGATCGTCTTGATCATGATTGCCGTGATCGTTATTTTCAGGTCCGGGCACATTTTTTTGAAACATATTTATAGAACCTGTTTTGATAAACAGGTCCCATAATCTCTCTAGCTGACGTAGATCAGCTTCTTTTTCTTTTTCCGCAAGATGGTTAAATAACCTATCGATATCGGTAATACAAGTATACTTTGTGAATATTTTGAACAAATAAAGACCGTTTATTTTTCGAAGATGAGAAGTGAACTCGACTATTTTAGATATTTTAGACGACATTTATATAAATTTTATATATAAATATATCTTTAAAACCTATGATCGTATGGGTCAATATCATCAGGATCGAACTCTTCTTCTTCGGGCTCGGGAGGACTCATCAAACGACCAATTAAACTCTCTTTTTTATCGGGTGATAACCTCGATGCCTCGATGAGACGAATGGCAATTCCTTGCAGTTCGACAAGTCGTGGGTCACTGGGAAGATACGGAATATTAGGTAAGATATTGTCTCCCCATCCATCGACAAAATCTTCTAGGATATCATCGCTACCGCCGATTTCAATGAGATGTCTATACTCTTCTTCTAGATGTAGAAGAGCTTTGCCAATATCAAACGTCAGGGTGTATAGTTCACCGTACACATCGGCGTCTGTTTCTACATAGAGATTAAGTTCGAGATCACTAGTAATGACCGTGGAGGGCTTTAAAGGTCCGTTTTCGTTCAACAATATAATTCGATTCGTACGATATTCACCTAAATGCCAAGACAGAAATTGAATGACATCGCCAATGGTATCACCTGGATCGGTGCCTAGTTCAATCATGTCACCCGACATTTGTTTAATTGAAACTTGAAATGGTTTGTTATTAACATCATCGTTTAATTCAACAAAACGATACATTTTATTTATGTAAAAATATGTAAAAATATATCTACTAAATATATAATTTTATAAAAAAAGTAGATATAGAAATAAGAAAAAACAAAAAAAACAAAATCCAAAAAGTAGCGCTACGCGATGGACCAACACACACACAATTTTAGTGTGTGTTGACGTCTTTTTAAAGTCGAAAGAAGGGAGAATTGTTTTTTTTCGTTTTCGCGTCGTTTTCGTGATTTATATTCATATAAATATTTACGACGTAAGTGCTGATAACTCCGAACGAAACTTACTATCGTCCCTCTCTAAACAGGCCAGCTCCATCACCTTTGGTGAGCAATACTCGTACAATGTCGAATCCACGTTACCATCTTCCTTCGTCCATATCTGATTTCCCACTTCTGCGGCCTTCTGCTGTATATTACTATTAATCAAGGCCTTTGTCAACTTCTTAGCCTTAACATCCCTCTCGATGTCACCATCGTTATTGGTAAACTCAAAGGTTTGACGACTGGAATCAACGCACACATACGTAGACTTTCCATCGGGTCCCATTAACATCTTTTCACAAACCATCTTCGCAAGACCTTTCTGCCCGCCTGCCGCCACCTCTTTGGTAAAGTGTTCTTCGAGGACCTTTGACACGTGTTCCGTCGAGAGGTTTAGGGTATGGTTGTTGACGACCACGTTATTGGTAGTTGTTTTTGTTTTAGGCTCAGATGCCATGTTTACGACTGTTGACTCAAACTTGTCGAGACGGGCTTCGAGCTTTGCGATGTAGTCATTTTTATCTTGTATTTTTTCATCTTTATCTTTTAATTTCTCTTGATAATAGTCATCTCTTTCTTTTAGTTTTTCCTGATAGTGTTCATCCTTCTTTTGTAAACTTTCTTTTTCTAACCGTTTTAATTTTGTTATTTCACTCTCTAATTTCTTGATGATATTTTTTGAATTAATTTCTTGATTTTCTAACAATTTCTTATAACGTTCTTTACAAGTGCTTGTATGATCTAACAATGTAGCTTTTTGAGAAAGAACCTTTTTACAAAATTCGCATTCAAATGTATTTTCAGTTTTACCTTGCATTTCTAGACAATATTTAGCAGTCTTAATATGAGCTACCAAATTACTTTTTGATGAAAAAGTTTTATTACAAAAAGTACAATTCATTATAATGTTTACACCTTTTATTTAAATAAGAAAAATAAAAAATTTGAGAAAAATTCAAATCTAATTCAAAATAATCCAAATCTAATTCAAAAGAATTCAAATCTAGTGCAAATCTAGTGCAAATCTAGTGCAAATCTAGTGCAAATCTTTTCGAAAAATTAAGAGAGAACGGATACACTCGTGACTAAACTAATGTCCTCTGTAAGATGAAACGCTCGCAAAACGGAGATTTTTCTAAAAAATCTTTAAATAAATGGGTTATGATTTTATGGACCATTATTCTCTCTTACATTTTGCTATGGGTATCGTGTTTTATTTTTGGGGGATTTCATTAAAGACCTCTGTTATCGTGCATATCGTATTTGAAATAGTGGAAAATACAACGTTTGGTATGTCAATCATCAACAAATTTTATTATTGGCCGGGTGGAAAAACCCACGCCGACAGTGTTACCAATTCTATTGGAGATACCGTATTCTTTATCGTCGGCTGGCTTCTTGCTAGAATTTTGGAAGATCTATGAAATTTATAGTCGTCAAAAATGTTGTGAAAAATAAAATTGTTAAATTTATATTCATAAATATAAATATGGAAGACATGACAACGACTGATCGGTTTCAAAAACTTCCGACGTTCTACCGGTCGTCTGAAGAATGCAATAAGTATGAAAGGCCGCAAACGAATCCTCGTTATCCCAATTTTAACCAATTTTGTTTTACCGCGGGCGACGTCGAACAATTTGAGACGTATCGCGATGCGTCCAATGGCATGAATCGGCTCCCCGACATTAGCGCCGACAATGTCTGGAACGTATATAACACAGAAGAGAAAAAATTTATCGGCGAAAATTTAGACTGGCCGAAATACCGAAATTTGGCAGCGGAGGCGGTCGACACAACGTTTCGGTATATCTTTGATAAATTCAAGAAGGGCCTTTTTATCAAAATTAAAGATAATCGTCTGGATGTTTTTCTCCCATTTAGCAAACATAATTACGTAAATGAGTGGTCGTCATATATCAAGCAGCCGCCTTCTCATAAAACTATGGAAGACTTCCTTGTTCATGCGAGTAAATTGCAAGGGTTTGACATCTCGTCTAAGCGTATTCCTCCCGTGACTCATTGGTATGCCAATAACTGTCTCGTGCGGTGGGACGGTGGCGAAAATGATCGTGGTATGTCAAATTTGAAAGACATGTTTGTTACGTTATGCCAAACTCGTTCTGTACCGGATATCGAGCTATTCATCAATAAACGCGATTTCCCAATTCTCGGCAAAAAAGATGTCGAGCCTTATGAACATCTCTTCGGCTTCGAGAATATGCCACTTCTTAGCCACTCGTACGAAAGTTATTGCCCAATATTGAGTAACGTCACGACGAACCTTCATTCCGATATCCCTATGCCCACACCGGAAGATTGGGCTCGCGTGTCCAGCCAAGAAGACGGTAAGTTTTTTGCGCCGGATTGCAAAAATTACCGTCACGATTTCTCGATTCCGTGGGAACAGCGCAAACCAACGGCTGTGTTTCGCGGCGCGTCTACTGGTTGTGGTTCGACCGTGGAGACGAATCCGCGATTGCGGATTTCTTCGATGCCGCCAACGGTTGAGGACGGTTTCCCGTTATTGGATGCGGGGATTATGAAATGGAATCTTCGACCGCGTAAACATATGTCGTCGCCTTATCTTCAAGTTATTGATACGACGCCTTTTAAAACCGTCGCACCCCTTACACCAAGTGAACAGGCAGGCTACAAGTATATCGTAAATGTCGATGGTCACGTGTCGGCGTTTCGTTTGTCGTTAGAGTTATCAACAGGTTCGGTGGTATTATTGGCCGAATCGAAATATCGAATGTGGTTTCGTAAATACTTGGTTGAATACGAGCATTACGTCCCGGTAAAGGAGGATTTGTCTGATTTGTTGGATCAAATTCGGTGGTGTCGCCGGAATGATGAAAAATGCAAGCAAATTGCCGAAAATGCGCGCGCGTTTTACAACCAGTATTTGACAAAAAATGGAGTGCTGGATTACATGCAACTTCTTCTCAACAATATCAAACAAGTGACGGGGACCTATTTTTACAATAGCATCACGCCTAGCGAAGTTCTTCAAGCCTACCAACGCGACAGGATTCAAAAAATACAGGGAAATCCGGTAGAAGATTGTAAGTATACAAATGATTCGATTATGTTTCATTTTGAGAACCGAAACTATTATGCCATGGAAGGTCTGCAAATGGTATTACGTGAAATGGGTGGAATGAAAGAGAAAGACACAAAGACGGTACATAAAAGCCATGACACGCATAATTACACCTCTTCCTTTACGCACTCGATTCCCAATCGTAAGTTGTTGTTCAAGCAAACCTCTCGACAGGCGGAATGGGTCAATGAGGCATTTTGCGGTATAAGTGAAATCAATACCCTGGTTCGCGATATTCCCAATTTTCGATACACCTATTACGCGGACATGAAAAAGGGTTTGCTCATCTCCGAGTACGTCGAGGGGCTTACATTTAAAGAGTTTATTCAAAATGGGTGTTCCATGTCATCTTTTGTGGCGATGATTGTGATGATTAACATGGCGTTAGCAGTCGCACAGGAACAGATTGGGTTTGTTCATTACGACCTCGTCCCATGGAATATTATTATTATGACGTATTCTCAGCCACAAGAAATTACGTATCATTTCCATAATTACGTTTTCACTGTCCGTACACGGTATATTCCGGTCATTATCGACTATGGCCGCGCCCATGTCATATCGGTCCACTCGGAACAAGTGATGCACCATGGAACGATCGAGCCATTTAAGATGTCGAAAATGCAGGACTGTTTTACGTTACTGATTAGTTCGGTATACGAAATGGCGTCTGCTATCCAGAAACGAAGCCGCTTTATTGCGCCAGCGGAATCAAGTGTGTTGCTAAAACTGGTCAATTTCTTATCGGAAACAAAATTCATGCGGCGGCCGTTACAGAACGTTGCAGAAATGACATCGTTTTTGGAAATCCATAAAAAATACAACGAACTGATTTACGGTGACAAATGTGATTTGGAGCAGTATAAAACACCAACCGAACTGATCGAGTATATTATGATCCATGACTTACTCGACGACAAGACGATCACATGTGAACAAGTGATATGGCCACAGAAGGCGCCGGCACCGATTTATCACCAGCCGCAATTTTACTATGATCTTATCACACGTTTTTCACCTAAAAATACCATTATAGGGTACCTTCATCGTGTGACTACCGATGGACTGGCATCTTTACTAGATATTGTTAAAAAGAATGAGATGGCGAGGGCTTATGCAGCATCCAACATCGCGCTGTGTATTCGTGGTGTCCAATCATTTGTGAACGAGTTTATGCAACGTGATGCGGAAATTCTCGCAATGACAGAAGATTTATTGTTGACAGTCCAGCATATCTATACCACAAAATACGACCCTGTGCCGTTTCATGTTTCCTATTATCCTACGAGCGACCGACTTCTACTGGCAAAATATACGCCTAAAACGTTTTCAAATCCATCGTGTATTCTAAGTCTTCTTCAAGCCTTTCTAACGACCACTAAAAAGATGTCATTATTGACCTTTCGTGAAATGTTTGTCTTTTCGTCTTTCTACAACGTTCCGTACCCCCTACCGCTACCATTTTTTCATGCCCACAAACGAATTCTTGATCTCGAACGCTTGCCACTGTTAAATTATAACGCGTCCATCAAATCCTTGGCGTTCATGAGCCGTATCATTTATAACAAGGACCGCGAAGAACTTAAAAAGATGCACCACATTCCTCAAAAGACATTCCAAACCGTGCGTGATATTCTAAATCTTTTGTAGAATAAATTGTAAATAAAAATGATATACGTATATATTTTATACTTATATTTTACCGTTTTATATCATCCCTTCTAATCCCTCAACGAATATGGACAACATTCCCGCATCAACTGCCACCATTGGCGAAATGCGGGCATTTTTGTCAAAAATGGGTGTTACCCACACGTTTCGCCACAAAAAAGAATATCAAGAGCGTCTCGCTCATATCCGGAACGTGTACCTCTTCCCCTGGCGCGCGGACCAACAGGCCGTGATTACCGCTTTTCTCGCGCAAGAAAAGAAGTATTACGTGGTGAACGGTATTTTTGGATGCGGAAAAACGAGTATGATTATGGGGATCCATCTGCAATCGATCATTTCGGGTCTGTATCGCCCCGATGAGGCCATGTTTTTGTCATTTAACGTCTGTATCAAAAACGAACTTATTCAAAAATTGCGGACGTATGGGATGGGCGCCAAAACAGATGTCCGTACGTTCGATTCCATCATCTATGAAATTTGTAAGCTGTACGAGTACCCTTACATGGATCTCCCCAATTACGAAGGAAAACGGAAATTTGTCTACAAAACGTGCTGCGAGATCAACGCTGGTGAAAAGGAATTAAAAGTACTATCTGTCGCGCCTCGTTTTATTTTTATCGATGAGTGTCAAGATCTCGAACACCAAACCTTAAATGTCTTTCGCACATTTTTCCCCAATGCCCAAGTCATCTTTACCGGCGACGTGTTTCAATCTATCCAAAAAGAGCCGCGCGAAAGTTTGCTATGGCATCTTCTTCACAATGATGATTTGGCGACCGACCTGTCGCGACACTATATGAAAGAAACGCCGCGTGTCCCAGTTAAGATGCTTGAAAACGTGAAAGAGTCGTTGAAGACATACTACCCAGAATTTACACCAGAAATTGACCAGTGGCATTCGTCGAGTAAGGACCAGGAGTCCGAGATCGAATGGCATCGCTTTTACAACTACTCGGAACTGTACAAAAAAATGGATGAGTTCATTGAATCCCACCCTCCGGAGAAGAGTATGATTTTGACGTTTTCGTCGGCCATTACTGTCAAGGGTGCAATGGGAGACTTGGCGCGAATTCGTCGGTATCTTGTTAGCAAAGGTATTGCGGTCAATAACAATCACAAGCGAATGGACCACGATAAATTATTTTTGTCTACGGTGAATTCGTCGAAGGGGTTGGAGCGAGATTACGTCTTTATTATTTCCACGTTCCCCTTGGAGCGCGCATTCGTCAATTTCTCGCACGATCTTGTCGTTAATTTGATTACGGTCGGCGTCACGCGTAGCAAACAAAAGGTTGTGTTTTATGTCCCGGCGTATGATGATAAGTTTAGCAAGACACTCGAACATTTTGCGGCGTGCCCTCGTCCCAATAAGGCCAAAATCAGGGAAGGTAAGGGAGTAGAAGATTTCACATTTGATGATTATCTTCACATCGAACATTCTGTGACTGAATTGCTCAAACAGTCAATTATCAAATACGATACGCGAATTCGTCTGCGCGAGTTTGTCAAGAAGTTCGATACCACTTTTTTATTCGAGCAGCGAATTCCGGCGCCCAAAATTGCGACAGAGGAAGAACGATCGTTTGTTGGCGTTCTTCTTGAAAACTTGATTACCAGCAGTTGGTCGGGGAAATGGCCATCCGTCGATGGCATTGAGATGTTGCGCAATCACCCGATGTACACACATTGTTTTAAGAAGATCGAGGAGCGTTACAAAACGTATCATACCTATGCCCAAGCCAATGCGTGCAATGGCGCGACCCAATTTCAGGGGATTTACTATTACTCACAGATCCACGTTGCGATGTATAACAAGCTGTTTATCGAATTTCGCGAAGAAACACGGGCGTATCTCTCGACCTATTGGAATGGAATCAAAGCGAAGATGATGGAAATTCGCCCGACGGAAGGGCGTATCGCCATTCAAACCAATATGCGAATGCCATGGGTAACCGGTGTAGCCGACGTTGTGATGACAAACAAGGTGAATGAACATGATGAAGTGACGATTTGGGAGTTGAAAGCATCGACGGAAGCGGATTGGGCAGATGATGCCTTGATTCAGGCGATGTTGTACGCGATGATGTCGGGAAAGATGTGGGCGCGGTTGGTGCTCCTGAATCCATTTCGCAATGAAAAACTGTCGTATTATTTCAACATGAAACAGATTATGGAAATCCGCAACTGGGTCATTGACGATGTCATGACGTGGAATACCAACTGCTACTTGTCGAAGCAGGTCAAGGCTCGCGGGAAGACCCTGAACGTGACCAATCAATTGTTCCTGATGATGTCAGGCGGAGAGGTCAAGAGACAGTACACGCTGTTCCAGTTCTTATCGCCAACTAAACTTGATATTATTTTGAATGTATTTATTAAGAATGATAAGAATAATAAAGAACAAAAACGAACGTCGATGACTATGCTTGAAAAATTGCACCACGATTCGACCATAGAAGAATTACCGGCCTTGGAAAAACTACATCATCTCCTTCATACACCGGCGTACCGTGACAAGAAGGTCTACTACACTGGTGATTGTGAGATCAAAGATGAACGGTTCATTCGAATCGATGATGTAATTGGGGATATCGACCTTCTTGAAGAGATGAAGGTGGGTGCAAATACAGAAAGGACCATCGTCCATCTCGATGAACGTCCTCGTGACGAGTGTAAAGATGACGAAAAACCGGGCCGCAAGTTTCAAGCCGATTTTGATAATACGATGGCGTTTTCGCTTACTATGTGTTCTTACCTTGCACGAGATTATAAGCTGGTGTGATAGGAGGAATTAAGAAATATTAAGAATGTTAAGAATATTAATGACAATTTTTATGATTATTATGATCATAAAAATATTTAACAATTTAATGGGCTGCCGTCTGCGTTAAAATATTGAACTTGGTTTTGTGCAGGTCCGTATATTCTAAGCAAGGTGCCTGGTTCATAATTTAATTGCTGTATGTTATATTCCTCTTTATCTTTCAAAGGGGTGTTGCAAGGAAGAGCGCCGGCATCCATATTGCTCATATCAACTACACGAAGCTTTTGGAAAGATGTCGTATCTCCTAAAAATTGTTCATCGGTAGCTCTGTGCATGAGATCCTTAACAGTTGCGCCGGCTGGGAAATCATAAGAGACAGTTTTACCAGCTATGTCGCGAACTTCTACACTGATACGAGGTCCAGCGGCAGCGGCGGCCGAAGCACCTCCGTCCATGCGATATGCTCGCTTCTTGGTCGCTTTCTTGCTAGACTTCTTGGAATGAGACTTACGCGAGTTCTTAGCTGACTTCTTAGTCTTCTTTTCTCCGACAATGAAACTCTTTCCTCCTACAACAACTAGACGCCCGGCACTCTTCTTAGTCGTTGTCATTCTCTTTTTAGCGCTTGACTTCTTGGAGCGTGACTTAGACTTCTTAGCCGACTTCTTGGAGCGTGACTTAGACTTCTTAGCCGACTTCTTGGAGCGTGACTTAGACTTCTTAGCCGACTTCTTGGAGCGTGACTTAGACTTCTTAGCCGACTTCTTGGAG
>Ga0214921_10007730_pt1 | contig 14209 bp, 10 predicted proteins | sample LL1505_MetaG_FD_177992 | JGI IMG/M metagenome (GOLD analysis project Ga0214921, IMG submission 177992) | Freshwater microbial communities from Lake Lanier, Atlanta, Georgia, United States - LL-1505 | ecosystem: Environmental > Aquatic > Freshwater > Lake | place: USA: Georgia | collected... | reverse complement strand
GTATTAGAAAATGAAAATAGTTGGCGATCTGAGATGGATACGAAAGCAGGTATTTTGAATATTTGGAGCGTGATGAAAGATAGTATTTATAAAGGCTGTCATACAATTGGTTTCTTACCTGGTGGATTGAATGTAAGTAGAAGGGCAAATGATTTAAATAAGAAATTGACAAATGATGCTTCATACAATAATTATGATGAATGGTTAGCATTGATTGTAGCAAAAGGCAACAATTTTAATTATATTTTAGATTGTGTAACTTGTTTTGCATTAGCTGTTAATGAAGTGAATGCGTCTTTTGGAAGGGTAGTAACAGCTCCTACTAACGGTGCCGCAGGAGTGATCCCGGCTGTATTACAATATTACATTGCATTTTGTAATGCAAATGACAATGAAAAAGTTGTCAATTTCTTATTAACCGCATCTGAAATTGGTAGTATTTTTAAAAAAGGTTCAACAATTTCTGCTGCCATGGGTGGTTGTCAGGCTGAAATTGGGGTGAGTAGTGCTATGGCTGCTGCAGCATTAACAGAAGGAATGGGGGGTACGCAACGCCAGGTTATGATGGCGGCTGAAATTGCTATGGAGCATCATCTTGGTATGACCTGTGATCCAATAGGAGGGCTCGTTCAAATTCCATGTATTGAAAGAAATGCAATGGGGGCAATCAAAGCTATTACAGCTAGTCAATTGGCATTGCAAAGTGCCCCTGATTTTGCAAAAGTTAGTTTGGATGATGTTATTAAAACCATGTGGGATACTGCCTTGGATATGAATAGTAAATACAAAGAAACGTCAGATGGTGGTTTGGCTATAAATGTACCATTAAGTTTAAGTGAATGTTAGCGCATTTCTAAATGCCGTATTTTTTTTTGATGTCTCGCTCAGCTTCTCTTTCTTTGATTACATTTCTCTTATCATATTCCTTTTTGCCTTTCCCTAATCCTATTTCTAATTTGGCCAATCCTTTTTCACTAAAAAATATTTTGATAGGTATAATACTATATCCTTTGATCTTGATATTTGATTCTAGTTTTTTTAATTCCTTTTTATTTAATAATAACTTTCTTTCTTGTATTGGGTCGTGATTAGTAGATGTACCAAAAGCATATTCAGAAATATGCAAGCTTCTTACAAAAAGCTCATTTTGATGAAAAACACAAAAACTGTCATTGAAACTAACTTTTCCAGCACGAATTGATTTTATTTCAGTACCTGATAAAACCATGCCTGCTAGGTATGTAGCCTCAAAGTAATATTCGTAGTGTGCTTTGCGATTTATAAGTTCCAATGGGTATTATTTATTCAAAGGTACAAAGTAGTTGAAATAGAAAAGAAAATGGTCTATAAAAAAGAAAACCGGGGTAGAAACCCCAGTTCGTTTTTAATCCGTACCCTATGAAAACTGACGTAAAATTAAAATTATTATTTAATAACTTCAAATAAAAGTCCATTTCTTTTGCACATTTTGTTCAACAATTTGGCAAATAGATAGAAGTAAATGCAATAATATTGACATGTATTATAAGGAAAACAACAAAATATTTAATTAGAAAACCTATTTCTTAAATAATAATAATAGGGAGGAAAGTTTTTCCTTGAGGTCTTTTCTATGTACAATGAAATCAAGAAATCCATGTTCTAATAGGAATTCACTGCGTTGAAATCCAGGAGGCAAATCTCTTTTTATGGTTTCTTTTATTACCCTAGGGCCAGCAAAGCCAATTAAGGCACCTGGCTCTCCGCAGATGATATCGCCCAACATAGCAAAGGATGCTGTGGTTCCGCCAAATGTAGGATCTGTACAAAGAGATATGTAGGGAATTTTTGCATTACTAAGCTGAGTAAGTTTTCCAGAAGTCTTAGCTAATTGCATTAATGAAAAAGCACTTTCCATCATTCTTGCACCCCCACTTTTATTGATAATCATAAAAGGGATTTTATGTTCAATACAGTAATCGCATGATCGAGATATTTTTTCTCCCATTACGCTGCCTAAGCTTCCTCCAATAAATTCAAAATCCATGCAAGCAACCACTAAATCTTTATCAAAAACTTTACCATGAGCTACGGTAATTGAGTCGTGAATGTCAATTTTTGCATAGGTATCTTCAAGCCTGTCTTTATATGGTTTCAAGTCTACAAACCCAAGGAAATCTTTTGATTTAACATTGGAAAACAATTCTTTACGAGTCCCTATATCAAATAAAATATCAAAATAATCATCACTTCCAATTCTATGATGAAAATCGCATTTTGAACAAACGAATTTATTTTCTGATAAATCTTCAATCGTGTTTATGTGATTACAAGAGGGGCATTTTGACCACAATCCATCAGGAGCATCTTTTTTATCTTTTGTAGAAGTTAATATGCCTCTGTTTTTGCGTCTAAACCAGGTACTCTTCATTTCGTTAGATCCTGTATCATCTCCAGCTAGCTTAGCATCAAAATCTTCAATTAGTTTCATGATGTTATGTTTGTATGATTATTGGCAAATGAATAGATTATGCAATAGTTATGCTCTTATCCAAATAAACATCTTGAATAGTGTTTAATAATTCTATGCCTTCTTTCATGGGACGTTGAAATGATTTTCTTCCACTAATCAGTCCCATTCCACCAGCTCTTTTATTAATAACCGCCGTAGTTACTGCTTCTGAAAAATCAGAAGCGCCTTTACTTTCTCCTCCGCTATTAATTAATCCTACGCGCCCCATATAACAATTGGCTACCTGATATCTTGCTAAATCAATTGGATGATCAGTAGTTAAATTGCTATATACCAATGGAGAAGTTTTGCCATGTTTAGTAGCATTATATCCGCCATTATTTGTTGGTAATTTTTGTTTGATAATATCTGCTTGTAATGTAACGCCTAAATGATTCGCTTGCCCTGTTAAATCTGCCGCTGTATGATAATCAATGCCATCAATTTTAAAGGCATTATTTCTTAAGTAACACCAAAGCACTGTAGCCATGCCTAATTCATGCGCCATTTCAAAAGCTGTAGCCACTTCTTGAAGTTGTCTTGTGCTCTGGTCGCTTCCCCAATAAATAGTTGCACCAACAGAAGTAGCTCCCATATTCCAGGCAGATTTAATTTGGCCAAACATTACTTGATCAAATTTATTTGGATAACTCAAAAACTCATTATGATTTATTTTAACCATCATCGGAATTCGATGAGCATATTTTCTACTAACAATGCCTAATGATCCAAATGTAGATGCAATGGCATTACAGCCGCCTTCAATTGCTAACTGTACAATATTTTCAGGGTCAAAATAAATAGGGTTAGGAGCGAATGATGCACCTGCACTATGCTCAATACCTTGGTCTACCGGAAGGATAGAAACATAGCCTGTGCCCGCAAGACGGCCATTATTTAAAATACCTTGAATGCTTTTCAACGTTTGATTATTACGATTGCTGTTCATCCAATTATCTTCAACATGGGTAGGAGATGGAAGATGAATTTGGCTTTTAGTAATAGTTTTACATTCATGTTGTAGTAAGCTGTCTGCATCTTTACCTAATAGTTCAATTATGTTCGAAGCCATATATATGTTTTTTGCAAAAATAAGGAAGAACTACATTTTAATGAAGGATAGTTTAACTTTTATCACAACGTGTAAACAATTCTTTGAAATATTGAGGTGATTTTAGTATTTCGCTACCATACCAACTAAAAAACACGCCATCTACTAAATGTATTTCAATATTTTGAATGTATCTTTTTATTTCTTGAATGTGCTTTTCTTTAAATGGGTATGGCTCACTCGATAAGAAAATACAATCACAGGCTTTTTCATTCAGATCATCTAAAGTAATGATGGGATATCTTTTTTCCTCTTTAAATACATTTATATATCCTGCTTTATCTAATAGATCGCTTATGAAAGTATCGCCTCCAACTGTCATATAAGGTTCATTCCAGATTAGATAGGCTGCTCTTTTTTTTAGCTTATTTTCTAATGAATGTACAGCAAATTCATTTTTGATATTTAATATTAAGTTTTCCGATAATTCGGATTGATGGGTTAATACACCAATGTCTTCAATCATTGTATAATTGTCCTCTAGATTATTTACATCAGTAAGCCATAAAGGGAAAAGGGTAGCTAATTCATTTACTTGTTCCTTTACATTCTCTTCTCTGTTTGCAATAATTAAATCTGGATTCAGCAATTTTATCTTTTCAATTTGAATATTTTTAGTACCGCCTATTATATTTTTTTCATTATGCCAATGCGCAGGCTTGTTGCAAAATTTTGTAATACCTATTACAGCTTGCTCTAAATGAAGGTGGTGGAGTAAAGAAGTGATTGACGGAACAAGGGAAATAATTCTACTTGGTGGTATTGATAACTCTTTTGTGTTTTCTAATATCATCTCTAAAATTACCCAAACTGTCTGAATAAAAAAACTCCCAACAAAGTGGGAGTTGAATTTTTACCGGTAGATTTAATTGGGTTTCGTAGGGTTTGGATATTGGTTTGTTTTTTCTAGGGTTTGGATTTTTTTTGGTTTGATTAGGATTTGGATATTTTAGGTTTTCATTGGGATAAATATCTTGGTTGTCATTTTTAGTGTTATAGAAGTTGATCAATTTTAGGGTTGGATGTAAAAGAACTTTTTTTGTTTTAATTTTTGATCAGTTGTTAATCAATCAACTTCTTACACAAAGATGCGCCGATTTGTAACCCTGCACAAGAGCATAAATGCTCTATTTTAATACTGATAGATTTACTGTAACGCAAGTATTTTTCTTCTTTTATGAATAGAAGATGTACGCTTATTTGTATCGTACAATTACGTTTTTTTGTTGATGGTGCAACTTTCATTAATAAAAAAACTCCCAACAAAGTGGGAGTTGAATTTTTACCGGTAGATTTAATAGGGTTTCGTAGGGTTTTGGATATTAGATTGTTTTTCTAGGGTTTGGATTTTTTTTGGTTTGTTGTAGGATTTGGATTTTTTAGGTTTTCATTGGGATAAATATCTTAGTCTTAATTTTTTAATGTTAAAAGAAGTTGATCAATCTAGGGTTGGATATTGGATGTAAAAGAACTTTGTTTGATTTTATTTTAATTTTTGATCGGTTGTTAATCAATCAACTTCTTACACAAAGATGTACCGATTTGTAACCTTGCACAAGAGCATAAACGCTCTATTATTGCCATGAAGTTTTTACTCATCATCGCGTAATTTTCATCTATTCAGTAGGTATTCATACGGCTCTTTTATATCGTAGATCTACGTTTTTCTTCCTAGTGGAGTTCAAGAAATAAAAAAGTGCCACATCTTTAAATGTAGCACTGGTAAGGTTTTACGGTTGCCGCGTTATATGAATCTCGTTATTTTGATAAACTTTGAATTATATCGTATTTTGTTACAATCTGGTATAAGCCACTATCATCTTTGCTTAATACCGCACCATTTTCTTTATTGATAAATGAGCTCAATCTTTCTACGGGTGTATCAAAACTCACTTCAGGATATGGTTTTTCCATTACTTTGATTACCGGTTGTGACTTTATATTTGAATCATTCAATAACAAATTAAATAATCCACTTTCTGATATGGCTCCAATGTTTTTATCCTTATCAAAAATGGGCAAATTTTCTATATCATACTTTTTCATTAATTCAATGGCTTCAATAACAGTATGAGTAGGAGATAAGCTGATGAGTTTCTGGATTTTTCGTGCTCTGATAATGTCTTTAAAAGTTTTTACGTCTAAAAAACCTCTTTCCAACATCCATTCATCATTATATACTTTGCCTACATATCTGCTGCCGTGATCATGAAAAATACACACCACTACATCGTCTTTTTTAAGTAGATCTTTTAATTGATAAACACCTTGTAAACAACTTCCTGCACTATAACCACAAAACATGCCTTCTTCCTTTGCAATGCGCCTAGCCATGACTGCGCCATCTTTGTCGGTCACTTTTGTAAAGGCATCAATATATTTCATATCATAATTCTCCGGAACAAAATCTTCTCCAAAACCTTCACTAATATATGGATATACTTCGTTTTGATCTAGTTCGCCCGTTTCGAAATATTTTTTTAGCAATGATCCATAACTATCTATTGCCCATACTTTAATATTTGGATTCTTTTCTTTTAAATACTTTCCAGTTCCAATGATGGTACCACCTGTTCCGGTAGCTACCACCAAGTGCGTTATTTTCCCTTCCGACTGTTCCCATATTTCAGGACCTGTTTGTTCATAATGGGCTTGTCTGTTAGCAAGATTATCGTATTGATTCACGTACCATGAATTTGGAATTTCTGTGGCTAATCTTTTAGATACCGAGTAATAAGATCTTGGGTCTTCCGGTTCTACGTTAGTTGGACAAACAATTACTTCTGCGCCAACCGCTTTTAAAATATCTGCTTTCTCTTTAGATTGTTTATCGGTTGTAGTAAATATACATTTGTATCCTTTTACACATGCGGCAAGCGCTAAGCCCATACCTGTATTTCCACTCGTGCCTTCAATAATAGTTCCTCCAGGATTAATTTTTCCTTCCATTTCTGCCACTTCAAGCATTTTGAGTGCCATTCTATCTTTAATGGAATTTCCAGGATTAAAATACTCCACCTTTGCTAACACAGTGCATGGTAAATCCCTTGTAATTTTATTTAATTTTATCAAAGGGGTATTTCCAATTGTTTCCAAAATATTATTTAACCACATATATTTTTTTTTCAAAGGTAATATTTTCCTTTTCTTTAAAATAATCAAATTGAATGAATCATTAAAATAGCTTGTATGATAAAAAATGATCAAATAAAGTAGACTGATAACATGAGATAGTAATTATTTCTTTTAAAAGGTGTAATTATTTATTTGTTTTTTATTAAATAGAGTAAATTGAACAATCATTTCATGTTGAATAGACAGTGTGTTTTTTATAGAATCTAGTTGTTTAAATAACAATTCATTTGTAATAAATAGTAAATCATTGAAAAGAGTAATCAGCAAATCTTCTAGTATTTTATTGGTTATTGGTATTATGATTGGTACAGGTATATTTAAAAAGATAGTACCTATGGCATCATCGGGTCTCAATGAAAGTTTTATAATTGCCGCATGGATAATAGCGGGATTGGTAACTTTAATGGGGGCACTTTCCATTTCTGCTTTAACTAATTTAACAGAAGATGCTGGAGGTGAGTATGAATACTTGCGCATTATTTTTGGAGGATTTACTGCATTTATTTTTGGCTGGGCTTCTTTTACGATTATAGGAAGCGCCTCCGTGGCTGCAATGAGTTTTTTGTTTACCCAATCCTTTAATTCAATCTTTCATTTATCATTTTTGGATTCTCCTATTAATGCAAAAGTATTTTCTTGTGTAGTTATCTGTTTGTTAACTGCCTTAAATGTTGTTGGTACCAGGAAAAGCACAGCCGTAAATAATTTTCTCACTTATACTAAAATTATCGGAATCGTTATTTTGATTATTGGCGGTTTGTTTTTTATTCAATCTGCCGGTGTAAGTAATTCGCCAAAATCATCAATTGATTTTAAAACTACATCAAGTTTATCTAACATTTTTTTTGCCGCGATGTTAAGTGCATTTTGGGCTTATGATGGTTGGTTGAGTGTTGCATTTATGTCTGGTGAAATAAAAAACCCTACTAGAAATGTTGCTGTATCAATTATTGCGGGTGTTACCATTGTAATGATTTTATACGTGTTAATTAATATCGCTTTTTTAAGAGTTATACCATTAAATACACTCGCACATATGAAAGAGGACGAGATAGCGGCTGCAGAAGTAACGACTATTTTGTTTGGAAAATTCGGTCATGTATTAATTTCAATATTTATTTTATTGTGTACTATTGGCTCCTTAAATGGAATAATAATAACATATTCAAGGATGTATTATAAAATGGCACGGGATGGTTTTTTCTTTAAAAAAGCATCCAGGATTCATGCTAACTTCGAAACGCCATTTTATGCATTGATATATGCCATGATGATTAGTTGCTTGCTAGTTTTTTCAGGAAGTTTTGATACCCTCACGGACATGATTGTGTTTGCCGGTTTTTTGTTTTATGCAATGCTAGCTATTGGAGTTTTTATCATGAAAAAAAGAGGCAAAATAAATCCCATCGGAATTGGGTATCCAGTAGTACCTGCTTTTTTTGTTTTATTTTCGGTTATATTGCTTATTAATACTTGCATTTCTCAACCATCACAAACAATAGCCGGAGTAGGTTTAATGCTCAGTGGAATACCTTTTTATTATTATTTCAAACTAAATAAAAAAAAGTTGGATTAGTTGTAATATATCCAGTAGAAATTTATTTTAATACTTCCATTGATTTTTTTATTTCTTTATCATCATTCATCAGTATTTCAAAATACTCGTTTTTTGAAAAATGATTTCTGCCAATAAAATTCTTTATTGATTTTAAAACAACTTGTTTTTCGTCATTGCTAATATTTTTAATGTCCACTGAATCCTTATTGGAATATATAATAAAACTACTCCAAGCCGATTGAGGGATTGAGTATTCCGAAATAAATTTCAATGGGGTAGTGTAATTTTTCAATACGTTTATTTGTTGGCGATAAAAATCAAAGGCAAAATGGTTTAGAGTACCTTTATTAAACAACGTAGCAACGAGATTGCTAAATCTTATGTTGTTATCCGTCATAACAATATCCGGACTAATTCCTCCTCCTCCATATACTTTTTTCCCTTTGGGAGTTGTAAAAGTTTTACTACTATCATTAAAGGAACGACTGGTTGAATCTGTATCAATTTCATCGTAATAGGCTTTTTCACCATTTGCATAAGACCGTTGTATACATCTTCCTGTTGGAGAAAAGTATCTTGCAATAGTTAGCCTTACAGCACTATGATCGCTTAAGTCAAATTGTTCCTGTACTAACCCTTTCCCAAAACTTCTTGAACCAATGATAGTGGCTCTATCCCAATCTTGCAATGCGCCCATCAAAACTTCACTGGCACTTGCCGATCCTTCATTGGATAACACAATTAGTTTTCCCTCTTCAAATTGTCCTAAACGCCTGCATCGGTATTCTTTTTTAGGCATATGAGCTCCTTCGGTGTAGGTAATTAATTTATCGCCTTCTAAAAATTCATCAGCTATATCTATGGCTTCTTCTAAAACGCCTCCGCCATTGTCTCTTAAATCAAGTATTAGCTTTTTAAGTCCCTTGTTTTTCAAACTATGTAATGCCGTCATAAACTCACTATAGGTGTGCGAAGAGAATTTATTTATTTTGATATAGCCTATTTCTTGATTCAACATAAATGATGCATCAATGCTATTGATAGGTATTGTTGATCGGGGAATTGAAATTTTTATTTCTTTCTGTTCTCTCTTAATTGTTAAATCGATTTTTGTGCCCTGAGGCCCACGAATTAATTGTCTGATTGAGTCTGCATTGATTAATTTACCCGTAATTATTTTGTTGTTAATAGTTAAAAACTGATCGCCTTTTTTAAGACCCACTTTTTCACTAGGACTACCATTTAAAACATTAAGAATGGTTACCGTATCATTGAAAATATCAAATTCAACACCAATGCCATAAAAGTTGCCTTGAATGTCATTATTAATATCATCAAGTTGATTGGTTGGAATATAAATAGAATGTGGGTCAAGTTTACTAAGCATTGTTTGAATGCCTATTTCACTTAATTGACTCAAGTCAACGGTATCCACATATTTACTGTTAATGAGGTCTAATATTTCATCAACAGGTTTTCTTTTATCAAAACTGAAAAAAGATTTACCAGGAATACTATCTCTGATTTTGTAGCCTATAAACATTCCAGCTACCATTGATAAGCTTATAAAAAGCGGCAGCCAAATTTGTAATTTTTGTTTGTTCATTGAAACAGGTTATTAAAAAGTGTAATTTTTCTATTAGATAAAAAGCGAAGTTAAATTTTGTTTTTTACAATTTAATAATATCTCAAAAACTGATTTATTCATGAAATTGAAATGAATGTTATACCTTAATGTGAAATTTATAAAATATCGATAATGGCTATAAAATTAATTGCGGATAGTGGCTCTACAAAAACAGAATGGTGTTTGTTGAATGGGATGAAGAAATCAACATTTAAAACACAAGGGATTAGTCCGTATTTCCTTACAACAGAACAAATCCAAACGATTTTAAAAAAAGAATTATTTCCTAAATTAAAAAATGTGAAGCCAGCTGAAATATACTTTTATGGAACAGGCTGTAGCAATTTGACGAATGTTAATATTGTAAAAAAAGCATTCAAATTGGTTTTCACAAAGGCTAAAGTGCAAATTGATCATGATTTATTGGGTGCGGCAAAAGCTTTATGTGGTAATAAAATGGGCGTGGCTTGTATCTTAGGAACGGGCTCTAATTCCTGTTATTATAATGGAAAAAAAATTATAAAAAATAGCCCCGGCCTTGGTTATGTTTTAGGCGACGAGGGTAGTGGTTCTTATCTTGGAAAAAAAGTAATTCAGCATTATTTATATGGAACTTTTGATGAAGATTTAATGGATCGATTTAATACTTTATATAAAACAAACGTATCAGAAATATTAGATGAGGTTTACCGGCAGCCATTCCCTAATAGATATTTGGCTGGGTTCACGAAATTTTTAGTAGAAAATAGGGGTCATTTTATGATTGAAAATATCATAGAAGACGGGATAAATGATTTCTTTTTTAATCATATTTATAAATATCGGGAGTCATGGACTTTGCCCATTCATTTTGTAGGCAGTGTGGCTTTTGGATTTAAAGATGTATTGAAGGAGTTGTGTAATTCTTATGAAATCAAGCTTGGTACTGTATTAAAGTCGCCAATTGACGGCCTTGTTAAATACCATTCATAAAAATGGTGGAATTGATTTTGTTTAAAGAAAAGGGCTAAAAATTTGCAATTATTGTATTTAAATAAGTTGCAATTTATTTTTAACAAAAAATCTTTGTTTTATAAGATCTTTAACGTAAATTGGATTTTAATATTTAGTTAAAACAATTAAATAATCTTACTTATGAACATGAAATTTTTACTTTCAATCGCTTTTATGGCAAGTGCAGCAGTTTCATCTGCTCAAGCAAACAAAACTACTTACGCAATCACCAGTGATGGCAATCAGGATTTTACCTGGATGAACATACGCGAAGTGGATTTATCATCTGGTCACATTACTAAAACTATTTTTGAGAGAAGTAAAACGAATTATACTATCACCGATATAAGTTCAAAGGTGACTTCGACTCAACGTACAATGGGGACTGAAAATATTTTCACGTCTGCAGTTTATCCAACTGGAACTTTTGTAGCGGCTGCGGCATTAGACAAAAGAACAAATAAATTATTTTTTACTCCTATGCGTAAGGGTGAGTTGCGTTGGCTTGATTTAAATGAATCTGGTGAAACAGCAAAATTCTACACCATGCCAATTGGTAAATACAAAATGATTGAAGATAATGATGAAGCTACTAATATTACTCGCATGGTTATTGGTGCTGACGGAAACGGATATGCGCTGAGTAATGATGGCAATCACTTCTTTTCATTTACAACAGGCAAAAATCCCGTTATCACTGAATTAGGCAATATAATAGATGCAGATGTAAACGCAGGAACATCTATCCATAATAAATGTAGTAGTTGGGGAGGAGATATGATAGCGGATGCATTTGGGAAATTATATGTCATCTCTGCTAATCATAATGTTTTTGTGATTGATGTTAATACACGTATAGCAACTTTTAAAGGAAGTATCCAAGGATTGCCTGCTGCCTACACAACTAACGCTGCAGCGGTAAATGAAGAAGGTGCTGTTGTTGTAGCAAGTGCTAACTATTTTGAAGGATATTATACTTTTAAAATGGCTGATTTAAAAGCAATTAAATTACAAGGGTCTGATATTGGATTCAGTACTTCTGATTTCGCAAGTTCAAATTTATTATCTCAAAGAGAAGCTAACAATTTATTAAATGGAGCTTTATTGCCTGTGGCCATAAGCTCGTCAAATGCAAAAGTGTTTCCTAATCCAGTAACAAATGCATCATTTAATATTATGTTTAACAACAAAAAGGCTGGTAAGTATGTTGTGGTGGTAACTGATTTAGCTGGTAGAATTGTTTTGTCTAAATTATCTACTATATCAGAAGGATCACAAAATCAAAAGATAAATTTAAATAAAAACGTATCAAAAGGACTTTACATAGTGAAAGTTCTGGATGATAAAAAAACCGTAATAATCAACGAAAAGATATTGATTCAGTAAAAAATACTGGGTTAACTAAAAGGGGCTACACATTGTAGCCCCTTTTTTTTGACAATACCCAAAAGTCACATGTTAATATTTGCTCATTTAATAGTGGATAATTATTCAATTTTTGAAATAAAATGTTGTTAATTATTCGTATTTTCACCTTAATAATTCCGCTTATCCCTATTAAATAATTATTATATATAGATTGTTAGCTGTCAAATTAAAATTTGAATTTGTGCTGATTGTTTGATGTATACAATTGATTTTTTTTTTTTAAAAGTAAATTAAGTATGATTCAATTACTGAAAATATTGAGTGTGAATATCATGAATGCTATACCATTAACGGATGATTTTTATTATAGGGATATGAAAAATATAAAACTATTTGCCAAGAAAGGGAAATTATTAACTATTTCAGTTTTGTTAATAGTTATGATGTTTTCTACAATAAAATCTTTTTCTCAAATTGGTGCCAATCAATATATTTTTTCTACCAGCAATGGTAGATATAATCCTATTACTACTCAAAATACAGTAACATTTGTAAATTCAAATGCGGATGATGACTATGCAAATGATTTAAGTATCGGCTTCCCTTTTCCTTTTGGAAGCACTATTTACACTCAATTCAACATAAATACTAACGGTTATATTACGTTAGGTAATACAGCAAATCCAAATAAATTTACAACCGCAGTTGGTTCTTACAATAATGATTTTCAGTTATTATTTAAAACTCCAACAATTGCTCCATTATGGGAAGATCTTGCACTTACTACAATAAATTCAGATGTGACATACAGGAACTTTGGGGCGGCAGGTACAGGTAATAGGAGTCTTACTATTCAATACAATAACGTAAAATGGAGATATACTGCTGCTAATGCCAGCCTTAATTTTCAGATTATTTTATGGGAAACTGGAAAAATTCAGTTTGTTTATGATTCAATTTCTGCTAGCAATATTACTGCTGCTTCAGCTTCTGCCTCAATTGGGATAGCTTCTGCTAGTGGTAATTTTCTATCTTTAGATGGAACAGGTATGAATCCTAATGCGAGTTCTACCGTAAGTACAAATAATTTATCAACTATACCTCCTAGAGGTCGTTATTATAATTTCAATCCACCACCACCATGTTCTGGTATGCCGGTACCGGGTAATACACTTGCTACTAATACAGTAATTTGTGCAAATACTGGTGCATCTACTACTTTGTCTGTTCAACATAATGAGCCAGGCTTTCATTATCAATGGCAAAGTTCTACAAATTCTATTAACGGACCTTTTAGAGATTTAAGTCCTTCCGATACCAATGCTACTTATACCTACCAACCCAATACTACTTTATATTTTCAATGTGTTGTAACTTGTCTTAATTCTGGTTTAGATTCAACTTCTACTCCAATAGAAATAGTATACGATCAGTCATGTATCATCATGCCTAATGATGGTTCCGTTACCACCTGTGATGCTAATTTTTTTGACAGTGGTGGACCAACTGAAGATTATCTAAACAATGAAATTAAAAATCTCACAATTTACCCAAGTACACCTGGTGGTTCTGTACAAGTTAATTTCACGTCTTTTAAAACAGAAAATTCTTACGATGGATTACAGATATTCAACGGAAACAGCACCGTTGCTCCATTGATTTCTTCAGGATTACCTGCCGGAAATAATACTACTACTGCACCAGCTGGTTCTTGGTATGGAACTATATCTCCTGGAATAGTTACTTCCTCTGCTGCAGATGGTTCACTCACGTTCGTTTTTAAATCGGATATTATCAATTTGCCAAGTTCGGTAAGTTATTTTGGTTGGGAAGCAAATGTTTCGTGTATCCCTCCTTGTGATAATACTCCAGTCCCTGGTGCAACCATGGCAACACAAACTTTTGTTTGTGCAGGCAGTACCACAG
>Ga0214921_10007729_pt1 | contig 14214 bp, 12 predicted proteins | sample LL1505_MetaG_FD_177992 | JGI IMG/M metagenome (GOLD analysis project Ga0214921, IMG submission 177992) | Freshwater microbial communities from Lake Lanier, Atlanta, Georgia, United States - LL-1505 | ecosystem: Environmental > Aquatic > Freshwater > Lake | place: USA: Georgia | collected... | reverse complement strand
ATTCTAATCTAATCAAAAATATACTGATTCAAAAATACCTATTGAAGTATGGTTTAAGGATACTTCTAAGGCTACTTGGAAATTACCATCTGATATAAAAGAAAAATATAGAAATGCTAGTTTCCTCAAGGGTAATAGAATTGTTTTTAATATTCATGGAAATAAATATAGACTTATTGTTAAGATTCATTACAATTTACAAACTGTGTTTATTCGATTTATTGGTACACATGAACAATATAATAAGATCAATGCTGAGGAGATTTAAATGAATATTAAACCTATAAAAAATAAAAAAGATCATTCAAAGGCTCTCTCTGAGATTGAAAAACTTTGGGATGCTAAGAAAAATACCCCTGATTATGACAAATTAGAAATTTTAATTACTTTAGTAGATGCTTACGAAAATAAGAGGTATCCCATTGATGATCCCGATCCAATTTCTGCTTTAAAATCGGTCATGGATGATAAGAACTTAAAAAGTGTAGATTTAGGGAATCTAATCGGTGGACGAAGTCGTGCTACAGAAATCTTAAATCGAAAAAGAAAACTTACTTTGGAAATGATAAGAGTCATTCACCAAACTCTAGGAATTTCAACCGACATTCTCATAAAAGATTATAAATTAAAAATATAAAACTTAAGGAAAAAATTAAGAATTTAATTTCTAAAGAATTAGTAATTGCTTAGTCAGAGTTTTTTAATAGATGAACTGGAAAATCTATCAATTTAGTCTTGACATAGTCTTCTCTTGACTAAAATAGAACCAATGGAATCTATTTCAATTTCAAACTTAAAAACCCATTTGAGTGCTACATTAAAAGAGGTGGTAAAGGGAATTCATTATTTGGTGATGGACAGAGATCATCCAATTGCAGAAATCATTCCCTATTCAGAAAAACAACGTTTAATGATTACTCTACCTAAGAGCAAAGCAAAGAAGATAATAAATTCATTTAAGGGAAAAGTGAAATTAGATCCCGTAGAATATCTCCTTCAGGATAGAAGAGGAAATCGGTTTTGAATGTATATTTAGATACATCAGTTTTCTTGCGTTGGTTACTAAATAGTCCAAAAGCCTATTCAGGTTTTCAAAAATGGAACTCTTGCTATACGAGTGAGCTTCTTTATATTGAAGTTTGCCGCGTCCTAAATCGTCTGCGTCTAGAAAATGAAATTGATGACAAAGAATATGCAAATCTCCATAAAACATTTTTAGAATTTTATCGTACAGTCTATATAATCGAAATAAATCAAACTGTAAAACAAAAATCAGCAGGACCATTTCCAACTGTAATAGGAACATTGGATGCAATACATTTAGCCTCGGCTTTAATTTTATTGGAAGAGAATAAAGAGCTAGAGATTATTTTTTTAACTCATGATCATCAGCTATCCACAGCCGCGATTGCAATGGGCTTGACCCTTGGAAAAGAAATACTTTAGCATTCAAACAAACCTATGTAAAAATACTATAGGAGCTTGCTCATAAAGATAGCTTATATGGGTATTTTTTATACCATGCAAAAATACTCGTATCTTAAAATATAAAAAATAAAATTAAATGATCAAGGATCTGAAACACATCGGAGAGCGATGCCATGATCTTTTTCTAATTGATTTACACCAAAAGTAAAATCTACCATATAAGAAAAATTTGTTCCTGCTTCATATTCACTTGTCCAGTAACTTGCTGTTCCAATATATCCTGTTCCGATAATGGCTGGAAAGGTTGGGCTTATTCCCACATTCGTACATTGTCCCGGATTTAAGGCCAAATTTCCATTACACAATAGCATTGTCGATAATTCCATTAGCTTGGGAACTCTCCATGTTTTTCCCAATAGAGTGATACTTTTACAGGCTTGATAAATAGGAGAAATAGCATTGATAGAGGGATTAGCATCCCCATTATCACAATTATTATTTCTTGTATTGCAATAAAAAATTGAAGAGGGTATACCTTCACACACTCCATTATTATAAGTTTGTCCTACACTGCATTTCATCCAAAAGAGATTCCTACCATTATAGGCTGATTCAAGACTAGTCGATTTTATAAAGCTAATTGTTCCATTTTGGTTGTCTGTAAATTTTCCCCAAACATATTCAGAACTCGGATTTTTAAATGCTGTAACAAGCGTTGGAGTAGAGGGTGCTATAGTTGTAGGAGTATTGGTTGTACCACTATAACTAGAATTTATAGTGCTTAATTTTAGGTTAGTAATTATAATTTTACCTTCTTGGGATTCTAATATAGGTGAATTGTATGGATATTTTAATTGTAAATTTAAATTACCTAAGTATTCACTATTTGATTTTGAAAACTTTAAATTAAATTTACCTTCTCTTAGATAGAGTGAAAATTCTCCTTTTGAATTGGTTGTTGTACTCTTTGACACAGATTCTTTTGGTTGAACAATGGAATAATAATTACTACTAACCAAAATGATAGCAGAATCCAAAGCTAATCCATTCGAATCATAAAGTGATCCAGATAAAACTGTTGTAGAAATATTAGCATATTCATATGTATAAAGTAAACTAAAAAGTCCATAGTATTTGTTAATAGAGTTTAAATTATAAGAGAGATTACAATGATAGAAACTGAGAAAAGAGGCTAGAATATAAATAGTTTTCAGTTTAAAGGATTGCATTTGTATTTACTATCGATTAGACTTTGCTTAAAATTAGTTAAAATTCAATAAAAAAAATTGTAATAAGAAATAAAAAAACTTTCAAAAGATCATTGTATTTTCTGATTCACCTCATTTATGTTTGAGGTAACTAGGAATCAATACAACACCTTGAAGGATTCCCCTCAATACGGGACAGATGCCCTTACTCGGGAACCTTCCTTCGATTCCAGCTCGGGAGCCAGCTTGGAGAACGTTCGGATTTCTCTTCTTTATTGGAGCCTTTTTCTTCCCTTTCCAAAAAGAGAAGAAAAAAGTAACAAATAGATTTTGAGAGATAAGACGAATTGTAATTGATGTGAGCCCCCAGTTTGTAAAAAAAAATTAACGATTCATCTCGTACTGATTTGCCAGAGAAAGGATTTCTTCTTTGTAAATTTTATCAAATCTTTCTTGATTTAAGACCGGTTTGTGTAAGATTTTCAATGCATACTCTTGTTGTTCTTTTGTACTACTAGGTTTGGAATACAACTGTGTAGAGTATTTTGAAAAGTCTCTGATCATAAAATCAAAGATTTGATCGATCATATCCTCTTTCATGCCTGTTAAGTTTCCCTGCTCTAAAATAAGCTGTCCATAGGCAACCAAAGTGAACATTTCTCCCATGGTGAGCATAAAATCTATATCGACTTTTTGAGTTTTATCGGGACCTGCATGTTCTAAAAGTTGTTTGAAGGATTCAATTTGATTTTTAAAAATTGCAAGGTTAGGGGTATTATACATATTATATGCAATCGTATAATCATGAAATTGAATTTTTTCAAAGCCTTTTGTGGTTGCACCCTGGTTAAATAGAAATGTATCATCAGTGAGGGCATGAACTTGAGGTATCACAGGAAGAGTAGGGTCAGGTTTGAAAAAATAATTTTGCATAAATCTCATAATTAAAATCATGTTTACATGCACAGTACCTTCTAAACGGGGAAGCATTTGGATATCCCGAATAGCCATTTCAAAATAGGTATCTTTATTGACACCTTTTGCAGCAATGATGTTCCAGAGATTTGTAACTACTTCCTCTCCTTGCATAGTCACTTTCATTTTTTCCATTGGGTTGAAAAGTAGATATCTTCTATCTTTGGATGAAGCTGTTCTCATGTAATCGGTTGCTCGAAAAGAAAACATTCTCATAGCTAAAATCCGAGTAAAGGACTCCATAAACAATTGTTTGATATGGGCAAAGTCTGTCACATATTGATTGAAAAGTCTTCGTTTAGAGGCATGGTTGATTGCTTCGTAAAATGCATGCGTGCAGATTCCCACAGATCCCCAACCCAAATTGAACTTACAAAAAGCTATAGTAGCTAGGGAGGCATCCCAGGCTTCTCTTCCAATGGTCATAATGTCGGTTTGAGAAATAGGGTAGTCCTTTAATTCAAACTCGGCTACATAGTTTTGGGATGTCACAATATTTTGAATGAGTTTGTAATTGGGGTGTTGGGAATTCACAGCAAAGAATACAAACTCACCTGTATCTTTTACTTTTCCAAAGGTAGACACTATGGCTGCTTTGTTTCCATTTCCAATATAAAATTTACTACCATTGGCTTTGTAGGTACCATCTCCGTTTGGCGTAAGGGAGACTTCACTTCCAATTAGATCTGCCCCATGTTCTTTCTCTGAGAGTCCAAAGGCAAAGATCTCTCCCCCTTCCAAGAGCTTCACAGTTTTATGTTTCAATTCTTCATTTTTAGAAAGCCAGATGGGCCCGAGCCCCAACATGGATACCTGCCAGGTATACCAGTAGCAAAGTCCATAAAATCCTAAAATCTCATTGAATGCCATGATTCTGTTAGAATCCCATCGGGAGTCTTTTTCCCCGTATCCTTGAGGGGTCATGAGGATGGAGAATGCTTTTTCTTTTTTTACAAATTCTAAGAAGTCACCATACCAAACCTTATTGTGATCATCCTCTAAAACTTTATGTTTGCCTTTTTTCTCAAAAAACTCTATGGTTTTAAGCATGAGATTTCTGGATTTTTCATCTAAGTGGTCATATTTTTCTGTCTTTGGATTTAGGAGTTTCATGAGATTGCCTTGGAATTGGATTTAATTTTAATCACATACTGAGATCTATATTGAAAACTTCAAGAATTTGAGGGTGATTTTTAATTTTTATTACAATTATATTTTACACTCTTAGTTAATAAAATCTTTTTACAAAAATAGTACTAACTGAGAGTTACCAATGATTTCATCAATTTCTAACTATAAAAACTTAAGGAAGAGTCACTGTAGTCCATGTAGTACCATCTGTAGAGCGAAATAAATATGATTTAGTAACAGTGCTACTCTCCTTTACATATCCAGCTAAAAATAGATAGCTATTTGTAGAACCAAATCCCATAGGATACGTAAGGGAAACAGGTAAAGTGATACTAGAAGAAGTATAGGTGGTCCCACTATCCGAAGAACGGACAATACCAAGAGAATTCAATGTAGGAGGATTTGAAGTAGTTGTAAAGCTTGCTGTAAACCCAAATATATAATTGGTTGTAGAAAAAAGTGGAGTTAGGCTACCTGCACCACTGAATTTTGAACTAGTGATCGAGGAAAAGTTTCCACCTGGGATCAAGCTTCCACTTGAACTATAAATACCAGATGTCAATGCCGAAGAATCATAAGTAAGAATTTGATATAAGCTTTTATTATAGCTCCCTCTAAGATTACTTAGAGTTGTAGAGGATAATGAATTAGTAACCGAAGTAGTTGTAGCTGTCCAGGTTCCATTGTAATAATATTTAAATCCACAGAAAGGATATCCACTTTCTCCTATATATAAATTTTGACAGCTTGTTTGGAGGGGAGAGGTTCCGGATGTAGAAAGTTGAAAACTGGAATAGCTCGTACCATTGCTGGTGCTATAAATAAAAGTTCCTGATTGAGAATAAGATATATAATGAAATACTCCACTAGCATATACATAATTTTGTAGAGAATCATTGAATATGGTCGGAGCACTTACATCACTGATAGTGATTGAACTTAAACTGGACCCTATTCCCGCATAGGTATTTGATGTAGTGCAAGAGGTGTTAGCGATGCAAGTTGATCTTACTCCCATTATAAAATATTTAGAGCCATCATACCCAACAGATGTAATACGACATTCAGTACTTGAAGATGTGCTGTATGATGACACACAACTACCCATTGTCAACTTATATTTTGTAAATGTTAAACCATCAGAAGTTTCATATATGACTGGAGTATTGGAGGAACTATTTACCTCTGAAGAACTCCCAAATACAAAAAATTTACCAGAACTACTCGACGCTCCAGTGATAAAACCACACAGACTGGCTCCACTGCTACAAGTAGAAGTAGAGATTGGTTTAACTACTACATTGGTAATAACAAATTTTCCATTATTTTGCATAGTTGGAGTATTTGTATAAGATGTAATATTCATTGTAAAGTATCCAAGATTTTCACCAGATGAGGAAAAAACTGTGATAGTAAATTTTCCCAAGTTGAGATTCATCTTAAAATTCCCCGAAGAATCTGTTGTTACTTGGGAGTCCATTTGTGCTTTAGAAGTAACATTCAAGAGTTGGTAGTTGATAACTAAAGTTCCATTGGATATAGGAGTGACCCCATCTTCAGCAATAAGTGTTCCCGTAAGTTCTAAAAGTGCATTGTTAAGTTGGCCTGTATATGTAGATAAGATTGAAAGAAGACCACCAAATTGCTTATTGGAGTCCAATGAACCTGTGATATTGCAAGTAGTGAGAAAACTCAATGCGACCCCAATGAAAAGAAAATGTCTGATTGTTCTGAATAGATTGTATGGATTCATTTTTTCTCCTTACTGTTTGCAGTGACACTTTGATTATTTACCTATGTCTATTTTAAGATACGGACCACAAGTTTAAGATTATACGACACTCATACCTTACTAAAAATAATAAAAATTATAAAAAGGGGAGTTTGGAATGCAACTCCAATAAAGTAATATTTTTCTATAATCTCCAAATTGGAAAAATTTACAGTTACTCTATAAACATTAGACGGAAGTTTTTCATTATAAAATAAATAGTTCTTTAAACAAAACTTTTTTTAGAAAAACTGGTCTAACTAATACCAGGGGACGACCGGTTTCGACTGTTGTAGACTGATGTATAGTGGCACGTAGGGGTGAGAGGCCTCTCTAAAAACTTTCAAAACTGTAAACGCTAATAACGAATACGCACTAGCAGCTTAATCTAAGCAGCTACAGAAATCAGCCTGTTTTATCCCGGCGGGCTGAGGACTGTCATCAATCGGGATACTGAACTCTCTGGTTTTCGATTTGGGAGGGAACAGTACCAAAATCGATACGCTGTGAATCCCTGATTTTGGGTAAAACGCGGTGAAAATTCATACAAAATCTAAACGTGTAGAGGCTATATAGACGCACAATAGGACGCGGGTTCGACTCCCGCCGTCTCCATTTTTTAAAAGGTTTGACCTATATCTAAAAAAAATTGGCTGTCTTCTCTTGATCTACCATAGTCCATGCTGATCACTGTGGATTGGTTCCAAATAATTCTCAATCCCAATGTTTTGGAGTACATATAGTCTTTGAAAGATACATCTTTAGTTTTGTCCCAAACCCTACCCACATCAATGGAGGGAACTATTGAAATTGTAAAATTTTCTTCTCCCAATGTAAACCCTATAATTCTATACCGAAGCTCTAAGTTACCAAACCCCATGATATTGCCTACAAATCTATCTTGTTTAAAACCCCTCAAGGTTTGCATCCCACCCAAACCTATGATAGGACCATCCATACTGTACATATAGCGGAATTCCGTGAAAGGAACATTTCCTGTCACACGTGTGCCTGCAATCCTACCTGCGATAACCAACTCTTCAAAAGTTTTGGGAAAAATAATTTGGAATACTTTGATTTGAAAAAACTCTCTGTAAAACGTATATGTTGAACCTGTATATTTTGAAACTGAAGAAAGAATTGCTTCCGCAAATATTCCCTTGCGGGGGCTAACTTCAAAATCTCTTGTGTCATACGCAATCCCCACTTTTGCATAGTTTACATAACCACCATGGTAACCATTTATTTTTCCAGCATCATAGTCTTCTGTGAGTTTAGTTTTAGATTGTGGAGTAGATATTTCTGAGTTTACAATTGGAAAAGGCGTATCACTAAAATATGGATCTTTAGATTTAAACCATTTTCCATCATAAGTATTGACTATGATTTTTGATAGATCCACACCAGTTAAAAAACGATACTTTCCTAAGAAGGTTCTATCTACATTGATACTAAATAGGTTATTGGATGTTTCGTACTCATTGTATTTTGTATCTGTGACGTATGGTGGCTCATTTGTACGATTGGATTTTCTTCTGTAGGATAGATTGCGTTGTCTTTCTTCATAGTTTGCATTGTAAATTTTTTGGTTGGAGGAATCATTTCTGTCATTGTATGACAATCCATTCATACTGGATTCCCCAATTCCAAAATACATTGCATTTGGATTTGATTCTAAAATCATAAAAGTATTCAAACGAAAAGGTGTGTTGTTTATATAGGGTAAGTCTATTCCAAGTGTGTAGTATTTAGCACTTTTTAAAGATTGGTAAACATCCGTACTGATTTTATATTTATATGGCGCATATTCAAAGAGTGGATCCTTTTTTTTTCCATTTTCTGTGTAGTAAAGAGAACCTCCCAGCCAGGTTCCTGTGATGGGATCAACAGCATATCCGGGTACACCTGTTATAAAGGAACCCTCTTTTTTAACGGCAAGTTCCTCATCACTGATTCGTTTTGATGCATCTAAATGAAATGGTAAGGTTTTGGTTGCCTCGGTAGAATGCAAATGGAAAGGAGTAAGAATAAGTAAAAGTTTTACTGTAGTACAAAAGAATCTTTTTAAATTTACTATGAAAACCAAATACAATGAATTTAAATATTCATCGGTTATAGATGTAAAATAAGATAAATTCATAAAAAAAAATAAAAAATAGATGAAGCAACTGCAATTACTATCTTTTTCCGCCGTTAGGCGGAAAAAAGCCTAGGATTGTTGCGAATAAAGTTGCAAAAACTGACTTTTTGCAGGAACGCCATTTAACTATTTAACACTAATATATCTATGCAGATTTATCTCATAACAAAAAAATACTTTTTTATATAATCTTACGAAATTTAAATTTTAGGGTTAGGTTTTTCATTTTCCAGTATGATACTTTCCAGCTCATGGAGAGCCTTATCCAAATGTTCATTCACAATCCGAAAATCAAATCTATCCTGAGCTTCAAGTTCATGTAAACCATTACGAATTCTCTTCTCAATTACAAGTGGATCATCCGTGCCTCTATTTTTGAGCCTTTCCACCCAAATCTCTCTGCTTGGTGGTACAATAAAAATACTTACACTGGAGGGTAGGTGAGCTTTTACTTTATCAGCCCCCTGAACATCTATATCCAAGATAATTTTTTTACCATCGAGTAAGTTTTTCTCAATAAATTCTTTGGGTGTTCCGTAATAATTGTCATGCACTTGTGCCCATTCGTAAAAGTAGTTTTTTACTACAAGGTCTTCAAATTTTTCTTTGGAAACGAAATGATAACTCTTTCCTTCAATGTCCCCACCCCGAATAGGTCTGGATGTGTATGACACTGAAAATAATATATCTGGATATTTTTTAAGGAGTAGTCCAATGAGGGTTGATTTGCCACCCCCAGCAACAGATGAAATAATAAATAAATTTCCGTTTTTATCGCTCAATTTCTTCAAGCTCCTCTTCTTCTGGCATGGGAATGTTCCCCAGTTCAATTCTTTTTTGGATTGATTCTGTCCTTAAACTGGAGAGAATCAAATGATCTGTGTCTAAAATGAGAAGTGACCTTGTTTTTCTTCCCTGTGTAGCATCTATTAACTTTCCTGATGCCTTAGATTCCTGTTTGAGTCGTTTGGCAGCAGCAGACTCTGATTGTAGTACGCAAACAATTCGGGAAGTCATCACAACATTAGAAAATCCAATATTGATCAATCTATTCATAGACATGATCGTACTAAAAATTAAATCCTACGATTTCTTTCTAGTTTTATAGTTTCTATAAGTGAAATTTCAGGTATAGCCAGACCCAATTCTTCAGAAATTTCAGAATGGGAAAAGCCTTTTTTTAACAGGTGAACAACTTTATCTATTTTTGGTGCTGATTCTGGTAGTTCTGCGAGGGAAGCTTTTGTAGAAATGGTAAGTTTATCTTGGAGGTTTGGTATATATGGATTTCCAGAGCTTTCCAAAAAATTTTTGAAAGGCAATTCATCTTTAGAATTGTCTAGAAATTTTTCTACTTCTAACAAAGGATTGCCACCAACAGAAAAATCAATTCCTTTGGTGGGTCTAGATTGTACCTTTTCTCCTGTTGTTTTGGTTGCCATTTCCTCTCTTTCGTATTGAGGGTCTGGTATTCCTAAGATAGACCGAAAAACCTTTCCTATTTCTCCAATCATCCCTGAGTCATCCTTTGGAATTGCTTTGGGGGTGAGGTCTTCTTTCTGGACTAGAATTCTTGGGGTAGGCTTAGTTTCTATTTTATCTGTAGTGCTAAGAATACGGTTTCTTTCATCCGTGAATTTTTTTAGGAGGTCGTCAGATTTTAAATCAGTAGTAAGTTTCCATTCCTGAAAATTATTTGCCTCGGGATTATGAAAATCAAATCCCATGGATTCCGCTTTTTGGATGAGGTTTTTGAAAATAGTAATCCTAGAGTCCATAAGTGCCAAATAGCTTTCCGACTCTTTGAAAAAGTTGAGGGTATGCGTTTGGATTTCTTTTTTTAATTTTACTATCTGGTAGTCCCGCACACTGTTTGTGACCTTTACAGATAAAATGAAGTAAAGTAAAACCCCAAATACTAGATTAAAAACTACCAGTGCTAATAATTCCAAATTATTTCCTCACTCTTCTTTTTCGGACTTACCTGCCGCTGCTGGTGCTGGTGCTGCTGCCCCCCCTTTCTTTTTCTTGGGATCTCCACCCCCAGCTTCTGTCTCAGGATCTACAAATGGTTTTTGCTTGATTCTGTCATTTTCAAGGAAAAAGACTTTTGCGGAAACTTCATTTTTACAAATAAAAGGTTCTGCATTTTTAATTGTTATCACAACGCCCGGATAGATTTTCTTTTCACAGTACACCTTTCCCTGCTGGGATGTTTGTTCCATATAGGTATGAAGGTTTTGGATTTCTTTATCATAGTCCATAATTCGCTTTTCCAGCTTTTTCATCCCACCTTCTAGCTTGTTCATATGGTTTTGGTGCTCTTCGGTAAAGGAAGCGGGATCCGCTTCTTTTCGAGCCTTGAGAGTCTTCAGAGTTTTATAAAGACTGTCCAATTTAGATTGGGCATCATTTTTTTTGGTTTGGTACTCTTCCACCTGACGCAATAATTTTGGACTCAATCCCACTGTTATTTCTGTGGCAGGAGTGGACTTGGAGCCCAAGTTTTTTGCATGAACCATTTTTCCTGCTCTTGTCACACCACCCACAATGTATGCTTTTTTTCCATTGCAAACAATACTTCCACCGGCATTAACCGTAGAATTCATGATAACTTCTTGGACAATAACGTCTTTGTCGGTTGTAACATTTGCATCCTGTATAAACTTAGCTATCACATTTCCATTGGATGAAATGATTTTAGCTTCATCTCTTCCTGTGATACCTTGACGTATTACAATATCTCCATCTGCCTCAACAGTTGCCTTTTGGACGGTTCCATAAATTTCAATATTACCCGATGCTTTAATGTGGAAATTATCTTCCACGCTCCCTGTGACTACAATGGATCCGAGGAACGTGATATTCCCCGTTTTCATATTTACATCCCCGGCTACTTTGTATACTGTCTCAACGTTTACTTTTCCATCTGCAAAGATTACCTGCCCATTCACTTCGGCAGTTAATTTTGTTTTATCTTCAGAAAGGATGGTTCCCTTTCCGGCTAGAAAAGGAATGTCCATACCGTCCTTTGCTTCCAATGGATTGTTGTATAGATCTCTTCCCCATTTGCCTTTTTCAGCGGGGATTTTTTCAGCCAAGAGCTGACCCACCACAACGTTTTCAATCAAATCTAGGTTTTTAAAATCAATCTTTCCAGAAGCATCTTCTTTGAGACGTAATTCCCTTTCAATTCTTACATGGTAGACTATTCGAGCATCCGCACCTTTCATAGGATTTTCACCCACAGCCACAAGGATGGGTTCGTTATAAAGCTCATTGTCTAACATCTTCTTAATTTCATCTTCTTTGATACCAAAGACTATATCTTCTTTTTTCAGTTCAAAGACAATGTCTTTCACCTCAAAATCGCGTCCCCCGGGTTTGGGTGCAGTCAGTATGGCATACGCTTTCATCTTTTCTTGGCTGATATCTAATTTGCATGTAGCTTCTGCAAAAGGCTTTAACTTGGAATCTGCAACACGAACATAATCCCCTTTGCATATTTCAACGGCTTGCCGAACCTTTTCTTCAGGTGGAAGAGGAATGCCACGAATTGAGATTTTTTTCATTACATCTTCAACACGAACAGGTTTGCCTTCTCCCACAGGTTTGTGGCAGGATATATACAGACCTTGGCGATAGTATTTGATACGAAAGAAACCATCAATATCTTTGGGGGTTATAAATTCTTTGAGATCTTTTGAATTGAGTTTTCCTAATCCTCCAGTGAGTTTATCATCTAGGGCTTTGAGATCATCTAAATTGTTTTCTGGATTTGCATAGAACACACGGAGATGGTAAGGTTCTTTAAAAAAATAGTACTTAGTTTTTCCCCTCTGTAGTACTTCATACTCCAGATCATAAATGGGTTTGTTGAGGTGTTTTGAGGCTAATTTTAAGCACTCATCGATGGAATCACCGAGGACTTCAACCTTTTCTTTTTCGTCCTTTTCCATGATAGATTCCTGTTCAAACATCATGCTTTTTAACTTGTCCATCTCTATTCGTATCCCTTCTTAATACTTTCGACCGTAATTTCTTAAGTGGCAACAAGAATTTCTTTTGGACTAGAAATAGATGTAACCCCTGCTATTTCGGATTAATATTCTGGTATTTAATTTTTCGGAAAGATGGGCTATCTCCCCCAAAAAATCTTTTGCCTCCTCTCCTTCGAGTGGATAGATTATATGTTCGCCATTTTGAAATTTTCCAAAGATGGGAATGATTTCACAGAGGGTCAATTTATTGTCCTGAACATATAGCATGATTGCTATGTTATGATTTAAGTATTGATTTTTGCTGCCAAAAATAAAATTCCCCAAGGAATAGACTATCAATCCATCATTGTATTTTTCTATGCCCTGGGGGATATGGGGATGGTGTCCTACCACCACTTGGAATCCCGAAGATATGAGCTTATGTGCACCGGTAATCTGGTCTTTGGTAGGCTCCGGATTGTATTCAATCCCCCAGTGGAGGGATAGTAAATTGAAGTCTTTTGAATCTACCGGGATTTTACTGAGTCTTTGGACGGAGTACGGAGCAGCTCCTGGAGAGGTGGGGGTAGCGTATAACCTTTGCTCACCTATAGCACTGGCAGATGTTACTCTAATTGTATTTGTTCGAAAATTGATGAATTTTGGTTTGTGTGCCTCATCTACATTTTCCCCTGCACCAACATGGAGAATTCCTTTAGATCTCAGATTTTTCACTGTTTCATACAAACCTTCCTTTCCATAATCCATGGAATGGTTGTTTGCGAGGAATACTAGATCCACATCTAACCTTGTGAGAAGATTCAATTCCTCAGGCTTTGCATTGAACACATAAGGTTTTTTTGGGTCAGGACTTGCGAATATGGAAACTGGTGTTTCTAGGTTGACCATTTTTATATCAGCCTCTTCGAAGAGGGGCACTAGACCTTCTATGGGAGAATAGATTCCTTTTTTTCCCATGGTCTCACGCAATCCCCAATCAAACATAACATCCCCGGCAATTAGGACTCTAAATTGCTTGGGTCTTCTGAGAACGCCCCCAGAGAGAGATGTAATGAAAAAACAAAAGAGGAAAAAAATGGAGAATGCTATAAAAACCTTTGGAAAAGAGAAGAAAAAGAGGATTGAGGAAGGAAAAACGTTATTTTTGCGAGTGAAGGGACTTGAACCCCCACACCTCTCGGTACCAGAACCTAAATCTGGCGTGTCTACCAATTTCACCACACTCGCCTGTAATCAGAATTTGTAATCATATCTCTAGGGTCAAGCATTCTCTTCAGAAAACTTGTTGGCAAACTGGTTAGCAAATAGGCATCTTGTGATTTATAAAAATAAATTGCAGAATTAAGTGAAATAAAAAAACTTCTTTTTATATGTTTTTATCTATGTGGAGATTTATGAAAAATTATATCTTTAAAGTCATATATTTATTTTTAGTTTTAGGTCTCTCACAGTGTAAACCTAGTAAGCCCGAGATTATAGGCCAAGCTATACTAGTTGTCACTGCAAAAAGTGGTCAGGTTCATTTTTATAGGGCAGGAGCAGAGATACCCATTGCCAAAG
>Ga0214921_10007728_pt1 | contig 14214 bp, 11 predicted proteins | sample LL1505_MetaG_FD_177992 | JGI IMG/M metagenome (GOLD analysis project Ga0214921, IMG submission 177992) | Freshwater microbial communities from Lake Lanier, Atlanta, Georgia, United States - LL-1505 | ecosystem: Environmental > Aquatic > Freshwater > Lake | place: USA: Georgia | collected... | reverse complement strand
CTATCTCTGCCTTTCCTGAGAAGTATCTGAGCCCGTGTAGAGTCACGTCTACGAATTCCTACTCTGAGTGGAAGGCAAATGCTTCATCGTGGAAACGGTTCTTAGGCACTCCTAGGTCTTCAGCGGCCTTCTTAACGGTCTCTACAAGCGCCCCAGGGCCACAGATATAGATATCTGAATCAGCTACTCGTGGCACTAATTCCTGCAGCGCCGCAGCGTCCATCGGATGATCCTTACGAGATCCCACCAAATAATGGACCCGAATGGTGCCCCCAGAATTATCCTGCAAGTAATCAAGCTCTTCTTTCAGCACCAAATCTTCCTTGCGGGATACTCGATAAACAACATCCATCTGCACACCATTTTTAAACTCATCCATCAGCGCGCGAATAGGAGTAATACCAACACCGCCACCGACCATCACTACATGTGGTCTGGTTGCACGTCCTGCAGTAAATGCACCATACGGTCCTTCAACAAATACTCGAGTACCGCGCTTTAAGAATGCAAGAGACCTTGAGTGATCACCTAAATCCTTCACCGTCACACGCAAGAAGTGTTCAGTAGGAGCTGCTGACAGAGAGTAAGGATGTGACATCAAGAAGTGACCGCGGGTTAAGAAGCGCCACCCAATGAACTGACCGCCTTCAGCAGCCAGCTTATGTAAGTTGCGCCCCTTCATAATCACCGAGATAACTCCAGGTCCTTCAACAAAAACTTTGTCCACAACGAGATTAAGTTGTAGCGAGCGCCACAAAGGAATTCCAAAGCGGTAGTAGATAACACAGACCGCCATCGCCACATAAAGAAAAGTCCAATACAGTCGATTCAGAGGATGTCCCACGAACATTTGACCATTGAGCACCTGGTGCATAAACGATGCTGCAATTGCAATGTATGTATAGATATGGATGATCCACCATGTCTCATAGCTCATCTTTGCTCGCGCCTTCTTATATGACGTAACACCCGCCATCACCATCAAGATAAATCCCGCGAGAGCTGGCCACATCCACGCCATCGAGTTCAACATCTGCCACATCTCAACAGCCAGCATCACTCCATCTTGTCCCGCAGATGACACGACAATAAAGAGCACATGTGCGCCAATCAGATACAAGCTCCATGGCCCCAACTTGCGATGCCATGTCACCAATCGATCGTGCCCCACACCCTGTTCAACCCACGGAATACGTGCAATCAAGAAGATGCCGACCACCGCAAAGAAGGTTCCCATCAAAGCTGCCAATCGAGATGCAGACGCCACCACCGCATAAACGGTAGAGATATCGCTCTTGCGCATCGTCGTCGCCTGCAGAGCCAGTGTCAGCCCCAAGCCAATGCCTAAGAACCACGATGCCCAATCAACCCCAGCTGATGAGTGCTTCCTAAATGTGGCCCCAGAACTTTTCATGCCCCAACGATGCCGTAATTGCCTGAGAACCACCTGCATAGAACCCGAGCCAGCACTTAACAATCTGCGATAAAAGATAGACTCACACCCATGCGCGCTTTCATCACCGGTGGTGCCGGTTTCATCGGCTCACACCTTGCCGATGCCCTCATCGCCCGCGGCGATAGCGTCACAATCCTCGACAACCTATCTACGGGCTCTAAAGAGAACATCGCCCATATCCTCGACAAGGTCAACTTCGTCGAAGGCGATATCCGCAATCAAGAATTGGTCAAGCAGCTCACCAAAGATGCAGATGTAATTCTTCACATGGCGGCAGCTCTCGGCGTTCAAACCATCATGCACCACACCGTCGAGTCAGTATCAACGAACTTCACTGGCTCTGAAGTTGTTATGCAAGCAGCCCTCAAATTCGACAAGCGCCTGATCATCGCCTCAACTTCAGAAATCTATGGCAAGAACCCCAAGCAGCCTCTCTCAGAAACCGATGATCGAGTAGTCGGAACTCCACAAAAAATTCGCTGGACCTACGCAGATGCCAAAGCGCTCGAAGAAGCAATCGCCTACGCGCTATTCACCACAGATGGCCTTAAACAAACAACTCTTCGGTTCTTCAACACTGTTGGCCCGCGCCAAACAGGCCGCTACGGAATGGTCGTCCCTCGTTTTGTCCAGGCAGCCCTCAACAATGAGCCAATCCCGGTTCATGGCGATGGCACCCAGTCTCGAGTGTTCTGCCACGTTGAAGATGTCATCAAAGCAGTTCTTCTCGTGATTGCCGACGACTCAACTATTGGTGAAGTCTTCAATGTAGGCGGAGTTGGAGAAACAACAATCAAACAACTCGCTGAAAAGATTATTGAGCGCACAAATTCAACATCAGCAATTTCTTACACACCTTATGCCGAGGCCTATCCGCCCGGTTATGAAGATATGCAGCGCCGAGTTCCAGACACAACAAAACTTCGCACTCATCTGAATTGGCAGCCAGCGCATACGCTCGATTCAATCGTTGATGACGTTGCTGCAGATAAGCGAAGGTAATTAATCCTTAAAGGCCATGAACGCCTTTAATTTTTCCTGTTGTATCAAATACATATGGAGCTGATGCAATTACGTCAGCGTCCTTCACTGAATCATGCTTTGTGAGAACAACTGCAATCTCCGCACCTGCCAATGGAGAAGAAGTTTCGCCCTTCCAGGTGCCCACAACTTCATCGTGCCAAGAAACTACTGCACCTCGAGAACGTAAATGTTCTATAACCAGCTCTGCTGCAGTTTCACGAACATCGGCAACATTGGGTTTATAGGCAACTCCCACAACTAAAACTGATTTGCCTTCTAAAGATCCGCCGTTACCGGCCTTCACGCGATCCACCACATATTTGGACATCTCTAGATTTACTTCGTTCGCTCGTCGAATGAAGGTCGCAGGCGCACCGTGCTCTTCTGCAACTGCTGCTAAGTAAGTCGGATCGACCGGGATGCAGTGCCCGCCCACGCCAGCACTTGGCGTGAACTTCATGAACCCATACGGCTTTGTGTTTGCGGCATCTAAGGTCTCATAAACGCTTATACCCAGTGAGTGTGCAATTTGAGCGAACTCATTCACGAGGGCTATGTTTACTTGCCGGAATGTGTTCTCAAAAAGTTTAGCTGCCTCAGCCACTTCGGGGGAAGACACTTCAACTAGCTGGTCACAAAACTTTGAATAAAATTCTCGGGTCTTGCTTGACGCTTCTGGTGTCAAGCCTGCAAAAAGCCGTGGCGTATTCTTCTGATTGAAATCCCCACGGCCCGGATCAACTCGTTCTGGTGAAATCGCATAAAGATGTTCAACCGGGGCTTTTGAGTATTTCTCAATTGCTGGTTTTATGTATTTACGAAGAGTTCCTGGGAAAGAAGTTGATTCATTAATCACCAATACTGGTTTCCGGATATTTTCACCAATTGTCTTGCATGCGGCATCAATGTAAGAAAGATCTGGTTTGCGATCAGGCGAAAGCGGGGTCGGTACCGCAATGACCACCAAATCCACATCAGACAGTTCTGTAGCAACTTCTGTTGCTTTATATCGTCCTGCATTAAGCCAAGTTTGGAGCACGCCGCTGTCTACACCTTCGATGTGCGATTTCCCTGAGTTAAGCTGATCGACTATTTGTTTATTGTTATCGAATCCAATCACTTCAAAAAATTCGCCTGCAAATGCCGAAATAGTTAAGCCAACATATCCTTGTCCAATAATTCCAACTTTCATTGCGTACTTTTCAAGTTAGGGTTCAAGGGATCAAGTCTTATCATATTTTTGAGAGCTTCCTGCTTTTCAGCATCACTGGTTCTCCGGAGCAAACTGAGCAGCCTCCAGCCATCGTAGGAGTCAGGATTGAACCGAACTGCTTCTAGGGCGTATTTGTGAGAAAGATCGAAAAGCTGACTTTGTTCAAAAAGATCCACAGTCATGAAATATTTCTGAGAGTTGTTAGGGTTGAGATATCCAGCCTTTAAAGCCAACTCCAACTGTGTTGCATCTGAAGTTTTTCGCGCACTTACCCATTTCAAATCCGAGGAAAGTGGTGGCACCGATATGAGGGATCCAACTAACATTCCTATTCCTGCAACTAGTCCAACACTAATAACGTTCGAGTTTTTTGGTTTGGAGGGTTTAGATTTGCGAGACGCTTCACCCAGTCCAGGACTAAGTTCATTCTTCTCAATGCTTATGTAACTTAAAATTGCTCCAGATAAAAGCCAACCCCAAAAACCTAAACCGATTTGATTGATACTGATGATTGATTGCAACTGATAACAAATCCAGGCAACCACTAACGCGACAAAGACACGATCATAGCTCTTCAGTTTGACTGTATAGCGAATAATTGCCACCAAAGTAATCGCGATAACGGCAAGGTAGGAGAGGAACAAAGGCCATCCACCAAATGCGAAAATATCGAGAGGCACATTATGTGCTGTGTTAATTACTGTATCTACTCCGGGAAGTTCTAGTGCGTGCGGATCTCGCATTCTGCGATACCAGTCTCCCAACCCGTCATATCCCACTCCAGTTAGTGGATGTTTAACGCCTGTGTTCCAACCAGATAGCCAATATTGCCCTCTTAAAGACACTGAAGTCTTGTAGATAAGACTCGTCAGCGGGCCCATTTGTAGGGCACCTGCAAGAGCGAATGCACCAGCCACAAGAACAACAAGCGAATATCCTGGCAGTATAAATTTATTTGTAGCCCTACATTTTATTAAGTAAAAGACAGCGATCGCTGAACCTGCCACCATTAGGACGCGGCCTTGAATCGCACGCGATAGATAAATCTCCAGTGTAGTTACAGGGATGACAACCAAGCTCATCAATCTAAAATTTTTAGATGTGCCGGGGGCAATAGCAAAAGCAACCCATGCGGAAATGAACATTCCCAAAAAAGCTCCAATAAAATTTGGGTTGCCGAAAGTCCCAAGAATATTCCCATAAGGGTTGGTCCAGCTTAAGAAATCTCCAAAGGAGATAACCCAGCCGCAATAAAGAATGTTTACAAGTCCTGCGGCAAAAAAACCTATTATCAACTTAAAATGTGTTGTAGACGAAGAGACAAAGAGCCCGCCTAGGAACATGAACGAGAAGAATAAGTAAGCTAGGAAACCATTATTTCTTCCATAAACCCCGTAAATAGATTGGGTAATTGGCAGATTGCTTGTAAACAAGGTTATCGTGCTTAGCAACAAAAAAAGTCCAAGTAATAAAAGAGGAAGAGTTCTTTCTCGAATCTCGACCCCACTGATTCCATACGCTATCGAAAATAGTACGCCAGTTGCAACGACTCCGAGAATAAATAGTTTGGGAGCATTTACTGGATCTGTCACAGAAGAATCAATTAGAAATAGACTAATTAAAGGCGAACCGATAAAGATTAAGTTTTTCAGAACATTTTCGCGTGCTTGCGTTTGCATAATTCAATTATATCTATAGAAAAGCCGAATCCCGGCTCCCCCGAAGGGGAACCGGGATTCGGTTCTGATCTTTTCAGTCAAAGGCGGCTAATTAAGCACGAACCTTCTTCTGGATCTTGATGACTAGGTTAGTCAATGAAGTGATCTGAGCCTTGAGGCTTGCGACCAACTTAGCAACAGTTGCTGAAAGTGCTGCAACTGCATCTGATGCATCCTGAGCTGCAGCTGTTGCTGCATCTGCTGCATCTGCTGCTGCAAGAGCTGCATCTGTAGCTGCGTTAGCTGCATCTGTAGCTTCGTTAGCCGCATCTGTAGCTGCATCAACTGAACCATTTGCAACTGTAGTCACTGCTGTTGTAGCAACGCGTGCTGCTACAGGGAGTCCTGTGCCGCCAGTTGCTGTAACAGTAATGTCACCTGATGCGTAAGGCATGTAGACAGTGTAGTTCTGCTGTCCAGCTGTTGTGCCTGATGTTGAAGATGATGTTGCAGAAACTACTACTGATGTTGCAGTAAGAGTGTCTGAACCTGCACTGAAAGCAATGCTTGGTGTGATTCCACCGGCAGCAAGGATATCTGTGTAAGTCTTTCCAACAATCTGTGCGCCAGCAGCATCAAGGACCACGACGGAAAGTCGTGCCTTTTCACCAGGTGCGTAAGATGCCTTATCGAATACCAACTTAAATGATGCTGGAGTTGCTACTGCAACACGAACATCAACTTCGTTTGAAACGATATTTGTTGAAGCTGTAAGTGAATCAGAAGTGATCACCTTGAACTTCGCAGTTCCAACTGTCTTTCCAGTTACTGCACACTCGTGACGAGCATCTGCTGCGTCAAAAGTACAAAGTGCTGGAGTTTGGCTACCTGCAATAAGTGCGCTTGCAGCTGAAGTTGCGTAGATGTATGCATCGCCAGCCCAGAGGCTACCATTTGCATCTTTAATAGTTACGCGAACTACGTCAGAAGTAGATGCTGAGCTATTTTCGATAACAGCCTTTGCAACAGTTGCTACAGCAGTTGTTGGGTACTCATCGTAGAAAGTTACTGACTTCGCTGCAAATGTTACTGAAGGGCTTGATACAACGATTGACGCTGTTCCCGCAGTTCCGTCTGAACGGATTTCAAATGTTGTGACGCCAGCAGAAGTTGCAACAGTTACATTCTTACCGAATGAACCGCCGCTTACTCCAATTGTGCCTGGACCTGTCACTACTGCTGTCAATGACTCCTGTGCGTTTCCGCCAGCAGCATTCTTAAGCGTAACTTTGATAACAGCCTTCGCAGTTGCAGAGGCTGTTGCAATTGCAGCAACCGCCGAGTCCTGAGTTGAGCCTGCATCAGATGTACCTGCAGAAAGAACAGCTGTTGAAAGACCTGCGTTAGCGATCTTTGAAGCTGTAGCAACAGCAGAAACTGCGATGCTTACATCTGTATCTGTAGTTGCAACGACTGTGCGTGAGCCTGCGTTATATGTCTTTGTTGTAACTGTAAACACATATGTGCCAGCTGTACGAGCTGTAGCTGAGTCAAGTTCAACACGGAAGTTCGCGCCGACATAGCCTGAAGTTGATGAACGAATCCACCATGTTCCGGCCGCTGTTACTGTATCAAGTTTAGTTGCCTGTGAACCTGATTCAGCGTCAGAGATAACACCGATGAAGCTGTTAGCAGCTGAAGTTGAATCGATGTATCGGAGCTGAGCAACGTTTGCAGCAGCGCCTGTTGGAAGTGACTTAGCAGCAACGTTTACTGTTACTGAGTCTCCCGCATCCATACGTGCACTCCAAGCAAATGTTGCCGCTGTTGTAGAGTCGTAGTTTGATGCTGTTGAAGAGGTTCCGTTAGCCACGGTGATGCTCTGAGTTCCTACTGCTGCTGATGATGGTGCAACAGAGAGAACGCCAAGGCCTAACGCAGCAACAGCTACAAGCGCGATGCGCTTGAATGTTGTCTTTGTAGACATTTGTTTCCTTTCGATAGTCGATTTACGGAATTTCCGTAGGTCGGCTTGGAATTGATTTCTCAACTCCTCTCGATTCATCGCACGTGCTGATGAATCAAATTCTCCACCGTGTATCCGGACGCGGTGAAGAAACTTATTTAATTATGCTCCTGGTACTAATACCGCCTGAGCTAAAATTTGGGTCTTGCTCGCGTTGAGCAAGAGACGAGACGTAATCGTCTTAGGTGCGCCAACAAGGTCGTAGCCGCGGTCGCCCACGGGAATTACGAACTCTGAAGTTGGGGTCGAGAGTAGGGAAATTGTAACGGTCATAAGGTACTGGCCATTGGACATACGCTCAAAATCCACGCTCGTGGCGTCAGCGTTAGCCACCGCCCAAGAGCCCTTCATTCCGAGTGCTACGTAACTGACCTCATACTTTGTGCCGTTGCCATCAACTGTGATGATCTGATCGATCATCACGTTTGGTCCACCCCCAGATGTGATGGCCTGGGTGGCCAAAATTGTGCCTTCTTCAGTTGCAATCGGAGTATTGCGGTTTACGCGGATCTTTCCGATTGGACCATTTTCACCGGCTACGGTGAATCCCGTTGGGACGCCCTCGATATCAAGGCCTGGCCAGTAGGCCTTAGCGCTCTTGACGTATACGCCTGAAACCATCGTTGATGACTTCTTAGCTGGCATCGATAGGGATGGAGCAGGTGATGGTGAATCCGTTGAAGCAGATCCAGCTACAACACCCGAAGAGTCGTTAGTTGAGACCGTTGGAAGTACACCCTCACGGCCAGTCATTGAATTGAAGCCTAGGAATGCTGTAACTACTAATAGTAACGAGAGAGCGACCTTTGAAGACTTAGCCGCTAGCTCGCCTGCCTTCTTATAGGTGGTTGAAAGCATGTCGAGAGCGGTAAGACCACGCTCTTGATCGATAACAAGCTCTGAAAGCACGCGGCGAAGAGATGTGCGAGCGCGAGAAACAGTGTGGCGCACAGCAGATTCTTTGATTCCAAGCTCTGCTGCGATCTCTTCTGTTGAGCGGCCTTCCATCTCCCACATAACGAGCGCTGCGCGCTCAGCAGGTGAGAGAAGAGCCAGAGCCTGGCGGATGATTGCTGCATCTTCGGCCTGTGTAAGAACTTCTGAGTGATCGCCTGAAACCTGCCATGCAGCCTCAACTTCAGCTTGGGCATCGTCGATAACTACAAGGTTTGGACGGCGCCCTTCCATGCGGAAGTAGTCGATGCAGAGGTTTTCAATAGTGCGGTGGAGATAAGAGAGTGCGTGCTCTGAAGATTCAAGCTCAGGGGCAGCGAGCATGAATTTAATAAGAGAGTCTTGAGTAATTTCTTCAGCCTTGGCTGAATCCTTCAATACGCGATTGGCATGCGCGAGTAGCTCTGAACGGTGCTCAGTGTAAAAAGCCCCCAGTTCAGCAACTGTCCATACGCTAAGTGCCACTTATTGATGTCCTTTATTAACCGGTTTTGTCTAACAGAAGCAACCGTCGCTGCCTCTAACCCCTACTACGAATCCCAGTCTAGATTGTCGTGGGAAGGGGACAAAACGGACATTTCGTTAGATTCGATATATAGCCAATAACCTTACCCAATGACCAAGTCTGTTCAGAAAATAGCGCTGCTCTGGGATATCGATGGCACTTTGCTCAACACAAAAGGGGTTGCCGCGAAACAGCTTATCGCCTCGTTCAGAGAGGTTACTGGTAAGGAAAGTTCAATTTCACCGGGCCAGTACAGTGGTTTCACAGATTATGAAATTGTCCTAGATCTCCTGCAAAAATCTGAAATAGCACCCGAAATTGAGAGAACAGAAGAAATTCTCGTTCACTACGGTTCACGGCTCCTCACTCAACTTCTCGAGAATCCGCCACAACTTCTAGCTGATATTCGAAAAGTGTTTGAAGAGACAGCCAAATTTCCGCATATTGAACATTTCATAGGCACGGGAAATTCAAGCTTGGGAGCCAGTTCAAAATTAACCGCATCGGGGCTTAGTGGTTACTTTGATCAGAATTCATATTTTATTTCGACACCTACAAAAGTTTTGAGAGATTCGGTAATTCAATCAGCTGCACAATCAATAAAAATTCCAACTCTACTAATCGGTGATAGTGATAGGGACATTCTCTCTGCGCAGAAAAACAATTTAAGAGTTCTGGCTGTTGCTACGGGACACCATAAAATTGAAGAGTTAAGGAAACTCAACCCTGATTACTCACTCGATTTCAACTGGAGCGCTCAAGAATTCTTCGAGATTATCTCTGCTTTTGAAAGAAGTGTGGAGCCTTAAAGCCCCATTAGGTTTGCTTGTTTATCAAAGTTTGGAACCTTACCTCTAACCTCTTCGAAAGTTCCTTCTGCTTCAATTCGACCTTTATCTAAGTAAAAAACACGGTCTGCTTCACGAACAGTTGAAAGTCTGTGGGCGATTGTTATCAAGGTTATTTCTTGCTTTAGTTCAAGCAAAGTCTTCGTGATTTCATCTTCAGTGCTTGCATCTAGGGCACTAGTGGCTTCATCCATAACTAGGAGCGAAGGTGATGTATAAAGCGCCCTCGCAATACCAATTCGTTGGCGCTGCCCGCCACTCAACTTAAATCCATTGTCTCCCAAAATCGTATCCAGGCCGTTTGGAAGGTCGTCAATTAGATTTCCTAAGCCAGCTTTTGAAAGTGTGCGCTCAATCTTCGTGTCATTTTCAAGTTCAGCTTTTAGACCTAAGAGTATGTTCTCTCTCAGTGACCTATTGGATATGGAAGTTTGTTGAGGAACATATGAAACACATTGGGGCCAAGTTTTAAATGCAGCCAAAGGGTCGATGCCTGAAATTGTCACCTCACCTGAATCTGGCTTAATGACTCCTAAAATTATGTCCACCAGTGTGGTCTTGCCAGAACCGGATGGTCCAACAAATGCCACATGTTCACCTGCGTGAATTTTTAAACTTAAATCTTTGATCTGAAATTCGGAATCAACTTCATATTTGTAATCTATATTTCTTAAAGTTATATCTGGGTGAAAATCCATTGTCGAGCTTGAGTGCACTTCTTCTCTCGCTTTCGCGGCTGGCTCTCTCTCAAGATTCAACAGCTCGATTGTTACTGCACTATTTCCAAGGAAATTCTTGATTTGAACTAACCCTTGTTGCAGACGCAAAATTGCCGGAGCAATACGTGTGGTCGCAGCCATGAAAAGAGTTAGGCCGGTGATTGCAGCGGTGGCATCATAGAAATAAAACTGCACACCAGTAATTAAGAGCGCCCCCAGAATCATCGAAACTTCCATCACATATTTTCCAATGTAAGGAAGAAAAATCTTCTGGGCTATTGCATTCGATACTCTTAAGCGGATTTGGCCAATCTCATCCACGTAATAATCTCTCGTATTGCGAACGGTTGCCTCTCGATAGGTATTCAAAATTTCCCAGATTTTTTCATTACTTTCGACGCTGTATTTCATTTCATCAGATCCCAGCGCGAAAGCTTTATTTTTCATCAAACTATTCAATATTGCCGCAATAATTACAAAAGTTGTGAGGGTGGTGATTGCTAATGAAGGGCTAACCACTGCCATCCCAACAAACAAAACAAACAACAGAGATGCATCTACAAATAGGTTTGTTGTCGCAGCAATTACCCCAGTGGTCAGATTTTGCACGCCTGTGGTTGAGGCATAAATAATTTCTTGTTGAGAATACTTGTTAACTTCTGTCAGATCTTGGTTGAGAAATTTCTTCAGAATCTTGTGTGAAATCCTTGCACCGCGACTGCTCAGAAAATTCAAAATTCTTCTTGAAATAATGATCGAAAGAAGTGTTTTCGCAATTAGGACAGCGGTTGCAAGGATTCCGAGTACCGCCACTTGTTGCTGGAAAGTGAAGTCATCAAGATTTAGAAACTCAAGGAGCTGCACAACTCTATTTCCGGCTTTTTTAGACTGAATTCCATTGATTGAAAGTGCGCCAATTACCCCAATGAGGGCTACGCCAAGCAGGTCTAATACCGAGAGCAGGATTTGGGAGGCTGTTGCGAAAGTTACCTTTTTTCGGTCTTTGGGCTCGATTGCATGGAGAACTGTCCACCAGGCTGGATTTCTGGAGGCCATGATTCGCGCAATTGAGTACTTAATGGAAAGACCCGCCAACTCTAATTTTTCATCTTGGGTTCCTAATAGTACTTCTAGTCTGGGTACTAACGGTGAACCCACAATCTAAGGAAGCTGGTGACTGGCTCTTTCTTGCCTAGAAATACCAATTTGCGAGTAATATCGACTCATTGCTTTAACGAATTGGGAGCTATTTGAGATGCCATCCAAAGTCATTGAAATCGGTTATGGGAATGTCAAGAAGGTCAAGATCGGTGGTGGCGGAAAGCTAGTACTTATCGGTGGACCTTGCGCAATCGAGAACCGTGCTCACGCATTTATGATGGCTGAGCGCATCGGTGAAATCTGCGAAGACCTCAATGTCGATTGGGTTTACAAATCCTGTTACGACAAAGACTGCCGCTCATCCCCAGATAGCTACCACGGGCTTGGCTTAGAAGACGGGCTCCAGATTCTCTCAGACATTAGAGATAAGTTTGGGATTCCAGTTACTTCTGACTTCTCAGATACCTCTTGGGCAAAAGCGACTGGCGAGGTGTGCGATCTTGTTCAAGTGCCTGCCTATCTTTGCCGTCAAACCAGCATTCTCCGAGCTGCTGCTGAAACCGGAAGACCTATCCATCTTAAAAAGGGCCAATTCATGAGCCCTTGGAATATGGCTAACTCGGTTAAAAAGATCGAAGCTGCGGGTGGCAATCAAGTCTTGCTAGGCGATCGTGGAACGTTCTTCGGTTACAACATGCTCGTAAATGACATGCGATCATTTCCAATCATGGCGCGCACTGGATATCCGGTTTGTTATGACGCTACACACTCAATTCAAATGCCAACCTCTATGGGAGATATCTCTGGTGGTCAGCGTGAATACATCCCTTACTTGGTTCGCGCAGCAGCGGCTTGTGGCGTGGATGCAATTTTTGCTGAAATTCATAATGATCCAAAGAATGCTAAATCGGACCCCAACACCGTGCTGAACATCAAAGACCTAAGGCACGTTCTTGGTCAGGCAATCGAAGTGCACAACTTGAGGCTTGAGTTGCTAGAGAAATATGGGCCAGACAATGTCGAATAATCAAACAGTTGAATCCCGCGCTTTGCCTTTGAACAAGGTCCCCGTAATCCAGCTGGACGCAACACTGAAGAAGGCGCTCGATAAGATGACTGAGCACCGACTTGGGATTGCACTCATAGTTGGATCCGATGAAAAACTAGCTGGAGTCCTTACTGATGGAGACTTGCGAAGATTGCTACTTGGTCACCAAAGTCCTCTTCCAGAACTGTTGATTACTCCCGCCATTAATTTTGGAACACGTACCGCGAGCGTGATCAATTCATCAGCGACTGTCGAAGAAGCGGCAAAGTTGATGTCCGAAAAAGAGATTTGGGATTTACCTGTTGTTGATGGCTCAGGAAAACTTATCGGCTTAGTCCACCGCCACAACCTTAACTAACAAGAAAAATGGTTCAAGTGTCTAATTCATTAAAGAGCAAACTTCAAAATCGTGAGCTTGTGTTTGGCTCATGGGTATCTTTTGCTCATCCGTCCATAACAGAGATTTTTGCTGCTCAAGACTTCGATTTTCATGCGATTGATATGGAGCACACAACCATTTCTCTGGAGCAAGCTCAGAGGATCATTGCGGCTAGCCAAAGTGCAGGAGTTCCTTGCCTTCCAAGACCTGTTTCGCATTCAAACGACTACATTAAACCGCTTCTTGATTCTGGAGCGGATGGAATTATTGCTCCACTAATTCATGACGCAACATCATCACAAGGAATCATTGATCTAATCAAATTCCCTCCTCAAGGTAAAAGAAGTTTTGGCGTAAACCGCGCCCATGGGTATGGCTCGACTTTTGATAAGTACCTAAGCGAATGGAATTCCAAATCTGTCTACATCGCTCAAATTGAAAGTATTACCGCTGTCGAAAATATTGACTCAATTCTCACAAATGCCGATCTGGATGGGGTAATGATTGGTCCGTATGACATGTCCGGCTCTCTCGGCGTACCTGGTCAAACTCAGCATCCAAAAATGTTGGAAGCCGAAAAGAGAGTGATCGAAGCATGTAAATCTGCAGGAAAATCCTGTGGCACCCAACTCGCTGATTTTTCACAATCAAATATCGATATTGCGTTAGGCAAGGGGTACACCTTCATCATTGCATCTTCGGATTTATTCATTCTTAATTCTTGGGCAGAAAAAGCTGGAGAGCTAATTTCAAAGAATAAGATTAACTAATGAAAATGTTTTCTCTCAAAAATAAGGTTGCCGTTGTAATCGGGGCGGGAGGGCACATATGTTCCGCCCTTGCGCGAGGCTTTGCAGAATCTGGCGCAAAGGTCGCTGTGTGTGACTTGCGTTTAGAAAAAGCAGTGGCTGTCTCCGAATCAATAAATTCACTTTTCCCAAATTCGGCCACCGCCTTCGAAGTTGATGCTTCCAGTAAAGAATCACTCGCAAAATTGCTTGAGAATGTGAAGGCTTCCATGGGAAATGTAGATATTGCGCTTAATGGGGCCGGTACAAATAGCCCGAAACCATTTTTGGAAATTTCGACTGAAGATTGGAACTCAATCTTCCAAACACAGCTGATTGCAACGATGTACGGCTGTCAAGTATTTGGCTCACATATGCTTGAAAATGGTTCTGGTTCCATTATCAACATTTCTTCCGCATCGGCTGATCCTGGATTATCTAAAGCGTTTGCCTACTCTGCTGCTAAAGCAGGAATTCGCAATCTGACTCAAAACTT
>Ga0214921_10007727_pt1 | contig 14215 bp, 17 predicted proteins | sample LL1505_MetaG_FD_177992 | JGI IMG/M metagenome (GOLD analysis project Ga0214921, IMG submission 177992) | Freshwater microbial communities from Lake Lanier, Atlanta, Georgia, United States - LL-1505 | ecosystem: Environmental > Aquatic > Freshwater > Lake | place: USA: Georgia | collected... | reverse complement strand
GTTAGGCTGATAGTGAATTGGTATTAGAGTTCTTATTAAGGGTGATACTATTTGGTTATCTCAGAGTTTGATGGCGGAGTTATTTCAAACCACGTCAGATAGCATTAGTTTACATCTAAAAAATATTTACTCCGAAGAAGAGTTGATTGCGGAGGCAACTACCGAGGATTTCTCGGTAGTTCAAAATGAAGGTGGTCGTGAGGTGCGACGCATATTGAAGCACTACAACCTCGATGCAATAATAGCAGTTGGCTACCGAGTGAATTCCAAAAAAGCAACGCAGTTCCTCATCTGGGCAACCCAAACCCTCCGAGAATACATTACAAAAGGATTCATCTTAGATGATGAGAGGCTCAAGCAAGGCGAGAGGGTATTTGGACAAGATTATTTCAGGGAGCTTTTAGAGCGCGTTCGCTCGATCAGGGCTAGTGAGCGTAGGATTTATCAGCAAATCACAGATGTCTTTGCTGAGTGCAGCACGGACTACGATCCAAAGTCTAAAACCACTCAAGACTTCTATGCCGCAATACAAAATAAATCTCACTATGCAATTACTGGACAAACCGCCGCTGAGATTATTCATACTAAAGCCAATATATTAGAGCCGAACTATATCTGGCTTTTTTGACTATATTGAAAACGTTATCGAGATTATCTAAATGAAAATCGAATTCACCTCGTCACCAAGCCAAGAAGAAAGGGATTTTCTTGAGCGGCAAATAGACGAAGATATAAACAAACTCGGTAGATCGGGTGCTTTAGGGCACATAGGATTCTTTATCAAAAATGATTCAGGGGAGATTATTGGTGGCTGCAACGGCTTTACTATTTGCGGATCTATATATACTGACCAACTATGGGTTCATGAATCTCTAAGAGGTCAAGGTTTTGGGCGCAGGCTCATGGAATCCATGCATGAACATGGTCGCAAAGCGGGTTGCAAGCTTGCTACTCTTATGACCGTAGACTTTCAAGGCAAACGTGGGTTTTACGAGCATCTAGGATACAAGTGCGATCTTGAGCGCGATGGCTACGAGAATGGTGCAAAGCTTTTATTTTTGAAGAAGGAATTATGAGTCTATATTTCTACTTTATCGAAGCCTTTATTTTTGCCTTTATGCTTGCATTGAGTATTGGTCCAATTAGTATGCTATGCATTAAAAAGACCCTGGATCTTGGTTTTTTGCACGGTATATCCATTGGACTTGGAGCTGCTATAGCCGACGGCCTATATGCCTTTATTATTGGGCTTGGCATGGCTTTAAGCCTAGAATTACTCCTGGGTCTTGCCTTTTATACAAAAATCATCGGCGGAGTCTTTTTGCTCTATGTATCATATAGAGAAATTACCCACGGATCTTCCATTCAAAAATTAGTTGCTCTGAGTGATAGACATTCTAAACTTGCTATGCAAAGCTTTTTGCTTGGGGTATTAAACCCGGTAACTTTAATAGTATTTATGGCTATTTTTACTGATATAGATTCAGGTGGCATAACTTTTATTGAAGTAATGGCCACTGTTGTTGGAGTTTTTCTGGGTTCTATGACTTGGTGGTTCATATTATGTTTTTGTCTTATTAAAATGAAGCGCCGCATACCCGATCGCTTGATCTCCTTTATTAGAGTTCTATCGGCAATAGTTTTAGGGCTGTTTGGCGCTTGGTTTATTGTCACTAGCTTTCTGACTCCTTAGGGTCAAAATCATAAGATCAGAGATTATACTAATCGAGCCTTTTGATTTTCGTAACTCATCCTTTCACCAAGGATCATTCTGTGGTATTTTAGGCTTTGCTGCACAATGAGATTATATATGATACTAATAGTCGGTCTTGGAAATCCAGGTAAGCAATATAGCAATACAAGGCATAATGTAGGTTTTATGGCCGCAGATCTTGTATCAGATCGCCTTTCTTTTGCTTTCTCCCCAAACAGTAAATTCAACAGCGAAATAGCTATTGGCGATGCATTTGATAACAAAGTGATCATAGCTAAGCCAATCACCTACATGAACTTGTCAGGTGATGCGGTAGGTAGCATAGCTCATTATTACAAAATCCCTTTAGAGAAAATCATAGTCATTCATGATGACATAGACTTGAAGCTTGGAGAAATTCGAGTTAAGCGAGGTGGTGGCCATGGTGGACATAATGGCCTTAGATCTATTGACGGTCATATCGGCAAGGACTACTGGCGTATTAGGGTTGGCGTTGGCAGGCCAGAAAACAAAGATGATGTTGCTGATTATGTACTCACGAATTTCTCCAAAGATGAGAGGGTAGTAATCGATGAGACCTTGCATGATGCTATTGCTAAAGTCCAAGTACTAGCGGAAGGGAAGTTTGACAATAATCAGATTATCTGATAATCTGATAGCATCACTTATAAGGTAGTAGCTATGACTCAGGTAATAACAGTAACAGAAATGGCACGTTCTTTTTCCGATATAATAGCTCGTGTGTATCATAAGGGTGAGGAATTTGACATTAAAAAAGGCGCAAATATTGTAGCTCATATTTCTGCTCCTAAACCTGCAAATGATAGGGTAGTGGCTTTTCAAAGCGCGACTGAAGAACTAGAGTGGCAGAATAATGTAAAAAAGGACTTGCAGGCTATAAGGGAGAAATACGCGAAGAAGAATGATGCGGCTCCTAAGACAATAACCTTTGGAGGGCTTATGGATATATACGAGTCCACGCCAAGAATGTCCTCAGAAGAATGTGATGAACTTGAGAGCAGAATTAAACAAAATAGAAAAGATAGGAATTGGAGGACTGGCACCCCATGGAATTGATTTTTGATACCTCTATATTGATAGCAGTTGAGCGAGGGAAAATCAGTCGCGATATCTTAGATCGCTCAGAGTCAATATATATTAGCACTATTACTATCATGGAGGTGCTAACTGGTTTAAATCGTCGCCATATGGAAGGAAGGCGCGAAAAAAGTCGAAGCTTCATGGAAAAAGCAATAGAGTCTTTTTGCGTGCTGCCTTTTTGCCAGGCAGAAGCAAGAATTTGCGCGAACCTCAAGGATCAATTAACGGACAATGGTATTACAATAGGAGCAGAGGATCTCATGATTGCTTCAACTGCCATAGTTGCCAGCTACCCGCTTATGACTCTTAATAAATCAGATTTCATCAGAATTCCTGGCCTGGAGGTTTTGTAGACTCATAACCAAAGCATACATGCATATCGAAATAGTCTTGACCATTTCGATATGCATATATGCTTTGGTCCTATATAAATTGATTTTCTTGTCAAACTAGTGTACTATGCCCCTCAAATTTAGGAGGATCAGATGGGATTTAAATGTGGCATAGTCGGACTGCCTAATGTCGGCAAATCAACTCTTTTCAACGCTCTTACTGCTAGCGCACAAGCTGAGGCTGCAAACTATCCATTCTGCACAATTGAGCCCAATAGCGGTATAGTCTCGGTGCCAGATGAGCGCTTAGCTAAGCTAGCTGAAATTGCCGGCTCTGCAAAAATAATCCCAACTTTTATGGAGTTCGTCGACATAGCTGGCCTCGTTGCTGGCGCTAGCAAGGGCGAAGGGCTTGGCAATAAATTTCTTGGACACATAAGAGAGGTCGATGCCATTATCCATGTTTTGCGCTGCTTTGAAGATACTGACATAACTCATGTGCATGGCAAGATCGATCCAATATATGATGCGGAAATCATTGAAACAGAGTTGGTACTCGCTGACCTTGAGTCTGTGGAAAAGCGTATACAAATAACAGAAAAGCGTGCTAAGGGCGGCGATAAAGAAAGCAAAGATCTTATAGAACTACTACGCAAAGTTTATGTGCCTCTAGCCGAAGGCTTACCTGCTCGTAGTATCATAAAAACAAAAGAAGATGAGGCCGAGATAAAATCGCTCCAGCTCATTACCTCGAAACCAGTTCTATATGTCTGCAATGTACTAGAAAGCGAAGCTGCTGGTGGCAATCAGTACTCAAAAATGGTTGAAGCAATGGCAGCTAAAGAAGGGGCTAGCTGCGTTATCATCTCATCTAAAATCGAAGCCGAGATCTCGCTTCTTGAATCACTAGAGGAAAAAGCTGAGTTTCTAGAAAGCGTTGGTCTTGCTGAAACTGGCCTTGCAAAGATTGTACGCGCTGGACATGACCTATTAGACTTAAAGAGCTACTTTACAGTCGGACCAAAAGAAACCCACGCCTGGACTTTCTTGAATGGCACTCTAGCTCCAGCCGCAGCTGGGATAATTCATACAGATTTTGCAAAAGGTTTCATACGTGCTGAGGTTATAGCCTATCGGGATTATATAGAATACAAGGGAGAAGTAGGCGCAAAAGAGTCTGGCAAGATGCGCCTAGAAGGCAAGGAATACGTTGTGCAGGATGGTGATGTCGTGCACTTCAGGTTTAATGTCTAGGCAAAATTGTTAATAACATTCTAAAATGACCGGTTTTTGTAACGTGGCATCTGTCCGTTTTTACTAACAGATCTTTGAAGCACTATTGCTTCAATAAATCATTATTCTTTTACTGCTACTGTGAGATTATCTTGAGAACTTCATAGAAGTTCGATGAATAGTCTTACAGTAGCTTGGCGCACCTGCGCGCAGCGTTGTTTTATGGGACAAAATTGTCTTCATGTTCTTTGCAAATATTTCTTTTAAATATCTGCTTGCTTCTTCTAATGTGGTAATGCCATTGACTCTAAACTCCTGCTTTAGTCTTCCTTGCAATGTACCAAAGAACCTCTCTTACCCGCATCTGATCTCTCTTATTTTGTTTTAAGATAGGTTCTTATACCACATTACTTCGACAATTGCATTGTTATGAATTACAGTCATATAGGATGTTAGTGGCAGGGGGTTAGTAATAAATTGACCTAAAGACGAAGTAGATATATTCTTACCTACTAATAAAAATATATCTACTTAAAAGGCCCTATGTCCAAAACTAAAAAACAATATGTATGCAGCAACTGCGGCTCTGTTGCAGCAAAATGGTCTGGACAATGCTTTGATTGCTCAGCTTGGGGTACGATAGACGAAGAGCTCGTCACATCCCAGAGCATATCAGTTGCGCGCATAGGAAATGTCCTGCCTATCGAAGCTTTCGATAGCAGCATTACAGAAAAAATCCGCATCATAACGCCCATCGAAGAACTAAACCGCGTCCTTGGCGGTGGACTAGTTCCAGCATCAGCAATACTAATTGGTGGTGATCCTGGTATTGGTAAATCTACTTTATTGCTGCAATTATCATCGCAGCTAAGCAATGCTGGCACCAAATGCCTCTATATAACGGGCGAGGAATCAACAGACCAGGTCAAGTTGCGTGCATCGAGACTTGGCCTAAAGCCTGAAGGCAATAGCATAATGGCTGCAACCAACATACATGATATCTTAGCTACTATTGATGCCGCCAAAAATAATCTCGACCTCGTTGTCATAGATTCAATCCAAACAATGTATTCTGGTGATTTTTCCTCTGCACCAGGAACGGTGTCGCAAATCCGCGCCTGCACTCATGAACTCATCACCTATGCCAAGCAAAATAATATTATCCTACTGCTCGTTGGACATGTAACCAAGGATGGACAGTTAGCTGGCCCCAAGGTTCTGGAGCATATGGTCGATACTGTGCTCTATTTTGAAGGTGACCATAGTCAGCATTTCCGCATACTGCGCTCTATCAAAAACCGCTTTGGCGGGGTCAATGAGATAGGAGTTTTTGAGATGACAACCGAGGGTCTCAAAGAAGTCGCAAACCCTTCAGAGCTATTTCTTATGGAGCGTGATTTTAATGTCAGTGGTACAAGTGTTTTTGCTGGAATTGAAGGCTCACGTCCGCTACTAGTTGAAGTTCAAGCTTTAATAGCTCCATCAAACATGCCAACCCCTAGGCGCTCTGTTGTGGGCTGGGACACCAGTAGGCTATCAATGATCCTTGCAGTCCTTTCGGTGCGCTATGGACTCAATCTCTCGACTTATGAAGTTTATTTAAGCATAGCAGGGGGTCTGAAGATTACAGAACCAGCTGTGGATTTAGCTGTAGCTGCTGCACTAATTTCAGCCGCAACAAACAAACCATTGCCAGAAGGCAGCATATTCTTTGGGGAGATAGGCCTATCTGGAGAGGTGCGCAAAACCGCTCAGGCTGATATGAGGATTAAAGAAGCCATGAAACTTGGCTTCAACAAAATGATTTGCGCGCCTCATCCTAATTTGTCAGCGAAAAATATAGAGACCCTTTCGCATATAAAGCAGCTTAAGGGTATTATATCTTAGTCTGACTCGGAGAGTCTGAAGTATCCCCAATCACTCCATAATTCTCTATCTGCGAGTCTGGAGTGGCTGGAACAAAATCATCATCATCTAAATCCGTTTCTGGGACTTCTTGCCGTTCTTCTCTATGGCTCTCTGTTTCTGACTCCGAGTCTGGAGTGGCTGGAACAAAATCATCATCATCTAAATCCGTTTCTGGGACTTCTTGCCGTTCTTCTCTATGGCTCTCTGTTTCTGACTCCGAGTCTGGAGTGGCTGGAACAAAAGGGGGCGTGGCTCGATCGGCTGCTAGGTCGGGACCAGAAAGCTCAACCTTATATCTCTTTGCGTCTGATTCTTTATCAGGGGCAAGATCCTGCGTTCTTTTTTTGCTGGGCATCTTTTTTGTTGCCTTAAGAGAACTTTGTGCATCGCTCTCTTGCTCAAATCCTTGATCATCATCAGAAGAAGAAATGATCCGCTTGCTTGATGGTTGTTTTATAGAACTCGAGTTTTTCCCTAAAACAGGAGCTTGATTTTCTTTATCACTGCTTGCTACTAATACTTTACTCATAATACCCCTTATACCTTTAAAACATAGCAATAACTATTGGTAAAAATTAGTACTGCTACAATATAAAATAGCATGTACTATATTTTTGTTATAATGTCAAGTATATTATAATTTTTTTAAAGTATTATATTAAATAAATGCTTTAAAAATTCATTTATGTTAAAAAGCAGCAGTGTAAAGATTTAGAAAGGTCTCGGTCGAGGTCTTAAAATCTAAAACTTTGCTTAGAGCTATGATTGATCAACTCTTGGTATTTTGTAATATCTTCTAGACTCATATGATCTGATTTTTTTATGAACCCCCTTGAACTTCGGCTAAGACTACATATATTACCATCACACACAAACAACTATAGAGGTGAATTAAGATGAATTTCAAACCATTACACGATCGTATCGCGGTCAAACCACTTGAACATGAAGAAAAAACTGCTGGTGGAATTATTATTCCAGATACAGCAAAGGAAAAGCCAATGCAGGGTGAAGTTGTTGCCGTTGGCAATGGCCTGAAAAATGACAAAGGCGAAGTCCAGGCGCTTGAAGTTAAAAAAGGCGACATAGTGCTTTATGGCAAATGGGCTGGTACAGAAGTCAAGATCGGACTTGATACTCTTATGGTCATGAAGGAGTCAGATGTCATGGGAATCGTGACGAAGTAATGTTTCCCTCGGACTTGATCCGAGGGTCTCAGAAGTAGTCGCAAGACCCTCGGATCAAGTCCGAGGGAAACAACAACATAATGGAGAATAAAAATGGGAAAAATAATTGACCACGGCACTAAAGCCCGTGAAGCAATCTTAGAGGGCTTAGATATCCTTGCAAACACAGTAAAAGTTACACTTGGACCCAAAGGACGCAATGTTGCAATTGAACAATCTTTTGGAGCCCCACGCGTTACAAAAGATGGCGTAACAGTTGCTAAAGCAATCGAGCTTAGCAATAAAAAGCGTAACCTAGGTGCGCAGCTTGTTAAATCAGTTGCATCAAAGACTGCGGACGTAGCTGGTGACGGGACAACAACTGCTACAGTTCTTACTCAAGCAATTGCTCGCGAAGGTAATAAAGCAGTTGTAGCTGGCTATAACCCTATGGATATCAAACGCGGTATTGATATGGCGGTCAGTGCGGTTCTTGAGAATATCAAAAACTCTAGCAAAAAAATATCTAGCCAAAGCGAAATAGCCCAGGTTGGAACAATCTCTGCCAATGGCGATAAAGAGATAGGCGACAAAATCGCTGAAGCTATGGAGAAAGTTGGCAAAGAAGGTGTTATCACAGTCGAAGAAGCAAAAAGCTTCAGCTTTGAAGTTGATGTTGTTGAGGGTATGATGTTTGATCGTGGATACCTATCGCCTTACTTCGTTACAAATGGCGAGAAGATGATCACCGAGCTTGAAAATCCATTTATTCTGATTTTCGAGAAAAAACTTACAGCCCTGCAGCCAATGCTGCCACTGCTTGAGTCAGTTGTCCAGTCTGGTCGTCCGCTTCTTATTATTGCTGAAGACGTCGAAGGCGAAGCTCTTGCAACGCTTGTAGTAAACAAACTACGTGGCGGTTTAAAAGTTGCTGCCGTTAAGGCTCCTGGTTTTGGTGATAGAAGAAAGGCTATGCTTGAAGATATAGCCATCCTAACTAACGGACAGTTGGTTAGTGAAGATATTGGCATAAAGCTTGAGAATGTTGATAAGACAATGCTAGGCCAGGCCAAAAGAATCGTTATAACAAAAGATAATACTACTATCATAGATGGTCTTGGCGATAAAAAAGACATCGAAGCACGTTGCGCGCAATTGCGTCATCAGATTGAGGAAACCACTTCTGACTACGACAAAGAAAAACTAAACGAACGTCTTGCTAAACTAGCTGGCGGAGTTGCTGTTCTTAAAGTTGGCGGAGCTACTGAAGTTGAGGTAAAAGAGCGCAAAGACCGAGTTCACGACGCTTTGGCCGCTACTCGCGCCGCAGTTGAAGAGGGCATCGTTGCTGGTGGTGGTGTTACCCTATTCTACGCAGCAAGAGCTCTTGAGGGCATTAAATGCCTTAACGATGATCAACAAGCTGGTGTTAACATCGTTAAGCGTGCCCTGCAAGCTCCTGCTCGTCAGATCGTTGAAAATGCCGGCATTGACGGTGCTATCGTTGTTGGTAAGTTGTCTGAAAGTAAAGACGTAGGCTATGGCTTCAATGCTCAGACCATGGAATATACCGATATGTTCAAGGCTGGTATCATCGATCCAACTAAAGTCGTGCGTACAGCTCTGCAAGATGCCGCATCTGTTGCAAGCTTAATCATCACAACTGAAGCGATCATCACTGATGAGCCGGCTGATAAGAATGATGCTCCTGCTGGTCGTGGTGGCATGCCTGGTGGTATGGGACCAATGGGTGGAATGGACTTTTAATAAGCTATCCCCTCGGGCTTAAAGGCTCGAGGGGGTTAGTGATCTTATACCATTTGCCTCAAATAAGCGTTGCCAAAGCAGTACTAGCGTAGATTTGCGTAAGGCTATGTCTATTAGCTGCGCAAAACCTGCGCGAAGTAATGCAAAGGCAAACTTATTTAAGGTAAATGGTATTAGCCATATTCTTAAATAGACTGACTCTCTTAATAACCCTTTGGGGCAAATTTCAAATCAGTTGCTCTTTCTATGGCAGCTGCAACTCTTAAAACATTATACTCATCGAGTTTTTTGCCAACAATTTGCATGCCTAAAGGCAATCCATTAGAAGATATAGCAGCCGGTACTGAAATGCATGGCAAGCCGGCAAGACTTGCTGGGATTGTGAATATATCATTCAAATACATAGTCACTGGATTGTCCTGAGGCTCATCCAAAGCAAATGCTTCACTTGGCGCTGATGGCAATAGAATCGCGTCAACCTTCTCAAAAGCATAATCAAAATCATTGGCGATTAATTTGCGCACCTTTTGTGCCTTGATATAATATGCATCGATGAATCCTGAGGATAATACGTAAGCTCCGATCAAAATCCTGCGCTTTACTTCCGAGCCAAAACCCTCAGATCTGGTCAGTTCATACATCTCGTCCAAACTCATCCCATCCTTTTCAACGCGGAGTCCATAACGCACGCCGTCATAACGCGCAAGATTCGCAGAAGCCTCAGCTGGCGCGATCACGTAGTATACCTGCAGAGCATATTTTGCATGGGGTAGAGTGATGTCGACTATTTCGGCGCCCTGAGCCTTTAGCTTTTCAATCGACTCCTGCCACATTTTTATTATCTCTGGAGATATGCCATCTTGTTTCATCAAATCCACTGGAACGCCAATTTTCATGGCTCTAACTGGCTTTTGTGCTGCTGATGCTAATTCTGGTACTGGCGCATCTATAGACGTCGAATCATTTGCATCAAAGCCCATCATAGCTTCTAACATCAAGGCCGCATCTTCAACGCAGCGGGTAAAAACTCCGGCTTGATCGAGTGAACTAGAAAAGGCTATCATACCCAGGCGCGAACAACGTCCATAGGTCGGTTTAAAGCCCACTAGCCCCGTGAATGCAGCTGGTTGGCGCACAGAGCCGCCTGTATCGCTCCCCAAAGTTGCCATGGCCATATAGGCCGATAGCGCGGCCGCTGAGCCTCCAGATGAGCCGCCGGGTGTTAGGTCTTTGTCGTTCTTGCCTTTCCATGGATTTATGACATTACCGAAGTAGCTCGTCATATTGGAAGAGCCCATGGCGAATTCATCCATATTTGTTTTGCCAAGCATGATGGTGCCCTGGTCAGCTACTTTTTGGCTGACTGTTGATTCGTAGCCAGGTACGAAGTTGCTGAGTATTTTGGAGCAAGAAGTTGTGCGCACGCCTTTGGTGCAGTAGAGATCTTTAACACCAATTGGTATTCCCTCAAGTTTCCGAACCTCGCCAGAAGCGATTCTTTTGTCAGATTCAGCTGCCAACTGGAGCGCTATTTCTGGCGTTTCTAGAACATAAGCATTAAGTGAGCGATGCTTTTCCATTTGCGCAAGATGAGCATTTGTTAGCTCCAGTGCAGAGAATTTTTTCGCGCGGAGGCATGATAAAGCTTCAGTGATCGTTAGTTTGATTAATTCTGACATATGTACTAATTACCTATTGAGTGAGCAAAAAATTTCAGGATGGCTTTCCATTATATGCAGTAGAGATTCTGCTGGTCCGCTGGGCTTGCGACGCTCCTGCTCCCACTCTTGCAAGGTTCTGATACTGACGCCAAGTATCGCAGACATTTCTAATTGCGTAAGAGACAGCGAGTGTCTAAGGCCAGATACTTTAACAGGCATTGCAGTCGCTCTTCTAAGACCTCTGCCAGCTTTTATGTCTGCTATAGACTCCAATAATTCCTTTCCAAGATCACGGTTTGTTGTCATGTAATAACTCCTTTGCAAGGGCTTTTAGGGCTTTAATTGGTAAATTTTCTACTTCATTTTTGGTATATATGGTGAGCAACCAAATTTCACTTTGTGATTTTTTAAAATAATATATGAAGCGAGCGCCACCGCTTTTACCACAATTTTTCATCGCGACTCTTATTTTTCTGAGACCGCCACTTTGTGGTATAAGAACTCCATATTCATGATCAGAAATATAATTATAAACTAAGCGAGTAAAAAGTGGTGACTCTATAAATTCCATAGTTATACTATACGTCATTGCCGTAGATTGTCAATTTTTACCTCTCAAATGGACGGGCATCGTAAAAGAGTTCAATTCTTGTGATCAGCCCATCATTGAGATTCATTAGCGCAACGGTTGGAACGGATCCAATAGACTCTGGAAAATTGAGGTCATAAACCACCGTAGCTTCGTGGTTGGAGTCGCACACTGTTCTTATTGCCAAGCTACTGAAAAAGCCCATAAATTTCTTTGCATTTTCAATATAAGCCTCTTTTCCATAAGTCTTTGCAAGTGGAGCTATGAATTCAATATCATCATGTAGATATTGCTCCAGACCCACGGCATTCTTTTCGCTCATGGATGTGTAAAATGCCTTGGCTATTCCTGCATTATCTTTAATCATGCTCATTACTCAACAACCTTTGGTACTATAAAGCAGTTGATTTCCTGCGCGAATGCGGCATCCTTGCCTGGTGCGTTTACAAATAAACTATCTCCCAAGTCACATTCTGTAACTACATCTTCTCGGAGCCTGGCGCTGGCATCGTGCACTGAGGCAAGTGGCTTTACGCCTTCAGTATCGACTTCCTGGAGCTCCTGGATCATATTCATAATATTACCAAGCTGACTGGTGTATTTTTCAACTTCTGAATCGCTGAATTTTATTTTAGCCAAGCGAGCTGCTTTTGTGATATCTTTTTGTGCGATCATAGAATTTTTCCGATGTGACTTAGATGAGAATATAGGATTTGGATGAAAAAAATCAAGGAAAAGCTTCAATCACGATTCACGAGCCAATAAACGAGCACAAAGCAGGAGCTAAGGATTGTCGTTAGAATAAAGAACTCTGTCCATGCAATGTGAGTTGCCAGTAGTCCAGCGGATGAAGAAAGGAATATGCGCGCTAGTGAATTAAATGAAGAAATCATCGAAAATTGAGTTGCTACAAATTCACTATTACATAGACTTGATATATATATATACAAAGCAGTGCCAGCTAAGCCAGAAGCAAAATTTTGTATTGTTGTAGTTACAAGGAAGACAAGTAGGTCATGCTGAGCCATGGACAAAAACATAAAGGCCAAAGGTGATAATAACTGTATGATACCACATATTAGAAATCCCCTTTCGATCCCTATCCTAGATAATAAAAGGCCGCCTATGGTACATCCAAATATCATGACTAAAAGACCATATCCTTTAGATATCAAAGCAATTTCATATGACGTGAAGGATAAGTTCAAGAAAAATGGAGCGCTCATTGACATAGGAACCGAATCGCTGACCTTATAGAGTAAAATCATGAGCATTATAAGCGGCCATTGAGGCTTACTTGCTTTGAGCATCCTGATACTATCTCTTAATGTAGCAAAATACTGTCTGAGTGAGATAAGATGCGTTGTTGTATGCCTAGATTTGACTATAGGCTCATTGAGAAAATATATTATGACTGGCCCTGCAAGGCTTATCAAAAAAGCTCCAAGATATACAAAATACCAGCCTAAAATATCTGATATAAACAGCGCGCCAGCGCTACTTACCAGCATACCAATTCTAAGACCAACTGCGTTAAAAGTTGTTGCAATCGAAAGCTCCTTGGGCGTTTTTGGGCGCTCTATTCGATAAGCATCTAGAATGATATCCTGAATTGCTGCAAAAAAACTTATGATAATGACGATAAAGGCTGTAATTCTTATGTCACCGCTAGGGCTAATGAATAATAGCAGGCTAATTGATGAGCTTAAGCAGAGCTGAATTAGCAGCGCCCAACCGCGTCTTTGACCAAATCTTTTGCATAAAAAAGGAACTGAGTATCTATCGATGAATGGCGCCCATATAGGCTTTAGACAATATGGTAGGCCAGTGAGAAAAATGGCTCCTATAGTGCCAGTTCCGTGACCAGCTTCACTTAGGTGATATGGAATAGTAAATAGCACCAAATTCAAAGCTGCACCAGAAGTCACGCCAAGTAGCATGATGCCCAATAGATAAAGTTTTGTATTTTTTAGTATTTCAGACATTGCACGTCTTCATAAGAATGATTTCCTGGGATTAGGGCCAAAGGAAAGAATTATTGCTATCTTGGCGGACTTATGATAGTAATACCACTCGATATTAGCCATAGAATAAAATGAATTATACCGAGATATTCACGAACCACATAGAGAAAATTAAGCGCGAGGGGAGATACCGCAATTTTGTTGGAGTTATAAGGCTTGCTGGAGAGTTTCCATATGCGACTCACACACCTACTGACAAAAAAATTGTTATGTGGTGTATCAATGATTACCTAGGAATGAGCCAACATGATGTCGTTTTGGAGGCTGCTCGTAATGCTCTTAAAACATCAGGAGCTGGCTCTGGCGGCACTCGTAATATCGGTGGCAACAATGGGGCCGTGCTGGATTTAGAAGCTACTTTGGCGGACTTACACAACAAAGAAAAGGCTTTGGTATTTACCTCAGGCTATGTCGCTAACGACGCAACTTTGGTTGCTCTTAGTAAAATCATGCCAGATCTTATATTTTTTTCTGATGAATCAAATCACGCTTCAATAATAGCTGGCATAAGCAATTCTAGGTGCGAGAAATATATCTACAAACACAACGACGCTGAATCTTTGCGTCAGATGCTTGCAGCCGCCCCAAAGAATCGTCCAAAGCTTATTGTTTTTGAATCCGTTTATTCCATGGATGGCCTTACTTCGCCAATCAAAGAAATATGCGCTTTGGCTAAAGAATATAATGCCATGACTTATATTGATGAGGTACTTACTGTAG
>Ga0214921_10007726_pt1 | contig 14215 bp, 14 predicted proteins | sample LL1505_MetaG_FD_177992 | JGI IMG/M metagenome (GOLD analysis project Ga0214921, IMG submission 177992) | Freshwater microbial communities from Lake Lanier, Atlanta, Georgia, United States - LL-1505 | ecosystem: Environmental > Aquatic > Freshwater > Lake | place: USA: Georgia | collected... | reverse complement strand
AAGGGTGCCACCCATGGTGCGAGCAACGCCGCCAGTACGATCACGCCCAGCACGATTGTGGCGACCAGAACCAGCTTGCGCCGGAACAGCCGTTTGAAAAACAGGCGGGCAGGATTGGCCTGCGCCATGCTCGCGGCTTCCATCAGCCTGCTCTCACGCGCGGGTCGGCCAGAGCATAGATCAGATCGACCGCCAGATTGATCAGCACATAGACGGCCGCCACCACGATCAGCGCGCCTTGAATGACCGGATAATCACGCCGCAGCACGGCGGAGACCACCAGATTGCCGATGCCGGGCAGGCCGAATACGGTTTCGGTAACAATTGCACCACCCACCAGCAAAGCCGCCGTCAGCCCCACTACGGTGATCACTGGGATCAGCGCATTGCCGAAGGCATGACGCCAGATCACCACCCGCTCGGCCAGACCTTTGGAGCGGGCGGTGCGGATAAAATCCTCGCTTAGAATATCAAGCATGCTGGCGCGGGTGAATCGGGTGATCAGCGCGGAATTAACAATGCCTAACACGCTGGCGGGCAAAACCAGATGCTGCAAGCGCACCAGAAAGGGGGCGCCGGGATCGCCATAGCCCGCCACCGGAAACCAGCCGAATTTGACGGCAAAAATCTGGATGAAAATCAGCCCGAGCCAGAAACTTGGAATATTGGCGGCCACCATCGCCAAGCCGCTCAAGGCCTGATCCAGCCACCGCCCGCGCCAGACCGCCGAGGCAATGCCTGCGGGGATCCCGATCAATGCGGCAATCGAGACAGAAAACAGCGCGAGGAAAAAGGTCGGCTCGGCCCGCTCGCTCAACGCTTGGGTGACAGGGCGTTGCAGAAAAATCGACTGGCCGAGATTGCCCGACACAATTTCCTTCACCCACAATCCGAATTGCACCAGCAAGGGTTTGTCCAGCCCATAGGTGGCGCGCAATTTGGCAATATCTTCCACCGTAGCCTGATCGCCCAGCATCAAAGCCGCCGGATCACCGGGGGCCAGACGCGTCAGAAAAAACACCATGGTGGCCACAAGGGCCATCACGATCAGCAAACCGGCCAGTCTGCGCAAAAAAAACCGTCCCATCGCCGAACTCCGCCCCTCGCCTGCAACAAGACCGATCGCGCCAGAGTGATGCGCCGCAAATCATCCGGAAAAAAATAAATTAAAGGGACAAGACAAAAACGGGCGGCGGATTTGCCGCCGCCCGATCGTCAGAGCCTGATCAGGGTGTGACGCTCACATTCCAGAAGGCCGGCCATGGCATTGGCGTATAGCCCTTCATCTTGTTCGACACGCCAGAGAGGGCTGCGAAATTGCCGACGCGGATATAGGGCACTTCGTCATAGACAGTCTGTTGCACCTTGGCCCACAAGGCACCGCGCTTTGCTGCATCGGGCTCGGAGTTGAAGGCGGCCAGAGCCGCATCCTTTGCAGGTGACTTCCAGCCCCCGGGGGCACCGTCACCCAATTGGGGTGGCGACAGCATCGGCTCGGGCAGGAAGGCGGAATGGGTCACATAAATATCCCATACTGCCGGATCGGCACGACGCTGCACCAAGGTGGCCCAATCGACCACATCCAGTGTCACGGCAAAGCCCGCAGCTTTCAGCTGTTCGGCCATGACCAGAGCCATGCGGTGATGATAGTCGTATTGTTTGGAATTGAGGATGCGGATCGGCGTGCCGTCATATTTGGCTTCCGCCAGCAGTTTTTTGGCTCCTGCCGCATCGCCCTTGTTGTACTGGCCCTTGCCTGCCTCGGAATAGAAGGGTGAGCCCTTGGGGAAATGCTCAGCGCTGACAGCATAGAATTTCGGATCACCGAAACCGGCCATCAGGATTTCTTCGGCATTCAAAGCCATCTGGAAGGCCTGACGGATTTTCACATCCTTCATCGGGCCCTGTACTGTATTGGTGGGGAAATACGGGAAGCCATAAGGCATAGTCAGCACAGGACTGACATTGCCGGCCGCTGTGACTTTCTTGTTGCTTTCCACAGGCAGCTGATCGGCAAAGTGATATTGGCCTGCAATAACGCCTTCGGTGCGGGTATTGGCATTGGGCACCGGAATAAACCGCAATTCATCCACCTTGGCTTCGCGCTTGCCCGCATAGCCGCTTGGTGCTTCCGAGCGGGCATTATAGCCGTCATGCTTGACGAGCACGACGAACTGGTCGGGCTTGCGCTCGCGGAATTTATAGGGACCGGTTCCGACAAATTCGACAAGCGGCGTGGCAATCGATTCCTTGGCCATGATCCCGGCAAAGCCCGATGGCAGGGCCAGATGCGCCAGCAAAGCAGGCTGGACATCCGACAGGGCGATTTCGACTGTATTGCCGTCCTTGGCGACAATGCCGGTGATACTCTTGCCCAGAGCCTTGCCGCGCGGGGTCATCTCGACCCAGCGTTTGAGCGAGGCAACGACATCCCCGGAATCGAGTTCGCGGCCGTTATGAAGTTTGACGCCTTTGCGGATCTCGATGGTGTAGGTTTTGCCGTCGGCGCTGATTTTGGGCATGTCGGAGGCAAGCATCGGCTTGACAACCCATTTGTCGTCAAACGTGTAAAGCGGCTCGTAAACATGCTGCATGATGATGGAGACCAGATCGGCAGTCGACGCCATCGGGTCAAGCGACTGCGGTTCGCCGATCATCGCAAGGTTGACGCTGGTCTGCGCGAGCGCGGGCAGTGGTGCGCCGACTGCCGCCACAGTGGCCAGACCGAGTGCACCCAGCACATGCCTGCGGTTTAAATGAGTCAGAATGGAAAACGGTGTCGACATTCAAATTTCCCCCTTGATTTTGCACCTTCATGCAATGGTGACTTAAATGAAAATTTATTAAGACATCAGACCCCCTGTCAATGCGAATTTTGCAATTTATTGTCATATTGCAGCGCAAAAATCAGTGCTATTGACCATCGCATGTTTTTTTATGTAATTTTTTTCCATATACAGACATCATATGCCCGACTTGCGGGCACAGCATGAGGAGTTAGGGGCGCATGTCATTTGATCTTGTTCTGACCGGAGGTCGCGTCATCGACCCCTCTCAAGCGATCGACCGTATCACCGATGTGGCGTTTCAAGCAGGCAAAGTCGTGGCCGTCAGCGACGGGCTGGCCGCACAGGCCGCTTCGGTCGAACATGTCGAAGGCAAGATTGTCACGCCCGGCCTGATCGATCTGCACACCCATACCTATTGGGGCGGTACTTCTTTAGGGGTTGATCCTGTCATTCTCGGCAAGGGTGGTTGCACCACGGTGGTCGATACCGGATCAGCCGGACCGGGCAATTATCCTGGTTTTCTCGAACATGTGATCAAGCCCTCGCCCGTGCGGGTGATTGCCTATCTGAACGTGTCATTTGCCGGTATTTACGGCTTTTCCAAGCGCATCATGGTGGGTGAAAGCGGTGATTTGCGGTTGATGGCTCCGCTGGACACGGTTGATGTCGCACGCGCCCATCGCGATACGCTGGCTGGCATCAAGGTGCGCGTGGGCTTCCATGCCTCGGGCAATTCCGGCATTGTGCCGCTCGACATTGCCCGTCAGGTCGCTGACGAGGTTGGCATGCCGCTGATGGTGCATATCGACTATCCGCCCCCCACTCTGCCGGATGTGCTGGCCCGCTTGCGCAAAGGCGATATCCTCACCCATTGCTTCCGTCCCTTCCCCAATTCTCCCGCCACAGCAGCGGGCGGCGTGATTCCCGAAGTGCTGGAAGCGCGCAAGCGCGGCGTGATTTTCGATATCGGCCATGGCATGGGCTCGTTCTCCTTTGCCACCGCCCGCACCATGCTGAAAAACAATTTCATGCCCGATTGCATCTCCTCCGATGTCCACGCGCTGTGCATTGACGGTCCGGCTTTCGATCTGTTGACCACCATGTCGAAATTCATCGAACTCGGCATGCCGCTGGTCGAGGTGATCCGCTCGGCCACCGAAAATGCCGGCCATGCGCTGAACCGTCCCGACCTCGGCACCTTCAAAGCCGGTAGCGCGGGCGATGCGACAGTGATTGACTGGCGCGAAGGCGCGTTCGACTATGTCGACTCGACAGGCGAGCAGTTGACGGGCAAAACCCGTCTTCTGGCCTCCCATGTCATCATCAACGGGGCCTTGTGGCACAAAGCGTAAGGATATCAGCATGACACCCGAACAACGTCTGGAAGCCATCGGGCTGACTTTGCCTGCCATGCCGGTTCCCGTGGCCAATTATGTGCCTTTCCGCTGGGTGGGCAATCTGCTCTATCTGTCCGGTCAGGGCCCCAAGCGCACTGACGGCACCTATCGGGTCGGACGGCTCGGTCGTGACATCACCATCGAAGAAGCCTATCAGGAAGCCAGACTGACCGGCCTCAACCTGCTGGCTGCCACCAAGTCCGCCGTGGGAGATCTGTCGCGCGTCGAAGCGGTGGTGAAGCTGCTGGGCATGGTCAATGCCGAGCCTGATTTTTCCGATCATCCCAAGGTCATCAACGGCTGCTCCGACCTGTTTGTCGAAGTGCTGGGCGAGGCCGGACGCCATGCCCGCTCGGCTGTCGGCATGGGCTCGCTGCCCAACCGCATGTCGGTTGAAATCGAAGCCATCCTGCTGATCCGCAACTAAATTTTCAAACCAAAGGGAGACACCCCATGGGCCTGTCACAATTGAAGGCGCAGATCGCCCGCGACTATGGCACGCCCGCCATGGTGATCGATCTCAACGTGGTTGAAAACAATATTGCCCGCGTGCAGGCCATGTGCGATGCGGTGGGCGTGGCCAACCGTCCGCATATCAAAACCCATAAAAGCCCGGTCATCGCCAAGATGCAGATCGAAGCGGGCGCCAAGGGCATTACCTGCCAGAAAATCGGCGAGGCCGAGGTGATGGCCGATGCCGGAATCGACGATATTTTCATCAGCTACAATCTGCTCGGCGAGCAGAAAATCGGCCGTCTCGGCCAATTGCTCAAACGCGCCAAAATGCGGGTGGCTTGCGACAACCAGACCGTGCTTGACGGCCTGCCCGAAGCCGGCATCATTGCCGGACGTCCGCTCGAAGTGATGGTGGAATGCGATACCGGCCGCAAGCGCGCCGGTGTCGAAACCCCGCAAGAGGCGATTGATCTGGCCAAGCAGATTGTCGCCAACAAGCACCTGACTTTTGCAGGGCTGATGATGTATCCGCCCGAAAGCAAAATGGCCGAGACCGAAGACTTCATCGCCACCGTCCGCGCCGGATTGCGCGAGGCGGGCATCGAGATCAACGAAGTCTCCTCGGGCGGCACGCCCAATCTGGTCAATCTCGGCAAGATCCAAGCGGCGACCGAACACCGCGCGGGCACCTGCATTTTCAACGACCGGATGATGATGCGCAACGGCCATGCGACGCTCGATGATTGCGCACTCAATGTCTATGCCACCGTAGTGTCGCGCGCGGGTGCCGAGCGCGGCATTCTCGACTCGGGCTCGAAGACATTGACCTCCGATACAGGCGGCGGTCTCGACGGGTACGGCCTCATCCTCGAACATCCGCAGGCGCGGATCGCACAATTTGCCGAGGAACACGGTTTTCTCGACCTCTCGGCCTGCAATGAGCGTCCGGTGGTCGGCGATGTCGTGCGCATCATCCCCAACCATGTCTGCGTGGTGGTCAATATGGTGGACCGGTTGGTGGTCGTGCGCGGACATGAATTGCTCGGGGACTGGCCGGTAGCGGCGCGCGGCTGCATCGTCTAATCTGCTTCGATGAGCACACACACCCCACTCCGCCTGGCCTTCGACCGGCATTTCAACCGTTGCCCGCTGATTGCGATCTTGCGCGGGATCACCCCGTCCGAAGTCGTGGCAGTGGGCGAAGCGCTTGTGGCAGCGGGCATCACCTTGATCGAGGTGCCGCTGAATTCGCCCGATCCGCTGACCAGCATCGGCATGATGGCGCGCCATTTCGAAGGGCGCGCGCTGATCGGCGCGGGCACGGTGCTGAGTGTACAGGATGTCAATGCGGTGCATGCCCATGGCGGCACGCTGGTTGTCTCGCCCAACTGCAATGCCTCCGTGATCGCGCATAGCAAACAATTGGGTCTGATTTCCGCACCCGGTGTGTTTACCGCCACCGAGGCCTTTGTCGCGCATGAGGCAGGGGCCGATCTGGCCAAATTGTTTCCCGGTGAATTGATGACACCGGCAGGCATCCGCGCGCTGTCGGCAGTACTGCCCAAATCCTTGCGCTTGCTGCTGGTCGGCGGTGTCGGGCTCGATACGGCGCAACTCTATCGCGATACGCCGCTGGCGGGCATGGGCATCGGCTCCTCGCTCTATAAACCCGGTGTTACCGCCGAAGAGGTCGGCAAGCGTGCGCGCGATTTTGTGACAAGCTGGCGCACCGTCCATCCGTGATGAAGGACTTGATATGATCACCGTCTTTGGTTCCATCAATGTCGATTTTGTCACCCGCGTTGCCCATATTGCGCTGGCTGGCGAAACCGTGCTTGGTCCCGATTATCAGGTGTTTGCAGGCGGCAAAGGCGGCAATCAGGCGTTGGCTTGCATGCGTGCCGGTGCGCCGACCCGCATGATCGGGGCCGTCGGCCATGATCCTTTCGCCCAAATCGGGCTGCAACCGCTCGAACAGGCGGGCGTCGATCTCTCCCATATCCAGCGCGTCGATGCCCCGACCGGTGCGGCCTTTATCGCGGTCAGCGATGCGGGCGAGAATGCGATTACGGTGGCCTCTGGTGCCAACCGGCTCGCTTCTGCCCAGCCCCTATCCGCACTGACGCTCGAGCCATCCGATCTTGTGCTGTTGCAACGCGAATTGCCCGATGCGCAAACCCTTGCGGCTGCCCGCTGGGCCAAGGCGCAAGGCGCAAGGGTGATCCTCAATATCGCTCCCGCGGGATTGCTCGACCCCGCTTTGCTCGACAACATCGACATTCTGATTGCCAATGAGGGCGAAATTCTCTCGCTGGCAGGACAATCGGGCATGGTGGCAACTAATCCCGACGAGATTGCCATGCAGCTCGACCGCGACCGCGCCATCACCACCATTGTCACCATGGGCGAACAGGGCGTTCTGGCATGGTCGGACGGTGTCCGGCGACGGATCGACGCTTTGAAAGTCGACGTGCTTGATACGACCGCAGCGGGAGATTCTTTTTGCGGGGCCTTTGCCGCCGCCCTGCATCGCGGCTTCGGCCTGACAGGGGCCCTGCAACGCGGGGTGGCGGCAGGCAGTCTGGCCTGCACGCAATTGGGCGCGCAAAGCTCGATTCCCGAACTGGCCGCCATCGAACACGCGCTCGAGGGCCAATTCGCCTGAGCCTCTAAGCATCAGGAGACCGGCAGCAAAGCCTGATAGACGGCCTGTTCCTGCGCCTCGGTTTCAATCGTTCCCGGACGCGCCTGCCGCACCGCCGCAATGGCCTTTTGCGGGGTCAGACCGGAGGTCACCAATAATTGGGCGGCAAAGGTGCCGGTGCGCCCCAGACCCGCTGCGCAATGCACCACCGCCACCCCGTCATTGCGCAAATCGCGCAACAGATCGGGGACTTCCAGCGCCATGCGCTGGCGCGTCACACTGCCTGCCACCGCCATATCGGCCACCGGCCAGTGATGCCAGATCAGGCCGTGCTCTGCGACACGACCGGGCAGGTCTTCGACGCCATACAGCGCGAATTCGCTTTCCTCGATCAGCGTGACCAGATGCGAGGCTCCGAAAGCCTTGATGGCTTGCAGGTCTTCATCGAGATTACGGGCCCAGAGGCGGCTGTGGCTATCCCAGCCACAGCGTCCCGGACAATGCACCAAACCCAGTCTGCCCCCCTTGGGCAGAGCTATCGTGTCAATCTGCAAGGCACCATTGACGGATAGATCGTCAGACATGTGAACGCGTTACTCCACTTCAATCAGGTAGCCGGTCAAGCCAAAGGCTCGCCGAAGCGCGCCACCGGCGCACCGGGCACATCCACCGCGAACGAGACAATCGTGCCGGTGTAATCATGCCCGTCGACCTGCTTGGACAGCGAGGTCACATAGAGGGTTTTCATGTCGGGACCGGCAAAGCAGGGCATGGTCGGCGCCGGAAACGGCAAGATCACCTTGCGATCCAGCGTGCCATCGGGGGCAATGCGGTTCAGACAGCCCGCGGTGACACCTGCAACCCAGTAATAGCCCTCGGCATCGCACGCCGCACCATCGGGACGGCCTTCGGCCTCGGGCAGCATCCGCAGGATATGCTGGCGCGAAAGATCACCGGTTTTCACATCGAAATCGAACGCTTGCGCAAAAGGACCGCGACTGTCGGAGTGATACATCGTGCGGTGATCGGGCGACCAGGCCAGACCATTGGAAATGATCAGTCCATCAACCATCTTGTCGCAGCGTCCTTCGGTATCGATGCGGTAGAGGGCTGCAATCGGCTCCTTGGTCGGGCGGTCATCCATCGAGCCGACCCAGAAACGGCCATCGGGGCCGACTTTGCCGTCGTTCAGGCGATTGCTTGTATTGCCGGGTTCGGGGCACGCCAGCAGGCTCAATTGTTCGGTGGCCGGATCGAACCAGTAAACGCCGTCCCGCAGCGCAACCACCATCCGGCCGTCTTTGGCCAGACCGAAACTGCCGATGTCGCTCGGCATGGCCCATTCGCGCAAGGCTTTGCTCGCAAGATCGAGGCGGTAGAGTTTGGGGGCCAGAATATCGATGAAATACAGCGCGTTTTCTGCGGCCGACCAGCACGGACCTTCACCGAGTTTCAACGGGATGTCGATGACAGTGGTCAGCTCGGGATGATCGATACGCAACGGCATTCCTCCAAATTTTTCAGCTTTGATCATGCCAGCCCGCGCCCGCAGACGCAAGACACCCCGACAAGCAAACCCGTGGAGCAGGCATGGAGCAATGAAACCGGACATAGAAATTGCACCATTTGGCGCAGTGGTTTATCGCTAGAGCGGACACGACAGGGGCGGATAACAGGCATGTTCAGCAGCAAGATCAGAACCGTCATCGGCACCATCAGCGGCACATCGATGGATGGCATCGACATTGCCCTGTTGCGCACCGATGGCCAAACCCTTGTCGAAACAGGCTTCGGGGCCACGCTCCCCTATCCCGAAGCCTTGCGGAACCGTTTGCTGGATTTTCTGCAAGACCCCAGCCGCGCGATGTCGGACCCCTTGACCGGATTGGAGCAGGATGTGACCGACGCCTTCAGCGCGGCCATCGACCAGTTCCTCCAGCATCACAACATCAACCGCACAGAGATCGAGCTGATCGGCCTGCATGGCCAGACGGTTTATCACCGGCCCGAATTGGGCTTTACCCGCCAGTTGGGCGACGGACGGCGCATGGCGGCGCAGCTCGGCATTTCGGTCGTTGACCAATTCCGGCTCGCCGATGTGAAAGCAGGCGGGCAAGGTGCGCCGCTGGTGCCCGTCTACCATCATGCTCTGGCAAGCCGCCTGCAACAGCCTGTGATGATTCTGAATTGGGGCGGGGTCGGCAATGTCACCTATCTCGACGGCTCGACCATACTGGCTTTCGATACGGGTCCGGCCTCGGCATTGTGCGATGATTGGGTCCGCAGGCATTTCGGCCTTCCCTTTGACGAGGGCGGACGTTTGAGCCAGCTCGGACAGGTCAACCGCACGGTGCTGGCCCGCTTGCTCGACAACCCGTTTTTCGCCACGCGCCCGCCGAAGTCACTGGACCGCAACGACTTCCACCAGCGCGCAAAAATCGTCGACAGCCTGTCCCCGCATGATGGTTTGGCCACCCTTGCCGCCTTCACCATCGAGGCCACATGCCGCGCGCTCGACCATGTGCCGACCCCGCCGCTGCAATGGTTTGTGGCCGGTGGCGGACGCAACAATATGCATTTCATGCAGGGGCTGGCGCAACGCCTCGCCGTGCATGTCGCCCCCGTCGAAAGCATCGGCTGGGATGGCGATTTTCTGGAGGCCCAATGTTTCGGCTATCTGGCGGTGCGCTCCAAATTGGGCCTGCCGCTCAGCCTGCCCGGCACCACGGGCGTCAAAGTGCCGATGACGGGCGGGCGGATCTGGCCTGCCTGAACACAAGACGCGCAATCCGAGCTCGCCACGGCAGAAAACGCACATAAAGCCGCTCCAGAACCGGCAAGACCCGCCGATGTCCCGCCAGTCGCGCCAACCAGCGCCAGCGTGGCAGAGCACTCCATAAAGCCACAAAACCCGCCGCCCCCGATTGCAGAGAACCATCGGGCAGGCGCACATGAAAGCGCGCCATTGCCTGCGCACGGTCAAGATCGGCGGCCATCGATGCACCGGCATCGGAGACGTCGACAAAGGCAATCTCTTGCGCGCCCAGACAGGCCTGATAATGCGCGATCTCGATGCTGCACAGCGGGCAGCTTCCGTCGAAATAGACCGTGCTGCACGCTTGCGGGGGAGTAGTGATTTGGTTCATGTTTTTCATACGGGACTTGATCCGGTTTGGACCAGTCAGCACCCGTCCTTCGGGGTGAATGGACCAAAAGGCTTTCGCACGGTATAATGGCTTTCAGGTTTGATTGTTCCTTGTGTGTTTGACCCCTTGCGTGGCGGAGCCTTTGTTTCGTGGACAAGATTAAAAAATTCCTGGCCGAAAAGCCGCAAACCGCACGGGCTGCGCAAAGGCTGGTTGACCGCACCGTAAGGGAACCAAAGCCCGTTGCCGAAGGCATCACGCTGGAGCGCGTGGCAGGCATCATGGCCCGCATGGGAAAAACCCCGCCCAAGACCAAACAATAACAGGGCCACCGCCCAGATTGCCGTTTCCCGTTCTCCGCGTTTTTTGTCTCATTCGTTGTTGCGTATTCCCCAATGGGAGACATTGATGAACCGCCTCAGAAATTCCTTCCTCGCCTCCAGCCTCGTTGTGACGGGCATCGGTTTATTGCTGTGTGTGTTCTACTTTTCGTTGGGTGGCGGCGGACCCAAACCCCTGATTGTCAATCAAGGCAGCGTCCAGCAATTCCAGTGCAATGATGCGCACAAGCCTCTGACCGAATGGACCAAAATCACCTTGCCCCATTGGGAGACCGGGCTGGAAACACCCGTGCGGTGCATGCGGATGGCAACGACCCTGACCCGCGCACAATTGATGTCCGACTATGGTCCGTCCAAATTGATGATCAATGCGCTCAGCAGTCTGGGCACGGTCTGGCTGAACGGCGAGAAGATCGACGACATCCTGCATTCGGATGTCCGGCAACGGGTGTTGTGGTTTAAACCCTATGCAGTGGCTATTCCCCCGCATCTGGTGCGTGACAGCAATGTGCTGACATTCGAACATTACAATTACCAGCCGATGTTCCAGCTCGGATTTTTGCATATCGGCAGCGAACCGGTCATCGAAAACATGATGCGGCAGGTTATGTTCATTTCCAAAATTACCATCAATGGATCGAATGTGCTTTTCGGTATTTTGGGGGCATTTTTGATCAGCTTCAGCATCCTGTTCAAGCGGCAGCGGCTGATCGGTCTGGCCGGGAGAACCATGTTCTTTTGGGCTATTTTTCTCAACATGCTGATGATGGTGTCGGTGCCAGCCGAATATTATGTGCTTTGGCAGGCTTTGATGTACGGCTTTATCGCCTGGACGATTTTTTCGTTTGCCGATTTCATCAAAATCATAGCCGAGGTCAAGTCCAATCCAGTACGCTCGAAATTACGCAATCTGTTTGGCATTGCGGCCCCCATCATCTGCCTCTATTTCGGCAGTGACAGCGTCTATTACATCAATATCTACTGGATCGGCGGTGCCTTTTTCTATTTCGTATCGGTGTTGGTGCGCTGCGTTCTGTTCGAAAATATTTTCGTCAAAAAAGAAGGACGCATGCTGATCTTCCAATCCTCGCTGACCATTATATTGGGGGCCCATGATTATCTGGTGGCATCGGGGCAGATCAAATATGCCTATCAATTGCTCGGCGGCATCCTGCCGTCTATCTGGTTTGAAGAAATCTATCTGATGCAATTCGGTATGACGGTCTTGCTGATGGTGATGGGTATTATCGTCTTCAAACGCTACCGCATCTCGCAAAATTACCAGATGGCCGAAGCCACCCGCATCACCAAAGCCCTCCAACACAGCGAGGAACGCTTGCGCGAGGTGCTGCAAAAACAGCATGCCATCAACAATATCCGGTTGATCCAGTCCGAGCGCGAACGGTTGCTGATGGAAATCCACGACGGGGTCGGCTCGCAACTGATTTCGGGCATGTTGCTGGCCAAGAAGCAGGATCTCAGTCAGGCCGCGGTGCTCGACATGTTCCAGGTCTGTATGGATGACGTGCGCGTGATTATTGATTGCATCTCTCTCGGCAAACCGGCCAATGCGGCAAAGATGATCGGCGCGCTGCTCGAACGCCAACGCCCCCGTTTGAAAGGGCTGGGCATCACGCTCGACTTCATCCCCGACAAAAAGCGAAATGCCGCCAATCACGATATTTCTGACGCCCAATGCCTCCATGCCAGTCGCATCGTGCAGGAATGCATTGCCAATGCAATCAAACATGCCCAATGCAGCACCATCACCGTGCATTTGCGCCAATATCGCGATCATCTGATGGTGGTCATTCGCGACAATGGCGAGGGTTTGGCGCCGATCGACCGGATGGAACTGGGGCGCGGGCTCAAAAACATGCGCAAGCGCGCCCGCCTGCTGGCCGGTCACATCCGTTTCCTGTCGCGCAATGACGGTTTCAGCGTGATGTTGCGCTTTAGAAACACCGTGACCGAAGAATGGAAAGCGGCGGCCTGACCGGTCACGATCCGGAATCAAAAAGGACGCTTTGTTGCCAAAGCGTCCTTGTCTCGCTGTGATCCTATGGGGATCTAACAGCTTACTTCTTGGATTTTTTGGCCGGAGCCGCTGCAACAGGTGCAGGAGCAGGCGCGGTATAGCTGTCATAGATCTTGTAGATGGCATAGACGCCGGCGGCGACACCAACACCGACACCGGCAGTGGCCAGAGCGGTGGTCGAAGCCATCGTGTTCCAGAAGATCACGGAAGCAGCACCGCCGGAAATACCGGCTGCGCCGACTTCACGCGTATCACGAGCGGTCTGCGCCTGCGCAGAACCCATCAATGCCAAGCCCAAAACAGCGGCTGCGACGATCTTTTTCATTTGAATCTCCTCAATGTCACGTCAAATGATGACGAATTTTCGTATTTTGCCTTTGATCACCCACTTGTCAACGCCCCGTCGCACATTTGATCGATCCGGCATGGAAAATCTCATTCCCCAGACAAAAGACGCCGGCTTTGCAGCCAGCGCCTGTTGCAATCGGATCAAAGCGGGAGAGCGGGGCAAGAACAGGAGCGGGGATAACTCCTGTCCTTGCTTTGCGAAGCATCAGGATTTTGGCGCAACTGTCGGGCTTGCCGATCCTGTTTTGGCTGAAGTCTGGGGAGCATCAACAACCGCCTTTTTATCGGTCTTTGCAGCATCGGGCTTCAGCGCGTGGGTTTTGGCGGTTGCCTGATCTTTTGCAACATGATCCTTGGTCGCTTTGTGCTCGGCCGATTTTGCCTTGCTGTCGACAACCTTGCCGGAGGCCGGAGCCGTGATGGCAGGGGTTGTTGAGGAATTGCCGGTGGTCGGGGCGGGCGTCTGCGCGAAAGCGGCGCCAAGGCCAAGAGCACTGATCAGGGTAACGGTCGAAACGAGACGGGTCAGGGACTTTGTCATGGTACTCTCTCCTTAGTGTGGCCTGAACATTCAGGGCCGGTTGCCCGATCAGCTTGCGGAGTTTTTGTTCCCCGTCTGATCGTTAAAAGGAGATTAGCCGCCCGGCCCTGAACGGTGCCTGAGCCCGTGCTTCATAATCCGTTCATCTGCATGTTTTTGATTTTTTTGTAAAAATAAAAAAAGGGGGCCGAAGCCCCCTTCGCTCAATTGTTGCCGGCAATCAGGCGTGATCGCTGGCCGAGGCCGAGCTTGCGGCGTCTTTGGCACTGCCCGATGCACCGTTGAACCAGGCATTCAGGATCACGGCGGTAATGGAGGCCAGCACGATACCCGAATTGAGGATCGGCTCCAGATCTTTCGGCAATTTCGAGAAAAAGGCCGGTGCGACCAGCGGGATCAGGCCGAAGCCGATGGAGACCGCGACGATATAGAGGTTGAAGCGGTTGGTCTTGAAATCGACATTGGAGAGGATCCGCACGCCGGTGGCCGCAACCATACCGAACATCACAATCCCC
>Ga0214921_10007725_pt1 | contig 14219 bp, 26 predicted proteins | sample LL1505_MetaG_FD_177992 | JGI IMG/M metagenome (GOLD analysis project Ga0214921, IMG submission 177992) | Freshwater microbial communities from Lake Lanier, Atlanta, Georgia, United States - LL-1505 | ecosystem: Environmental > Aquatic > Freshwater > Lake | place: USA: Georgia | collected... | reverse complement strand
CACAGCACATACTGATTCCAGTTAGGGACCAGCACTGTAAATTCCTCGACAAGTTAGATGCCCACCTTGAAAAACTGAATACAGAACAAGAAAAACTGGCTGAAAACACAGCCACAATCGTTAAGCAGATGGATACCATAGCTTGCAGGGGACAGCAGTACATTTTGCAGCGAGAATCAAAATGATCCTTTCACTCATTCTGTTATGTGGTCAATTGACAGTCCCACCAGAAATCAAGGGACCTGTGTCTGGCTTCATCCCTGTCACAGCTGTGACAGAGGGAAAAGCTGTCAAGTATGTCCCACTGGATGCAGGATTGCAGGTCTTCCCACCTGGTCTGCTGGTCAATCCGAAGTCCACGGTGGTGGTAGCTGGGAAATCTGGTAGGTACAGACTACTGTGCTATTCCTCTGTAGGTGACATTCCCACAGACCCTGTCATCACCACCATAGTGGTGGGGGATCAGTCCCCAGTACCACCACCAACACCACCAGACAATGAACTGACAGAATCACTGTCTGGAATCTATGGTGGGTTACAGGATCCAGCAAAAGCACAGAAACTGCTGCAATACATCGACTGTTACCGCCGGTGTGTTCCTGTGGTCAGGGACACTACACTGACCACCACGGAAAAACTGTACCAGGTGTTGCTGTCCCAGAGAAAAGCTTCTGGCTTGCAGGATGGTGACCTATTGCCACTCAGGCAGAGGATCGGCACAGAATGGACCAGAGTGCTGGGAACCACTGATGTACCTGTCACAGCACAGCACAGGTCAGACTGTGCTGTGCTGATTCAAAACATAATCACAGCACTGGAATCACTGCGATGACACCACCAGAGTATGAACGGGGCTGGATCAGGGATGATGATGCAGTGGCTGCAATAGCACAGACACTGCCTTATGGTGATGTTTCCCATACTGATCTGGGACAGGTCCCAGTGGAAGATCTTCCAGCACAGGTCTATTTGTGGGATCTGGCAAGAAAAGCCACAGGGGCACTGCTACCACCACGGAATCAGGGAAGGGTGGGAAGCTGTGTCAGTTTTGGTACAGCTAGAGCAATTGAATACACCATGTGTGCGGAAATAGTGGCTGGACAGCCAGAACAATTTCAGCCACTTGCAACAGAGGTTATATATGGTGGAAGCAGGGTAGAAGTAGGCAAGGGTAGGCTGACCCATGATGGTTCCATAGGTGCCTGGGCAGCGGCTTTTGTGCGGGACTGGGGTGTCATTCCACGGGCACAGTATGGGGACATTGACCTGTCCACCTACTCCGAAACCATATGCAGAACTATGGGAAAACAAGGTGTTCCAGACAGTCTTGAAGCTGTTGCAAGGCTGCATCCAGTACGACAGGTGACCACGGTTCAGAGCTGGAAGCAGGCTAAGATCGCACTGGCTAATGGCTACGGAATTGCCCTGTGTTCTGATCAGGGATTTACTATGTCCAGAAATAAAGATGGGATAGCAGACCCATCTGGGACATGGAACCACTGCATGTGTCTGTGTGGGTACACTGTGATAAACAACAGGGAATACGGACGGATAGACAACAGCTGGGGCGGTTCATCGCACACAGGACCAGTAGGACCGGGTTCCCCTGGTCCAGAAGGATTCTGGGCAGATGCAAACAGGATTCAGTACATGCTGTCCAGTGGGGACTGCTGGATCTTTTCTTCTGTGGATGGATTCCCAGTCAAACAGATTGACTGGACACTGTAGGGGGATGTGATGCAAACAACAGACCTAGAACGCGTACGAAGACTTTCGAGAGGTCAGGAAGGCTGGTCACAGATTGCATTGTCATCTGTGCTGGCTGTTCAGGCTATGGGGCTGATTAAGTCCCACAGCCTGCAAGCAACCAGGGTCCCATATGGTTCTGGGATCCCAGACCCAAAACCACTGCGAGTATTAGCAGAAGAATGTTGTGATGTGGTACTGGAAAACCCAGACCACGGTGATGGTTCCACATGGAGAACATTGGCTGAATACTGTGCGGATCTGATCAGGACTCACATGCTGGGTGATACATGATCCAAATTATCAAACAGTGGCTAGGGACCATCACAGGCACTGTCGATCCAGTCCCTGTGATGGTCGCAAAACCACGATCACCACAGTGGGCTGGTATCAGGGCTTTTCACCTAAAAAAACAAAACACCTGTCAGGCATGTGGGCAGAAGGATCAGCTGGAAGTTCACCACATTGTGCCATATCACATTCAGCCTGACAGAGAACTGGATCCAGCTAATCTGCTGACACTGTGTCAGGACTGTCACCTGACCTGGGGGCATCTGCGGAACTGGTCAAGCTGGAATGTGATGGTGGAAAAAGATGTGTCATGGTACTATCTGCGTGTTCGCAATAGACCATAAGCTTTTCCAGTATTGCCACAGATTCTGATAGGCTTTTGAATACTTCACTGCTGGTCATGTGGGATCATATTCTCCATATTCAACCTTGTTAATCTGCTGTCCACCTGGTGTAGGGTTCAGGTTATTATGTGGGATTCCTTCTAGGTAGGTATCCTTTAGCATGTGCAGTACCTGAATGCACTTTCTCAAGTCTTCTACCCCGTTTTTCTGATCATGCCGCCACAGGTATTTTGCTGCACATCCAGCCAGGTAGGACCTGTAACCACCCAGACCCAGACCAGCTTTTTGTGCCCTGCTGCAATCAATCTGGCTACCATCCCTGTCCCTGTAATGGTCAGGGTGTATTGGATCACTCATTTAATTTCCCCTGTGACGTATAGGACCATCCAGTAGGTCCAGTACACTGTAAATCCTAAAACAGAAGCCACTGATGCAAGGAACAGTGCCCAGACTGTGGCCATTGTCCACAGCCGATGTTCTGGGTGTTCCCATTCACCATCATCATGCATTACAGACCACCTTTCATATCGTTTATCTGCTGTTCTAGCTGATTCATTTTCAGATAGAACTGGTTCATCTTCTTTTCAAAGTCCTGAACAATACGCTGCAGGTAGGTTCTGGTTTTCTTTCTCTTTTTCTGCAGCACAGCCTTTTCTGCTAAGGTGGCTTCTAATCTGTACCTGATCTGAATTGCAGACAGGTGCAACCATTCCTGTGGGATCCATCGCTGAATCAGGTGCCCATTCCACCTGCGTCTTTTGAGTATCTTCCCTGGTCTGGGAAGCAGCCCACGTTTCAGCCACAGACCCACAGTTTCCACGGAAATCCCTATGTAATCAGCCACGTTTTTTGTGGACCACACAGACACTGCTGTGGGCATTGCTGAACTAACTTCCTGTGTCACCTTTTCACCCCTATCCATTGTCTGTTCCTGTATTCCATGATCTGGTCAATCTGTTGATTAACATTGCAGAATCTCACAGCCCCAGATCCATCAGGCTGTGGTGTGCAAGCCACAGCCACAGACCACCCGTAAAAATTGTGGTGGGTAATTCTTGTAATTCTGCGGAAGTCCACCAGTTCCCATTCATGGTGACCATCAGACCCAAAATCTAGCCAGATTTCAGTCTTCATAGGTGGGTCTCTTTTCTTCATACTTTCCCTGTTCTGTAGCAGTATCCACAGGGCAGTGGACCAGACTGGGGGTGGATCTGATGACTTCTAGGTGGTAGTCAATGGTGGACCGGACTGTGGCTAATTCCTCAACAGCATCCAGCAACGCGATCCTGCAAGCGTCAGCAACTTGTGCAGCAACGAACATACATTCCCTGCACACCCAACATTTTGCAGGTTTTGGTGTGGCTGTCTGACAGTTCAGCTTGTGACCATTCACGGTGTTGTTATGTCGCTGCACCACCAGCAGGTGAAAAGTTTTGGCTGAAACATACTGATCCACAGCCACTGGCACCATGGCCTGTGCCTTTTGCAGCCTGCTAACCTTCTGATCTTTATTGAGTACATCAACAGCTTCCTGCACTTCATACGGATCTGCACTAATACCATTCATGTGGACCATCTCCTGTAGTAAGAAATATGACCCACAATTTCCCCCTGTTGTTCTCAGCGCAGTTATCCAGTGGTAACACACCACCAGATCAGGGGGAAATTGTGGAAATTAGGTGGGGCTGCTGTGGCCACAGCCCCACCAGTAGGTGTCATCCATGACAGTACTGACCATAAGCATGATCAGAAGGGTACGTCCACCAGTACCCAGGGAATCCATTCCCCTGTGTCGGGAATGTATGCCTGCAGCTTAGAACTGTCAATTGCACCAGATACCACCTTCTGTCTGATCGAACCCACAGTTGCTTCAAAACTGGGGTCACCATCGACAGACACAAAACACCACAGCCCCGGTGTCTGGTAGTCTCGCTGACAGGTCACAGGCTTTTTCACAGTTGGGTCTGTGGCTGGTTTTGGTGGTTTTGGGGCTGTTGGTGCAGGCGGTGCAATTGCTGCAGCCAGTGCAGCAATTTTGGGTGCCTGTGGCGTAGCTGGTGCAGCCACAGCCCCACCCTGTATTGGATGGGCACTGACCACCCTAGTTTTGGTCCCCTGTCCATTCAGGTCCACCACCACGTTGAATGTCTGTTCCATCAGTGGACTGACATTCACTTTTTCCTGTGGCATTAGTTTTCGACCCATCATCTGTCGCAACAATTTTCCCAGATTGTTGTTCTCTTTTGCAATACTGGGTGTGAAGGCTACCACTTCCTTTCCCTTGAACTGACACTCTGAAACAATTTCAAATTTCCACAACAGACTACTACCCCATTCTGGGTGCGATGTAGTAGGTGGTAGTTCATCAATGCCTTTCAGTTTAGCCTGGTATGTCCCCACACTAACTGATTCAAACTCAGCCTGTACTGTAAATTCCATGTGCTAACGTCCTATGTAATATCGTTTATGGTCACCACGGGTCGCCGATCCTGTAGTAGTCAGAACACCTGCTACCACCATCCTGTCCAGATGGTCCTGTACCAGAGGTCTGGGAAGTTCCACAGCCCCTGCAATTGTGCGTACATCCATTGCTGGATTAGCCTGCACATAGTTCATGATTTTGATCTGAAACATCTGTCCTGCATGGTCTGATGGATTGCCCAAGGACTGGTAACCATCAGCAGTCAGTTCCACCAGCAGTTCATGGGGTGTCTGTTTGTACCTGCTGTTTCCCTTGATCAGTCGCTGGTTAGGCTGTTCCTCTGGCCCACGCAACATATCCAGTAGGATTTCAAAATGGCCTGTAAGGGCACCAGAACCACGGGCTGCTGTCCCATCCTGACCAGGGGACTTTCTGCTGTGGTGGACACCCAACAGTGCTATGTCCTGCTGGGTCAGTTCCCACAGGGGAGTCAGTGCAGATTCTATTTCCGATGCACTGTTTTCGTCCCTGACAGGTAAACATTTTGCAATGGTGTCGATGATGACCAGCTGGGACCCAGTGTCCAGACAGTCCTGTCTGACATAGGACAGGAACTGTTTCCACTGCAATGGATTAGGTCTGGTAACAAAAGGTCTGCAATACCATGACACATGGTCACCGATTCCCAGTTCCTTGCACCTGTCAGCTAATGTGCTTTCATCCTCTTCTGACACCACCATCACCCTGATGGGTTTACAGGCTAATCCACAGAAGGTGGACCCAGTTCCCAGACACTGCAACATGTGGGAAAGCCATGTGGTTTTCCCGACCTTTGGATGTGCTGTCAACAGGGTGGATGCACCACGTTTGATCAGTCCATGGACATACCACTGGATGTCTGGGTCTATAGACATAAGCTCAGAACTAAACTTATACCGCCGGACTTTAGTACTTCCATCTGGGGCTGTCACAGACACAGAAGGTAGAATAATGTGAAAAGGCTGTCCCTGATCCTCTTTATAACCTTTTGCAGACAGGTCAGATGCACAGCTTTTGAAGTCCCCACCATGGTTCAGCAGGGTCTGTGCAGCGAACTTAGAATATGCTGTGTCAGCCTCGAATGGGTGTGCCGATGTGCTGAACACATACAACAAAGAACCACTACCAGGTGTGGAACAGTGGCCAGTAGTGGCACTGATTCCACTGCTCTTTCCCGGTCTGCACCACAGCAGACTGTCCCCCCTGTGACCAACTACTTTCCACCCATGGGGTTCTAGAATATCTGTCCATGATGCATGAGCATTAAACAGGCTACCTGGTGCAGTCCCATGGTCCCCTGTTGGTGCAGCGGCTGGTGTTGGTGCCACTTTCTCTGGTGGTGTGTACTGGTTATAAGATGCAGCTATTCCCAGAATTCTGTCTACCTGATCTGCTGTCCAATAACAGCGGTTTTCTCTGTCCTGGTACTCAACAAACTGGTAGGGAAGATTCAGGGCATGGACAGCTGGTGGTGAACCGGGGGCACAGATATAGTGCCCCTGTCCACGGGTTTCCACTAGCACATGAGCCGTTTTTTCCTGTGCTAGTTTCTTTCCCGGTGGACAGGGGTGATCCAGATGCATCCACAGGTGATACCCACCACTGGGTGTCTGTGACAGGGTACATTGCTGCACCAGTGCAGACAGTTCAGGGTCGCAGGACAGGTCCCTGTGTATGTCATCCCAGACCTGTTTAGTTTCACAGTCCAACACCAGTAGGTTATCACTGATGTGTCCACAAATTACAGCTATTCCGTATGGGTTATTCCCACCATACCATCTGGTCACATCCTCTGTTGTGATCCTATTGTCCTGTAGTGGTCCCCATGACCCATTCGGTAATGCTAATCCCGCTGGTCGTTTCTTCCCATCCAACGCGATGGGTAGCATATTGTACCCATCATCGAAAAACTGCTGTGCGCTACTGCTAGTGCTAAAAACCGTCATGTGCTATACTCCATGTAACTAGGAATCATTGCAGTTCTAAAGTGCCTTCTGCTCTTTTTATCTTGATTGCAGGGTCTGCCTGAATCTGCAACCTGACCCTGCTTCCATCATGTTCCACCAGTGTAATCACTGCTGCAACCACTTCCTTACCATCCTGTCCATCAATCATGAACAGGATGTGTTCTCCCACCCTTCTGGTCAAACTAAGTCCACGCAATTTCCACCCTCTTCCTGATCCTCGATCAATTGTGTGATCAGTTCATCCCTAGTAAGTCCACGGGATTCAGATAACATCACTGCTCGCTGAACTATGCTGTACGGGATCCTGACACTGATTCTGGTGTAGTCATCGATGTTCCATGATTTACGGGCTGGTCTGGGACCAGCACACATGGACAGGGTTCTGATACACCATCTGTCATCACCATCAGACCGACAACAATCTGTCCATGTGGTATTACCATTATCATCTTCCAGAACTGCCCTTCCTTTTTTGCCTGAGAATATGACCTTTACTAGGCGTTGTTTTTTTCCCAGATGAACCACCCCTGGTCCTTCCATCTGCACTACGGCCCACTTTTCTTCCTGTGCTATATACATCACCACTGTCCATCCATATTTCCCATGATTGACGACCCAGTGGACCCACTTTTTTGGCTTTCAGCTTTCCGGTTTTACACAAGTGCTGAACAGTCCTGAGTGAACGTCCCAGAATGACACAGACTTCCGTGCTGGTCAGTTTCTTTTTTGAATTCATTGCCATAGAAAAACTCCTGAAAACTGGGAATGGGTGGGTGTTTCATGCAGTTCAAGGCAACCGAATAATTGTGGCAACACACCACACACCCACCCATCCCAGACTTGATGGTCTGGTCCACAGTGCCCCACCTGTCAGAACTCCCAAAGAATAGGGATCAGGTGGTGTGGACCAGACCAGGTCGCATGGGGCTAGCCTGTCGCAGTTGTTGATGAAATTACAAAGAAATCGACATCCACCAACAGATTCGCCCCATGTTTACGGTTACCACCTGTAGAACTTCCCATCGACTGGGCACAGGTAGGATTTACATTCAGGCTGACACCTGCCCACCAGGTCTGCATGCACTTCTGGTGGGTAATAGGACTGCACCACAGGGACCCAGATAGGCCGCATGTTCTGGGTGTGGCTAATGTCCACCTGCACAGCTGCACCAGCTACTGTGCATTTTCCCCAGCAGTCAATGTGGTACTGGGCTGGATGGTTGACGAATTCATCATTGTCCCAGTCCATGTTTGTTTCTTCACAGAAGGGGCATTCTGCAGCAGTTACCACAGGAATTCCCACCAGTTCTGATTCTTTTTCTGCTGCAGATCTGGTCCTGTGTTCGCTGGGACCCACACAGAAAATCAGTTTAGCTTTCATGCAAACTTCTCCGCTATGTGCATAACTTCACTGGCCCAGCTGGGGTATCTAATTCCAATTAATCTGGGCTGTTGGTTTAGTCTGACTGGTTCATTTTCAAAAGCATGATCTTTTACCAGTTCTTTGATAGACTGGAAAGCCTGATTTTGAAGAATCAATAGTTCTTCTAGCTGATTGATTTTAGCCTGCTTTTCAGCACACAGCACATTAAAAGCTGTCACAGCATCAGAAGCAATTTCAGCAATATCATTCATGACTTCACACCTTTCTTAACATGGAAAATGGTCATCCTGTTCTGTTCACCACTGTTGATGTTTTTCAGTTTTGAGTCCAATACATACCAATCCACATCAGAATGGTTTTCTGCTGCATACGCGTTTGCATCAGCATCATCCACAGCCTCAAAAGTTTTGATCACATCGAAAAAGCCTGTGGATTGCTGCATGACTGCAACGTGATATGTGTGTTCTATTATTTCCAGATAATAGTTCAGATCCACATCAGCTAAAAACTCTGACCAGTCTGTCCCATACTGTGGGTGATCACTGTGCAAAATTCCTGTGGTGATCACGTCCACATCGTAGCTGGTTTTGGAATTGCTGGTCTTCTGCGCCACATATTCCACCAGGCTGTCCCTGTCGATAATCATGTTCATAATGCACTCCGTGTTTTAGATTTAACCTTGATCTGCCCCACTTCTTTCAAAACATCAGAAGCCGTTTTAGAATCGAATGGATCACCAAGATTTCTGCATGAAAACCAGTACCTATACTGTCCATTTGGTTCAAGACAAGTGATAAACCATGCATCATGTTTTTTTGCAATTTTGGAAACCCTCATGGTTTCCCTGACAGAAAGATCACCTGTACCACAGCCAAATAAATAAGACATTGAATAGACTCCTGTCTGTGTGATGGTGAATGGATTAGTTGCTGTTGCGCCAGTTTTGAACTTCACGGTTAGCCAGTTCTGTCAGTGCAGCATCCCTGACAGCAGGTAGTCTGCTGGTGGTCCATGTGTGCAGCTGTTGGACTGTTGCGTCACTGTACCTGGTGGAATCGTGGATGGTGACATAACCATCGACACAGTCCACACCAGATGGTGCCATGTTGCCGAAGTTACTGATGTGGTATGTTTTGGTCTTCACTGAATCACTCCCTGTAAACCCGATGTGCTACCCACTCCTGTGACTAGCCCCAGTTCCCCACCAGAATCTGGTGGGGTGGTGGGGACAGTCGCCAGATCAGTCCAGTTCCAGTTCCAGTGGTAATCTGCGATCCTGACTCATTTTCGTGGCCAGATTCAGTGCAGCCTGTCGTGATCGGCACTGGTAAACCCGTCCAACAAAATCATCTTCATTAGACACACCAACGTAGTAAAATGACACTTCGTTGTCCTGTGCATCACATTCCCAGCTGGGACCAGTTGCAAAAATAAACTTCGTGTTGTTCGCTGTTGCTGTGGTCATGACTGTCACTCCTGTTTTCGTCTGCGTCTGACTCAGTTGTCTGACACAGGTAATATGCGCTTAGGCGCAAAGATTGTCAATAGGTTTTTTGAAAATTATTTATCTGGTCCAGTAAACCCCACCCTGCACAGGACCATGGGACACTGTCACACCCATGGACACAGTGCCTGCACAGCCACAGCACACACAGCACAGACAGCACATAATCAGTCGCATCGTCTAACTCCCAGTAGGTACACTGATTATCGTCTGTGCCCGATTTAACCATGAGGAAAACCACATGGGAATCATTCAGCTAACCCTACCAGTTCCACCATCGGTAAACACAATCTGGAGAGTTTCAAACGGGAGAATGGTGAAATCTGCAAAATATCGGGAATGGCTGTCCTGCTGTGATCTGGCTGCACTACAGGCAAGAATCCCCAGGCCAGCGATCAAAAAACCAGTGTCTGTGGATGTGGTGGTCAGGACTGGTCATGGCTGGAACCGTAGCAGGGACATAGACAACATCCTGAAACCCATTCTGGACTGGCTTGTCAGGTGGAACATTCTGGGTGGTGATGACTGTGGCACTGTCAGACAGATCACTGTGTCCATTGATCCCAGACCCCAGCCTGTGGCATGTGTCGATGTGACCATCAGTCCACTGTGATCAGATCAGTGTACCTGGTGCAGGGGCTGGTGGTCTGACTGGTGATCTGGAAGGGGCTGTGGGGCTGGATCTGGGACGGGGCTGTCCAGTCTGACCTGTTCTGGGATACCACCTGCTGTGGGTCATTCTGGGGCTGTTTCTGGTCACACCAACAGACTGTTGGCTACCAGATCTGGGACTGGGTCAGGTGGGACAGGTGGTCTGTCCCAGACAAAAGATAACAAATAAGCTGAACATGATGGTTTCCCCCAGACCCCCATCCACAGTACTGTTCTACTGTACTGCTGTGTTTTTCCGTAGTGATAACGGAGGATAAAACATCAGCAGTAATGTACAGGAAAACTGTTTAGTACTGTTTTGATTGTACTTGAGGATGGTCAACCTGATAAAATCTGTCAAGGTCAGTTTTTCAGGAACAGTTTTTTTGGATGGATGGGATCCTTCGCTACGCTACGGACCCACCACCAAAAAACCAGAATAAAGGACGCGTACTGTGGCTGAAAGATTGCCATATCACAGACCAGCCAAGAAGCTGAAACCAGCAAGGGCACCAGAGTCTGGGGACAGACCCTGTGCAGCTAAACGTGGGTACAATCGCACATGGGCAAAACTGAGAACCATGATTCTGGCTGGGGAACCACTGTGCAGGATGTGTAGCAGACCAGCACTGGATGTGGACCATATTGTCCCACTGTCACAGGGTGGGGCTAATGACCATGGGAACCTACAGCCACTGTGCCATAGCTGTCACAGCAAAAAAACAGTACAGGACAGATTGCACAGGGATAGACATGGGCTGTAAACTGTCTTTAGAGGGAAAAAAATGAAACGTATTACCATACAGCATCAGATACAGAACATCTATGATATGTTGGATGATCTGAACACAAAATGGACAGACACAGAATGGTCGATCAAGTACACCTGGCTGTCCATGGTAATCAAAACAGCAGTGGAATTGCAGGCTGTTGCAGAAGCAGAAAATAAACTAGGGGAGCCCCGCTAATGCCTGATGTTTTTGAAAACTTGACAGAATCCATCACTGCACCAGGCAACAATCTGGTAGCCATTACCCCCAATGACAGTACTGACCTACCACAGGTCAGCAGGGGGATTTATGTGGGCGGTGCAGGTAACCTAGTGGTGACACCTGCAGCAGGTGGGTCCAATGTCACTTTTATGTCTGTTCCTGCTGGGACTGTCCTACCCATCAGGGTCAGTAGGGTACTGAGTACCAGTACCACAGCTACTAATCTCATTAACCTGTACTAAGGGGAAACAATGGCAGATATTCCAGCAACAGTCCCAGTGGTGACACCAACAGTACCAGCCCAGACATTCCCACTATGGGTGGTGGAATCGCTGGTATTCAGTGGCAATGGCATTGAACAGCCCCTGACAGCAGAAGCCTGGTTCAGATCAGCCCGCCGTGAACCATCCAGCTTAACAGGTTGGGTACTGGGTGACCAGCGCAGAAACTACCACATTCCTGATGTATGGGTTTTGGCTTACACAGATGGTGATGTGGCCACAACAATGTCAGCACTGGTCAGCACATTGACCAGGCTAGCCACCTCTGCTGGTGTCCTGTGATAGGAATCAGCATTGATATTTCCATCGGAAGTGGGGCTGTGATCAGCACAGATGGACCAATCGATGGTTTGCTGTGGCAGGGTGCAACAGACTTTCTGGTATTTAACACAGCAACAGATTACATAATCTGGCAGTAATGAGGTAGACAATGCCTAGTAAAAGAATTGATGAACTAGATGCAAGAACGGTAGCAGATACAGACCTGCTACCAGTCACGCCGAGTGGTGGGCCTAGCGGCAAGGCTACCGTTGCAGCTATCGTCGCTGAAGGGCTGAGCCAGCCTAATAGCGCATCGGCTGGGGCTGGGGCAAGCATCACGATTAAAGCGGCTGACGGGGTGACAAGCGGGGCTGGTGGTAGCATCACGATCACACCAGGAGCGCAGGCGACAACTGGTGGGCCGGGTAAGGTTGTGATTGATACATTGACAGTGGGACTCGGTGCTAGCGGGGTGGCGACTAATACTGCGATTGGAGTGTCTGCTTTAGCTGCAAATACTAGCGGCTCAAATAATACGGCTATAGGATATCAGGCAGGCCAGAAAATAACAACAGGTGGCCAAAATGTCGCAATAGGGCAGGGTTCTGGAAAAGCACTAACTACTGGTGGGCTCAATGTTTTTCTGGGTGCACAGGCAGGACAAAGCGCAACGACTTCAAGTAATAATACCTTTGTTGGACTCAATGCTGGCACAAATGTCAACACCGGAGATTCTAACATCGCTATAGGCAGATCTGCCTTATTAACATGTACGACAGGATACAATAACACAGCGGTTGGAAGTTTTGCCGGTCAAGCTATTACTACTGGCACGGACAATTCACTATTGGGCATACAAGCTGGCCAAAGCATTACTACTGGCACATTTAATGTTTGCCTTGGCAGAGAAGCTGGGTCTTATCACGGCAATGGTTCAACACCCCTGACAACTCCTACTAATTCCGTGTACATTGGGTACAGCTCAAGGGGCTTAAATAACTCGGATTCTAACAGCATCGTAATTGGCTATCAAGCCATTGGAGAGGGTGCCAATACAACTGTTGTCGGCAACTCGTCCACGGTGCAGCAGCATTTTTACGCGACTCGATATCTCAGGACTGAAGGGTCGCTGGTTTTCGCATCCTCGACGCCAGCAGCAATCGTAACATCACAGAATGACTATGTCCTCAACGGCTCCGCATTCCAGCGTCTCAACTGCACGACAGTCAGCGACATCACCGGCATCGCTCCACCGACAAGCGGGGCTCACGTCGATGGGCGCATGATCAGGCTCGTGAATGTGGGCACTGCAACGGTTAGGCTCATGCACAACAGTGCCAGCAGTACAGCAGCTAACAGAATGTTTCGCCACAATGCTACGGATGTTAGCCTGACCGTGAATGAGTGGGCCGATCTGGTCTACGATAGCACGGATAATGGATCGGGTGCAGCAGGGTGGCGAATTGTGAAATACGCGTAATGAGGTGATGTGATGGGGACAGCCACTGCTGCACATGCTGTTACAGGGGCTGTTGCTGTTGCCCACAGTAAACTATCCACAGCAACCGTAGCACATGCAGTGGTGACAGGTACTGCACAGTCCCATGGTGTGGGTGTCACCATCCAGACAAGTACCACCACATCCAGTACAGTATCCAGCACACAGGTAACAGGAAACTGACCATGGCCACAACATATGACAAAGGGGACCTAGTCAGACTGACAGCCACATTCACAGTTAGTGGTGCAGTCACAGATCCCACCACGGTGACCCTGTACATCAGGTCTGGGGCTGGTGTGCTAACCACTTTGGTGTATGGTTCCAGTTCCATCACAAAAGTTTCTGTCGGTGTTTACCGCTACGATTATTCTGCATCGACTGCTGGTGATGTATCATTCAGGTGGGCTGGTACTACACCAGCACAGGCTGCAGATCAGGACAGCTTTTTTGTTCTGGACCTAGTGGGAGTGTGACTATGTTTCCAACTGCTGAAATCGGAATCTTGTTATCTTTTGCAAGGGGACAGAGTATCTGGTCCATTGAAGTGTTTGATGCAGCACTGACTGTGGCTGGATATTTTGGAAGAATGTTAATCACCCAGCCTAAAAGTTACGGTGGTACAGCCAATCCAGAAAATTCAGATGACATTGTTTCTATTTTGGAATCTGTAAATGTTGAGGCAGGATTGACAGATGGTCATCCTGTTGCATCACTTTCACCAGTTTTAGTTTCAATAGTTTTGCAATATGCCTTGAAAATTTTGCTTAAAAACTTTTCTTATTCGAGGGAATAAATGATAGGGGGGTCAAAATAATATGATATCTTTTGCTGAAGAC
>Ga0214921_10007724_pt1 | contig 14220 bp, 19 predicted proteins | sample LL1505_MetaG_FD_177992 | JGI IMG/M metagenome (GOLD analysis project Ga0214921, IMG submission 177992) | Freshwater microbial communities from Lake Lanier, Atlanta, Georgia, United States - LL-1505 | ecosystem: Environmental > Aquatic > Freshwater > Lake | place: USA: Georgia | collected... | reverse complement strand
CTTTGCTATAAATTTTTATCATTGCATATTTTGGAATTAAGACAGCAAGTTTTAGGGTTGATTGAGTGGAATCATAATCGAGCCTCCTAGGGACAGATTATGAAGTCCTGGTGGGCCCACCAGAAAAGCAAACCCTCATCAGAAATGGTGAGGGTTTTGTCATTTGAGCGTTACTTTAAGTAACGGTTGGCCTAGAATTAAAACATGACCAGAAAATTTAAGACAAATGAGGAAATATCGCCTCGTGAGCTTGTTCAGTATGGGCTTGATCATTTGGGTGCAGGCGCTACTTTGTTCAAAGGCACCCCTGAACACTATGATTCAGCTGGCTACCTTATCCATGTTGGTTATGAGTGCCTTCTCAAGGGCTGGTGGTTATATCAAGACAAGGAAATTGAGAGTGGCCATAGCCTTCTAAAGATATGCGACAGAATTAAAGATTTCCAATTTGATGAGCTTCCAGAGGATGCAAAAAATACTATAAAACTCATTAATCAATTTCAATATTTGAGATATCCGAAGCTTTTGGATCCAATAGATATCGGTAGCGATATGCTGGAACCAATTCTTCATTTAATAAAATTTACCTTGAGCTGCATGCCCAAGCAGATAAGACCTAAACAGAATGATGAATTTATTGTCAAGGGAAATAGAAGGTTATATAAAAAGCCGATTATTCCTGCAAAGAAAAAAGTAGCACGCTAAACCTTTATATTTCCCCCAATAAACTCCACAACTAGCCACACTTTCTTTTGGCTAAATTGACCTGAAAAATTCAGCCAACTTGGTTGCTCTAGCTTAGTCTCTGAAGCTAAAGTATGTGTATGGCAATTAAAAAAGAAAGTACACATCAACTCATACACCGTAACTTAACCCTCTATCAACGCGAGCATAGTGCCGTATGGCAATGCCGCTATAAGGTAGATAACAAGTGGATACGGACAACTACCAAAGAGACCCAGCTTGATTTGGCCGTTAATAAAGCTAAAGAACTATTGGTAGAGGCAGAAATACGCAAGCGCTCCGGCATCCCAGTGGTAACTAAACGCTTTAAGGATATCGCCATGCTGGCAATTGATCGCATGGAGCGAGACTTAAAGGGTGGTTTGGGCAAGTCAATCTACAAAGACTACATTCGCATAATTAATGAACATTTCATACCCAGTCTTGGGCAACGGCTTATTACCAATATTGACTACGATGCCCTACAGCAGTATTACGATGACCGTGAAGCTAAGTATGGATTGGCGCTATCCAATAGTAATCGTAAAACTCAAAATGCCGCATTTAACAGAGTATTTGATGAAGCTATCGTGCGAGGTTACTTAACTGAGAGTAATCGCCCTAAGTTAGATGGCAAGACCAAAGAGAGCGTTCGTCGCCCAGCATTTGAGCTTCATGAGCTTAGAGCTTTATTAAAACTTCTTGGCCCATACATAGACTCAGGCAGAACTAAGGATGTACGCGAACGTCGTGAAATCTTGCGTGACTATGTAGAAATGTTGGTTGATACAGGGGCAAGGCCAGGTATTGAGTTACTTGATATGAAATGGAAGCAAATCCGATTCATGATGAACCCTATTAGTACAGTGACAGATCAATTAGATGAAGATGGTGAAGTCATTGAAGTGCATAGCCTGAACCGTAGCTGTGAGATGACAGTAAAAGGTAAAACAGGGCAAAGACAGATTATTGGGCGCTTACCTAGCATTAGGGTTTTAGAGCGGATTGCCATGCGGAACTATGGGGTGACTAGCTCAATTAAGGATCCATTGGCTGAGCTCATTAAAGCTACCAATGATGACTATATCTTTAGAACCAAAGAGGGTAGAGATTTAAGTGATGTCTTAAACCATATGTTCGATGGTTTCTTAGCGGACCATGGATTACTGATAGATCCCAAGACCAATCAAAAGCGGGTGTTCTATAGCTTGCGCCATACCTATGCCACGTTAGCGCTTACTCACGATATGGTGCCTATTCATACGCTAGCTAAACAAATGGGTACAAGTGTATTAATGATTGAGCGGCACTATAGCCATTTACAAGTAATACAGGCTATAGAGCAATTACGTGGAGCTAATACAAGAAAGCTCATTGAGGCTGATAACAAGGCTGCGGATAACTATCCAAGTAAGAAAAGGGCTCAAAAGAATGAGGCGTTAAAGATAGGGGCTGTGTTGGCCTAGATTGCTGAATTTTTGTGCAAAAAAGGTGTTGGCCTGTTAAAAAACACTCTTTTCTATATAGATAGATGCTAACATGTATAAAAATATCGATTTTCTATACATATTAAAAGAACATGCATACATCCAAAATACAGCCGCTTGAAAGTCTAGATGGCGCAAGATTTGATACTCCCGTTATTTTAAAAAAATTAGCGGAAAGCAGCAGGCTGCTTGCTGAGCTAAAAGGGGTGGCGGCAACCATTCCAAATCAAGGCATATTGATTAATACGCTTGGTCTGCAAGAAGCTAAGGATAGCTCTGAAATTGAAAATATCGTAACAACTCATGATGAGCTTTTTAAAGATGATCTGTTGCCAGAATCAGTTGATGGTTCTGCTGCCAAAGAAGTCTTACGCTATAGACAGGCATTAAGGGTTGGTTTTGCGCAAGTGTGTGAGTCAGATTTATTAACTAGTAATCATATTTTGCTAATTCAGGCAGAGCTTGAGCGAAATAATGCAGGTTACAGAAAATTGCCTGGCACTAGCCTTAAGAGCTCCCAAGGCGATGTCGTATATGAGCCACCACAAGATCCCGAAGAAATTATTCAATTAATGAATCAGCTTGAACGTTTTATCAACGATTCTGATTTATATCAAGTTGACCCATTGATCAAAATGGCTTTGATTCATCATCAATTTGAGAGTATTCATCCGTTTTACGATGGCAATGGCCGTACAGGCAGAATTATTAACGTGCTCTATCTAGTTAAAGAACGGTTGCTAAACATACCCGTTCTCTACTTGAGTAACTATATTGTTCGCAATAAGTCTGAATATTATCGACTGTTGCAAGCGGTGCGTGATGATGGTGCTTGGGAAGAATGGGTGCTGTACATGCTAGAGGCTGTGCGCGATACCTCAGGTCAGACTATTAAAAAAATTAATGAAATAAAAAATGCTCTATATGACTACAAACATCGCATTAGGGATAAGCATAAATTTTATAGCCAAGATTTAATCAACAATCTATTTGCTCACCCATATACAAAAATTGAATTTGTTATGCGTGATCTAAAAATTTCCAGACTTACAGCAACCAAGTATCTTGATAAGCTTACTGAGGATGGATTTTTGGAAAAGAGAAAAATTGGGCGCATTAACTATTATATTAATATCGCTTTGAATAAAATCCTTTTAAGTTAAGAACCCAAAGCCTTCCGTAAATAGGGATCAATATCCCCTTGAGTCAGTAGCCACTCTTTGTAGTCACTAGGCACATCTGCAAACAACGCGCCTTTATGTTTGCCAAAGGGCATAGTGGATGGGGTTCTAGCTAATTCAGATTCCCTATACAAATCCTCAACGGTTTGAATGCCTAGCTGCTGGCAAATGTGATCCAAGATCACAGCACAAATACCCACATCAGCAATGGCTGAGTGTGCGCTACGTAATTGCTCGCGTGCTGTATCGCGTTCCAAGTAATACATAAGCGCACTTTGATTGTGGCTATCTAAATTAGGCCATAGTTTGCGAGCTAGGGCTAGCGTACAGATACGTTTGACTTCAGGCTTATCAATCACTTCCCAGTCAAAGTCCACGTTATGCCCAATCATGAAGTCCACGTGACCGGGCAGGCAAAAACTAGCTGCCTGCGGGCAATCAATCAAATCCTCATCCATGATGTGATGGGTAGCTAGCGCGCCGAGGGTAATGGGTTTGCCAGGGTTATAACGCTGCACAAAGGGGTTGGTAACAGCAAAGGGCTCAAGGGACTCAAGCTCAACCCAAGCAGCTTCTATTAATACGGGTTCTTTAATGCCTGTGGCTTCGGTATCGAAAATAATGGATTTTGTCATTGTTAATGGGGCTAGTGGTTATGGGTGTAATTATGAGCGTTACTTTAAGTAACGCTTGGGATGGCTATATGGCTTTAAATAACCTTAGATATTCTCAAGCGGAGTAAACCACCATCTTAGCGCTATCTACAATCTGCACTGCAATAGACCCTTGCTGTTTCTTTCTCAGTGCCGCAGCTAGTGCATCATTAAATGAGCCATAGGTGCCAATAGCAATCCAAGCAGAGTAAGGGTTATTGAGTTTATGTAATGCTCTAAAGGTTTTTGACATTGAATGGCCTTCTAGTTGATTGAGGGTGGTTTGAGCGGCCTGTATCTTTTGCCTTGCACGCTCGGCTTTAACTGCTGCTTGCGCTCGTTTAGCTTGATCTTTAAGTGCTCGAATGCGAGCCTGTGCTGGGGTTAATGGTTTAGTTGGACTAGATTTAAATTCATAAAATCGCATACTGATATTTAGCTGCTGATTTTTAGTTATCAATACTCTGTAGGTAACATTAGGATCCAACGCTCACTGTCCCAGCAGGCGTAGAGAGCTATGGAATCGAGCGGAAAGGTCGTATAGGTAATTTTCTGAGTGGCTAGTACATTGCCATTGCCATCATCGAGCACTAGCTTAGCAGTACCGTTTTCTACTGTTAACTTACAACTGACAAATACTTCTGCTTTAGGTAAATGCAGGATATGACTGGCTATGGCATCCATCAGCCAATAGCAAGCTGCCTCTTGTGCCAAAAACTGAGCACCATCCGTTAGAAAGACTTTAGGCCAGAGAGGGTAGTAGTACTGCGTTCCATAAAATTGCTCCAAATGATTCAAAATCTGGGTTTTAGATAGATTCATTTTTGCTATACCTCACCATCATTTATTTATGAATTGGGTTTGCGCAATAGATCTAGTCAAAACCTTGCTCTTCTGACTCGTTTTCGGGATTTTCAATTCAAAGCGACTGCGTAGCTGTAGGCTCGCCGCTTCGATGGCTTCATCAAAAGTACCTATTTCAGCTTCACGCTTGAGTAGTTCAAGTACTTCAATGACATTTTCTAAATTAGTAGCCTCTACAGCAGTTTTGCCATTAGCTAGCTCTAAAACCTTGCTGCCGTAAAACACATTGATACAGAGCGATCCTGCGCTGCTGGTAAACCACCAAGGTTTAATACGCTTAAGCTTTTCAATGCTCTTGATATTGCCTTCTAGATCTTTGACGTTTTTATAGCGCTTGATAACAAAGTCTTTACCGTTATGTTTTGCCCTGGCTAATTCCAGCTGTTCCCATAACTTGCTAATCAGCTTGTTTCTACGCTGCACTATAGGGGGTTGATTTTTAGGCCGTTTTGCATCGGTAAATTTGAGGGTATTGAGGTTCTCTAGTGTTGCCATCGTGTTCTCCACAAGTTATTAGGACAACACAACAATATGATCAGAAAACCCCTTTGGACAACCGAAAAAAGGCCGTTCTTGAGCTCTTTTTTGACCTTAGAACACATAGGCACTTTTTTTACTGATCTTTATGTTCAAGCTAAATAAATTCATAAAAAGCAGTAAAAACAGTAAGGCATAAAGGTTGGCACGCCGAAGGTAATAGTGCTGCGAAACCCGTTCTGATGTGTGACGGTACGCAATTCAGATCCCTTACTATCTGGCCTCATTGCACTACCCAAGACCCTGGTTGTTTTGGATGCTTTAAACGACGCCCCTGTGTGGCAGTACCGTTTGCGATGTTGTATTAGTTGGTAGCGTAGAAATACGTGAATGTAGGCTAAATTGTCGAATGATTGATTAATTCGTCTAGGCTGAAAGTGAGTGGGAAAGCCAATGAAATAAACCCACAAGCTAGTTTGCAATGGTTCCTGATATAGACCGCAAACTAGCTGCGTATGACGGCACGTAATAGGTGATAGCAATACCTACCTATCTTGCTTCTTGCAAGTTGTGTGTATATCAGTTGAAAACCTCAGTGAAAGAGGCTTGCATGAGTTGAGCCCTTTATCAGGGCTTGGCTTGTGCTTCCTAGTGAAAGATCTTGAAATTGAACACTTTCAATTATGACTATAAAAAACAAAAAAAGAAGAAAATTGCGATGAGCGCAAGCGAAGAGCAGGCTAACGCAGTTAGCTTTAAAACACATCAATCAAAAGAGCTTAAGTAGATTGCTGCTCTAATAAACCACGCCAACAATAGCTACCATATGATTTTTCATTTTCCTTGGTTCTCTTTTGATCAATACAGTCTTTAAGTAGAATTTTTGAATCAAACCATTTTTTCCCATTCCAATATGCATAGCCACTATGCTTAGGTGATTGGTAATCCATATCGGATATTTCATAGATACCAGTTCTTAATGGATTTATATCACTTGGGAACCAAATAGTTTTTTTGTTGTATTCGTATTTCTTTTTTGTTTCCGTATCTTCTTCAAGGTAGGTATGCATCTTATAGTACTCAATATCTCGTTGATCTAAGATTTGATCAGACACACCATCTGTATTCCATGTATCCGAATGGATGCAGTGAGCGATCGTATTTCTAAAGTCTTGAATAAATTGCTCCTCTTCATCTGAGTCAATAAATCCAAATAACACGCTGACACTTGGCGTGAAAAAATCATCATCGAACTCTTCTGATTCATCATCTTCATTTTCTTCAGTAGAGAATTCATCGCCTCTTTCATAAGCAGCATATTTCTTAACTGCAGATGGATATAGCTCAGACATAATTGAATCAAGATTTTGGTGGATTTCTTCATGAACCAATCCAAAACCTTCAAGTTGATCAAGTAAGCTGTAAAGCTTGTCAAGATTCCTGCTTGGGCTATTTGTATATCGTGGATGCTGCGGCATTTTCTCTCCTCATTTGATCGGTTTGCATAGATTAATCTGAAAATATTACATCAAGCATAAAACTTGTGATTGCGCCTTTGTTTGAGACGAGATTACTTAGCTGCAGATATATTTTCGTGGCAGATCTGCCACGAAATTCCATTAAATTCCATGATTTTTCCACTCAACACATTAGTTACGTTAAGTGTTGAGTGCTTGTAACCACTTGAAAATCAAGCGGTAATTTTTCAGTTAATTTCACTTGAAAAACCCATCAATCTGAGTGTATTTGTGGCCATTTTCGGTAGGAATATGGCAGTTTTGACTACAAAATATAAGTACAAAGATGGCAATACAAGGAGAGACCATGGCACAAGCAAAAACATTAAGCGATGCAGAATTACAGCGAGCACTAGATTACGCTGCGACTACTAAAGCAGCAGTGCGTAATCGCGCAATACTGCTGTTAACGCACTGGGCGGGTATGCGTATAGGCGAGGTGGCGAGTGTGCGCTATAGCGACGTTTTAAATGCGGATAAACAGGTATTAAGTGAGATCCGCTTAGCAGCTAATCAGACCAAGGGTTCTAAAAGTAGGGTGGTGCTGTTATCTGAGCGGTTGCAGCGTGAACTTGCCATTTATATCGCAGCGCATCCACCAAAGGATATGAATCGTCCATTGTTCCACACACAAAGAGCTTATGGCTTTACGCCCAATACCTTAACGCATGTAATTAATGGCCTATATCGACAGGCTGGACTTAATGGAGCCACTAGTCATAGTGGGCGTCGTGGCTTTTTGACACGATTGAGTGAGAAGGGCGTATCGGTGCGAGTGATGATGCAGTTAGCAGGGCACAGTCAAATGAGCACAACACAGCGCTATATTGATACCCGTCCTGATATCTTGCGTAACGCTGTAGAGCTTATCTAGGTTTAAGTGTTTTATAGTGCGCTCTTAAGCGAGCATAGATATCTTCAAAATCATAATTTGGTAGCCTTATGGGTTTAGAGCTGGGAAAGCTGCCACGTGCTGCGTTCTCAGCCACTTGCTTAGCATTCTTAAAAGCTCTACTCGTTAATATTGCTAGATGCTCTTTACTATCCGCATCCTCAAACTTCTTTTTAGATTCTTTAAGATCAAGTGTCTTGGCATGCTTAGCGCTCACCTTTGCCCATAAGCCTACTCTCCAAAGCTGCATGTCAGGATATTGAGCTTTTGCCATCAATATGCGTAACTGTATAAACAAGGGTTCTGAGCGTAAGCGTTTAGCGGCCAGCGCTTTACTTGCTCTCGCTGATTTAGTGGCTAGCGGTACTTTGGCGATATCAATTAACTTAGATATCTGTCTAAGCAGATCAGCTTTAGGCGTCCCAAGTGGTAAACCCAATATTAAGGAAGTAGGATTGCCCTCCGATGAACGAATTTTAGTTAGGTACTGTTCGTATGGTTTGTAAAAAAGAGGTTCAAAATTTTCATCCTTTTCAATGCGGGTTATTTGTTTGACTAAAGGCTTGCTAAAAGGCGTACCGTAGATATAAATGCCCCTTACTTGCCACCAGTCATCAAATGTCATTGTGGAAATGTCGCCAATTTCATCGTAGGTAGCTAGTACCGACTGAAACTCAGTAATCACTGTCTGCTTATCAATAGCAGATAGCGTTTTACCTTCAGATTCATATAACTCGGTAATGAGCTTGTTTTGAGTTTTTTTATCTAGCCCTTTAGAGCTGATCTGCCTAGCTAGCTCGTAGCTTGGGCTAATCCTCAAGAATTCCACCATCAGCATGACATAACCCTTAATGCCTTTAGTAGACCAATCCTTCATAGTTCGGCCGGGTAGGGCGCTGGTGCTTTTTGGAGCTTTATTCATGCAAATATATTAGCACTTAACAATGATAATTAATAGTCAATACTAAAAAAGTGCTAATACTAAGAAACTACCTATACAGCAATTTCGCTGTTTATTTTTGGAGAATTGTATGAACACAGTAGCCGAAGTCACCATTAGAGCAACGCCCAATCATCCTGTTAGCTCCGCTGTAAAGATGATTACTAATCCGGCGGTATCAAGCATCATGCAGGATCCAATCTTTAAGCCAAGCCTGCGGGAACGTATTAATGCTGTTCGTGACTACAACGAGGATGCAAAAGAATTTTTAAATGATGTGGTTAGCGGAGCTCATCGCTCAGCAATCATTTATGGCCCCCCTGGAATGGGTAAAACTCATGCAGTTGTAGATGCTTTAGTAACTGCCGGCCTCAAAGAAAACACTGATTATGTAATAGCCCGAAGTCATACAACGCCGGGAATGTTATACGTTCTTTTATACCTCATGCGTAAGGCTGGCAAATTTATTGTTTTGGATGATTGCGACGGTATTGTGACTGATGAGACCGGCTTAAATCTTCTAAAAGCAGCAACAGATCCAACCTTTCGTCAGGTTGGTTGGTCATCGACAAGAGATTTACGCAATCCAACAAATGGTAAGTTATTACCTAACCAGTTTGACTTTAATGGAACAGTAATCATTTGTACTAATGTACGGTTAACTACTGGACGAAGCCGTATTGCCAATCATATGGATGCTTTGCGAAGCCGATCAGTTCCATTTTCCCTTGCCTTAGAGAGTCGCGAGGATCAATATGCGCAGATCTTTCATATGATTGTTGAGAAGGACTATTTAAAAGTTGATGCAGCAACCGCTTTAGACGATATAGAAAAGGTGGATTTATTAAAATTTTTATTAGAGAACTTAGATGTCCCGCGTCGACTTGATCTCCGCTTGCCTCAGCATATAGCTCGCACCATGAAAGCAAAGCCTAATAATTGGCAACGTCAAGCCCGTCGTTTCTTGGAGGCTGCGTAATGAAAAAAACAATATCAATTGAAGAGATGTTGGCATTAACCCCATACCAATTCTCAAATAAATTTTTTGTACGAAAGCCTAAAAAATTCATTCCATACAATAAGGGATTGAAAATGCCCGATAGTATCCGGCAAAAGATTAGTCTTGCGCAAAAGGGTAGGAACCATACTTCTTTTGAGGCCAGAAGTAAGGCTCAAAAGGGAAAGCCTAAAAGTGAGGCACTTCGATTAGCTATTAGTAAGGCACGCAAAGGAAAGATTGGGTTGCTTGGTGATAATGGGCGAGCTAAATCTGTTGTTTGTCCTGCTGGATCGTTCGACACAATTAAAGAGGGTGCGGCTGCAATGGGTTGTGATGGTAGCAAATTCCGGAGGCGAATAATTGAGGGAATGCCAGGCTACAGTTGGGGAGAAGAGCCGGCCGCTATTAAGTCAAAAGGTTGAAGTGACGTTTAATTTTGAGATCTAAATCAAGCACTTATGAGAGGCTCGTTTTATGAGCCTCTCGGTCATTACTCTTACGTATATTCCAAATACCGTCTAAGGAGCTACGATGCGCGACTATACCTATATTGAAGGTTACCGTTTTACCATTTGGAACATCTACCGCAGCAAACGCTTTGACGTTGATCGTCTTGACATTAACTTTGCCGATAAAGACATGCCCGAGTTTGTAAGGGGCTTACGCATTGTCGATCACCTTGAGAACGAGAGCTATACCGTGCATGGTGAGGATGCCGATCATTTGAGCTACAGCATGTGTTTTATTCATAACAGCAATAAAGAAGATCGCCCCGATCAGTTTGATGAGTATCTCACTCAAGCGATTAACAAAAAAGAGTATCTCGTGCATAAACTCTTCACCGAAGAGCGCACAACCGAGACCGCAGTGCATTAAGGGGCATCCATGAGCAAACTCAACTGCAGCATTGGCGATTTAGCCATAACGGTCAAGGCCAACCTTCCTGCAAACCTAGGCAATATCGTGAGGATTATTGGATCCCAAGGTTTGCAGGAATGGGAGGGCCAAGACGAGCCACTCTATACCTGGGACGTAGAGATTGTGGGGGAAGATCGTTATTTGCATTACCACTACGATGGCGAGATTCTGAAGGTCAAAGAAGGCCCAGCCCCCGATCAGTATCTCAGGCGCTTAACACCCCCTCAGGGCTATCAACTGGATGAGATCTTCGATAGCGAGCCAATCCAGAGTGAACTCTTTGCCGAGGATCTTGAAGAGGAGACCCAGTAAAGATGGCCCCCCAATTTAACGAAGGTGAGATTGCGATCACCACCAACACCAAGTTTCGTGAGAACCGTGGCAAGGTCGTGCGCCTCAAAGAGTATCTCGGAAGAAGCCATTGGCCAGAATGCGATGCCCCAGAACACGTCTGGTTAGTCGAGTGTTTGTGTGGCGACAGTTATTTGTATTACCTTTATCCGCGCGAGCGTGATCTCACACGCACCTATGTCGGTCAAATGCCAGAGCGTTTTATGAAACGCATCTCGACCGAGAGCGGTCAGGGTGTATTGGATCTTCATGAGATCCCAGAAGAAGTGAGGGATAGCGATGCATCGGTTTAGTATTGCACTGCTACTCGCACTCATGATTTGCAGTCCTGCTCAGGCGCAACTGTGGGATTACATCGTGACCTCGGAAAGCGGGAACCGTTACTACATTGATCCCTTATCGATTCAGCGTAATGGTCCGATTGTCAGCTACCTTCAGTTGACTAATTACCCGCAAGGAACGGATACGGCTAACAAGGCAATGCTCTCCTTTGTGCAATTTAAGACCAATGACTGTGCGCGCAATCAATTTACGATCTCACGCTTAATTGGTTATGAGTATGAAAACGCAAAAGGGTCAATCGTGACTGTAGAGATGGAGCGAAAGCCCACCTGGATTAGCATCGTGCCTAAAAAGATTGCCGACATCATTCATCAAGAGGTGTGCAACTATAAGTACTAATAGGACTTTAGGGACTAAACCTATTTACAAAGTAATTCACTCATTAATAGAGAAATAAGCTTAGCTCCCCGCATGACTTGAGGTAAGATAAATTGAAGTATTACCAAATAGCACTAATCTCAAGTTAAGCAGGGATTGTCATTGAGGGAATAGCCTATGTGTCGATGGGTAGCATACGCGGGTCCGGAGATTTATCTCGAGGATATCCTCTTTAATCAGAGTAATTCGATTGCGAGTCAAAGCTATTCTGCCAAGGAATCTGTCTGGACCACTAATGGTGATGGTTTTGGAGTAGCTTGGTATACCCAAAGAACCACCGCAGGTCTTTTTAAAGACGTATTACCGGCTTGGAACGACAATAATTTGCGCTCCCTTGCGGCGCATATTCGTACTCATCTTTTTTTTGCCCATGTGCGCGCCACTACGGGGACATCAATCAATCGCTCCAATTGCCACCCCTTTATTTGGAAGAATTGGACCTTTATGCACAACGGTCAAATTGGTGGTTGGAAGACGTGCCGCAAAGAGTATGAAAGCCATATCAGTCACGATTATTTTAATTTGCGCGATGGCAGTACGGATTCAGAAGCAATCTTTTTATTGGCACTAAGTCTAGGCTTACCAGACAATCCTATCAAAGCGATTACGCAGGCCATTGAGATTGCTTTACAAACGATGGACAAGCACCAGATTCAAGAACCATTGAGGGCATCGATTGCGGTGAGTGACGGCCAGTCCATTTGGGCATTTCGCTACTCCAATGATGCTAATTCACCATCACTCTATTTTGGTAATCCCGAAACTCAGGCAAACACTTCAAATAATCTTATTACCACCATTGCTTCTGAACCCTTAGATGCAGAAGCTCAACATTGGCACAAAGTGGAAGAGGCTAGCGCGATTGTCTGGAATGCGGCGGCTGTGGAGCAGCATGTAATTCGCATCTAAATTTTTATCATCCTAACTCTGTCCTGAGATGCTCATCTAGAGTTGAAAGGGGAGTCGCACTTCTTTGCGAAAGAGGCCCCCCGAAGATTGAGTTGGTCTAAATCGACTTCACCAAAATGGCCATCCCGTTCTCAAGACGAATCTTACCTTGCGACTGCAGAGCATAAATCGACTCTAAGATGCGGCGTTTACCGGCCTCAGTTAGGCGACTCTTGCCTAAATTGAGGGATACATTTTTGCTTAAAACATCAATCAATAGTCGCCCTTGATGCGCTTGCAAAACGGTCATAATCGCATCGAGATCAGCCGGTCCTTTGACCAAACGATGCAGTGTCATCGCAACGGCAGGTTTATTAAGCGCTGGACTAAGCACATCCACTTTTTGTGGCAAGGCCTTCGCTGCCATGCGTTTGTGGATGTAATTGCAGTAGTCACAATCGTGCGATGCTTCTGGTGCAAAAGAACTCGCGAGGCATTCGATTAAGCGATCTAAGGTCGGCTCAATCCACGATACATCGCCATCGTAGGAAAGGAGCTTAGTTTTAAAGACCAATTGATCATCAAAGGAACTATCGCCTTTAATGCCATTGGCGTACACAAACCACGCTTGATTGGAGACCTCTAGGTCATTACCCCGTAACAGCCATTGATAGAATTCAACCTGACGCTTATAGGCAATTTGCCAATCCGCATCTAAGCTCACTTCATCGGCTTTACTCGTGGCTTTGTAATCCACTACATAATGCACTCCAAACATGTCGTGCCAAAGATCATCAATCGCCCCAAAGAACTCGATCCCTCTATATTGACGTGTTACCCCTTTAAAGTTCTCGCGCCAACGGGATAGTAAGGGATGGTTAGTGGGTACAAAGGATAGCTTCTCACGGGCTAAGCGCTCCGGGATGTCTTTGCCGCGCGACTCGTCAAACTCATTTTTGAGGAGGTGATCGACTGCAATGTTCAGACTAAAGGGTGGACCTGAGGGACGTTTAACCTTGCTCTTTTGGTCTAACCAAAAGCACAGGGGGCATTCAATAAAGAGATCGACCTTGGAGCGGGAGAGGCGCATTACTTTAAGACATTCTTGAGCCAAGCTCCTACTTTCTTGCCATGCTCATAGGTAGTGTTCTCAGTGGGATTCTCAGTGGTGTTCTCAGTAGGAAGGGGCTGCGGAGTCTCTACAGTAGGTTGAACAGCCTGCTCGAGTTCGGTGTTGCTAATTCTAAACTGATCCTGCAAGCGCGCAATTTCGCGTCGCATCTGCAAAATCTCCTGAATGGCTTGGTTTTTTTCCAGCGTGTTTAAAGAGAGGTCATTGGTCATGGGTCGCTTCTCCGTTTATAAAAGAATTACAAATTAATATACCTGAGACCCAGAAGAACGGATGAGGGGCATATTAAAAAAATAATAGCAAGTCAGTACTAATCAAACATGATGCTAGGGCCTTCAAAACACATCGTATGCTTGCCACAGGCTGGACATAAATGACCAACTGCTCGCGCCTTATAGTTTCCCCATTCCACTGAAGAACTGTGAGGACCAGGCAAGCTGACGGGCTCTTTGCCGTATTGGGTAATCTCGGTACTTT
>Ga0214921_10007723_pt1 | contig 14220 bp, 12 predicted proteins | sample LL1505_MetaG_FD_177992 | JGI IMG/M metagenome (GOLD analysis project Ga0214921, IMG submission 177992) | Freshwater microbial communities from Lake Lanier, Atlanta, Georgia, United States - LL-1505 | ecosystem: Environmental > Aquatic > Freshwater > Lake | place: USA: Georgia | collected... | reverse complement strand
AAGCTCAAGACCTTCCTCGAAGAAGATTGATTCGATCTAAGGGGCCCATAGCTCAGTTGGTTAGAGCAGAGGACTCATAAGAGAGAAGCCCTAGGGGTCTTAGCAATAAGACCTCAATGATTTCAAGTGGTTAGTGGTGAAAATGGTAGTCAAAATTGCTTACACACCGCTTACACACCAAGCGGTTTTTCATGGTGTGTAGTAAATGCAAGTTTTAGTGTGGTTTTAGGTGTGTTAAAAAAGTTAAGAAGGGCCCATAGCTCAGTTGGTTAGAGCAGAGGACTCATAGCGAAAGTTGTGCACCAGCGAGTGAAAGCTGCTGTGTGAATGGTGTCAAATTCGGAGAAAGCTAAGTCGCAAGATATGCCAACGCCGAGCCAAGCGGAATCGCAAGATTCTGAAGGTGTAGAGACTAGACGGCACCCACCTAAGTAAGGATCTATCAATCTTTATACGGTGAAGGCATAGTCCAGGGAGTGGTGAAAATCACACAAACCGGAATCCTTTGGTCCCAGGTTCAAGTCCTGGTGGGCCCACCAGAAAAGCAAACCCTCACTAGAAATGGTGGGGGTTTTGTCATTTGAGCGCTATTTATTTGGTCTGGTGAAACAAAGTAAATCAAGACTAGCAATCTTAGAGTAATTAAAATATTTGAATTAGATTTCAAATAAAGCCATCAAAGTGATAAACGAAACTCAAAAAAAGCCAAATGAAAAGTAAACTGCCTTTATAACCGGCAGGCAAGTTAATTATTAAACCAGCAGAAGCAAGTCATGAATGATTCCCTGAGGAAAATCAAAGTAACCCTAGAGTCCACGCTGGAGTCTTCTAAGCTGTTATCGGGTAAAGGCCCAATTAAGTTAACCAAGGCCAATGAGCCAGAAAATGCGTTTTTAAAGCAAGCTGAAACTAACTTTGCGCCAAAGCAAGCGCGAAGGGATTGGTGGTGGTGTGAGGATGTTTAAAGGAGATTGAGCTATCCTGCTTTTAGTGCCTCTCCATAAGAGAGGAGATTTTGATACGCTTCTAATTGAATGAACTCCATTTTAAAAAATCATTAGGAATAACTATGCAGCCCTATCACCATTGGCCTTCATTAAAAAATATTGCTCTCGAAGTAAAAAATGGTACCCGTTCAGCTCGCTCGCAAGTTGAGCTCGCTTTGAGTCTAGCAAAGCAAGAAACCTTAAATTCTTCTATTTCCCCAACATTTATTCATTTGGATGTTGAAGGTGCTCTGGCCATGGCGGATGCCATTGATGTAAAAATCAAGAGGGGGGAAGATTGTGGAGATCTATGTGGTATTCCCTTTGCTGTAAAAGATAATATTGATTGGCTTGGCTTAGTAACTACCGCCGGAAGTCCTAAGGCCTATTCCAAGAAGGCAAGCAAAACTGCGCCAGTTTTACAGGGATTAATTGATCGTGGTGCCATTCCAATTGGTAAAGCCAATATGAATGAATGGGCTGTAGGGCTAACTGGCGAAAATACCCATTTCGGTAATATTCCGAATCCATATTTAGAGGGCTGTCTCTCGGGCGGCTCATCAAGCGGAAGTGCTAGAGCAGTATCAATGGGAATAGTACCTATGGCACTTGGCTCTGATACGGGTGGCTCAATTCGAATGCCTGCCGCCTGGTGTGGAATCGTTGGTCTGCGCCCATCAAGCGAGTCATTCTCGTTGGATGGGGTGGTGCCACGCTCTAGATCTTTAGACGTTGTTGGCCCCATAGTGAAATCTCTGGACGATTGTGATTATTTCTTAGGTAGCGTTTTTACTCCAAAATCTAGCCCGCTCACACCAGAAAATACCCCTAAATCCATCCAAATTGGGTGGGATCCTCGCCTCTTGGGGGGGGTTGAGGCCTCAATACGTAAGGCCTTTATCGAGTTTATGGAAAATGCGCACGCTAATCCTGCAGTTTCCTTTGTAGAGCAGACTTGGCCTAGTTTTGCTGCAGCAACAGACTGTGCCATGACTGTCTTGCAAATGGAGTTTTTAAATGATTTCAAGGTGATGTGCGGGGAAGTTGAGCTGTTTACTGAGTACTTAGGCAAGCCCGTGATGAATGAGCTTCGTCATTCAGTATCTCGTGAGCCCGAAGTGCTAGTAAAGGCGTATGAGCAGTTGTTACAGTTTCGTCAAAGTATGGCCAAACTGCTCAGTGCAGTTGATATGCTTGCATTACCCCTAACGCCATGTGGCCCAGTAGAGGCAGCCAAACTGCCAGAGGCGGCTAAGCCTTTGAGGGAACTTAGTCTAGCAATGGGCGCCTCAGGCCTGCCCATTATAGGAATGCCTATTTTTTCAGCAAAACACGGGTTCAGCTTGAGCGCTGCTAGTTTGGCGGGGATCCAGCTTGTAGGAAAACAGTTTCAAGAGCACAAACTTATATATATGGTAAAAAGTTATTTAGATGCACCAAGTTGAGGCGGTAAGGTTCCAAATTAAAGCAATTTGCTCAGACATTTGGGTTGCACCCTCGTAGGATTGGAGTATGCAGTTAATAGACTGAAATTGTTAGATTTGCAGTACGTTTTATTACGGAGACAATATGATGAATATATTAAGACGTTCAGTAATTATGGCAGTGGTTCCTGTAGCTTTGGCGTTTAGTGCCGCTATTACCGCCTTGCCAGCACAAGCTCAGCAGCAAAAGACCTTAAAGTTTATTGCTCAGGCGGATCTGAAGGTTTTAGATCCCATAGCGACAACCGCATACATCACTCGTAACCATGGCTATATGGTTTATGACACCTTGTTTGCAATGGATAGTAAGTTTGAAATCAAGCCGCAAATGGTGGATAAGTTCACCGTTAGCCCTGATAAAAAAACATATACCTTTACATTGCGTGATGGATTGAAGTTTCATGATGGCGCCCCAGTGAGGTCTGCTGATGTCATTGCATCTATTGACCGCTGGTCAAAGCGAGATGGTCTTGGTCAAAAATTGGCTGAATCTACTGAGTCTTGGTCTGCTACGAATGACAAAACATTTGTTCTTAAGCTCAAAAAACCATTTGCATTTGTATTGGATGCGTTAGGAAAGCCTTCCTCAAACGTTCCATTCATCATGCCTGAGCGGATTGCAAAGACAGATGCATTTACGAATATCACTGACCCTACCGGTTCTGGCCCATTCAGGATGGTTAGGGATGAGTGGGTTCCTGGCAGCAAGGTGGTTTATGTCAAGAATAAAGAATATGTGCCACGCAAAGAAGCCCCGTCTTGGGCTTCTGGAGGTAAGGTTGTAAAAGTGGATCGCGTAGAGTGGCTCTACATTCCAGATTCAGCAACGGCCGCCAATGCGCTTGGTAACGGTGAAGCGGATTGGTGGGAGCAAATGCCACCTGATTTGATCCCTTTGCTATCTAAAAATGCGAACGTGAAGGTTGACAACATTGATCCTTTGGGTTCAATGGGGATGATTCGCTTTAACTTCTTGTATCCACCATTCAATAACGAAAAAATGCGTCGTGCAGTTGCAATGGTTGTGAATCAGCCTGACTATGTTTTAGGTATCGCTGGCAACCCAAAGAATGGTAAGCCTTGCGCTTCCTACTTTACTTGTGGCACACCATTGGCTAACGATGTCGGCTCATCTTTAATAACTGGTAAGCGTGACTTTGAAGCAGCTAAAAAGCTGATCAAAGAATCGGGCTATAAAGGTGAAAAGATTGTCATCATTTCAGCTTCTGATCAGCCTATCGTTCAGTCTCAATCCCTTTTAACAACAGAGTTGCTGCGTAAATTAGGTTTGAACGTGGAGTTACAGGCGGGCGATTGGGGTAGTTTAATTACTCGTCGTACTTCTAAAGAGCCAGTTGAAAAGGGTGGCTGGTCAATTTTCCACACATGGTTGGTTGGTCCTGACCTCCTTAACCCAGGCGTGAACTTTGCAATTCGTGGCAATGGTGACAAGGCTTGGTTTGGTTGGCCTTCAGATCCAAAGTTAGAGACATTGCGTGAAGCGTATTTTGAGGCTCCAAATGCAGCTGCAGCCAAAAAGGCAGCGGAAGCGGTTCAGGGCCGTGCATTTGAGTTCTTACCCTATGTGCCTACTGCGCAATTTATTTTGCCAACAGCCTACAGAACGAATCTTTCTGGAATCATTGTGGCGCCAATGGCATTTCTTTGGAATGTGGAGAAAAAATAATTTCCTTTTTGTTTAAGCATGTAGGGGTTATTTTTTGCTTTCATACATAATCAGGCGTTTGGGCGCAACGGTAGTCGTAATGGCTGTCGTTGCGCTCTTTGTTTTTTCACTTCTCTATCTCACGCCTGGGGATCCTGCGGCCGTCATTGCCGGAGATGTTGCCACCGCAGAGGATATTGCACGCATTCGTCAATCCTTAGGATTGGACCAACCTTTTTTAGTGCGTTTTGGAAATTGGGTTTGGGCGCTTTTTCATGGCGACTTTGGCACCTCTATTTTTAGTAATTTGCCTGTATCTAAGTTAATTTCTCAGAGGGTAGAGCCCACTTTATCCTTAACAATTTGCACCTTAATTGTGGCTATTGTGACTTCTGTGCCTTTGGGTGCTATTGCAGCGGCCCGTGCGGAGAGTAAGTTAGACCACACCATCATGGGATTTTCGGTACTTGGATTTTCTTTACCCGTCTTTGTTCTTGCCTATCTCTTAATTCTACTTTTTTCATTGCAATTACAGTGGTTGCCAGTTCAAGGTTATCGACCTATCAGTGATGGTATTTGGCCTTGGTTCCGCCATTTAATTTTGCCAAGCTTGGCCTTGGGAACAGTTTATGCGGCTCTGATTGCACGCATTACGCGCGCCAGCGTTTTGGATGTTTTGTCACAGGACTATATTCGCACAGCCCAAGCAAAGGGCTTAAAAGAGCATGACATCATGATTCGTCACGCACTTAAAAATGCTGCTGTACCCATTATTACGGTGATTGGTATCGGAATTGGTTTACTGATCTCAGGTGCGGTAGTTACTGAAACCGTTTTTGCAATCCCGGGCATCGGAAGATTAACCGTCGATGCCATTTTGCGTCGTGACTATCCCATCATTCAAGGGGTCATTCTCATTTTTTCGGCGACCTATGTGATCATCAATCTCCTCATTGATCTGTCATACGTCTTTTTTGATCCGCGGATTCGCTACTAATGACAATAAGCAAGCATTCAAGCCTGAACTCCGCTGATTGGTCCGGAAAACTCTTTCATGTGAATCATTTTTTTAGAACTAAGTTACCTGCGCTCTTTAAACGCTATCCCTTTGCCGTCATTGGAGCTGTTACCTTAATCTTGATGGGATTTATTGCCATCTTCGCGCCTTACTTGGCTACAGTAGATCCTCAGGCGGTCACTCCATTGAATCGCTTGAAGCCTCCAAGTTGGGATAATTGGTTTGGTACTGATGCATTGGGGCGTGATGTATACAGTCGGGTCATGTATGGCGCACGCGTTTCTCTGACGGTGGGTCTTGCGGTAGCAATTTTAAGTACGGTAATTGGCATGGCTATTGGCTTGGTCACAGGATTTGTGAGGTGGTTGGATCCGATTGTGATGCGCATCATGGATGGCCTGATGTCGATCCCATCTATTTTGCTAGCGATTGCTTTAATGGCCTTAACCAAGGCAAGTATCGAGAACGTTATCCTTGCGATTACCTTGGCAGAGATACCTAGGGTGGTTCGTCTTGTCCGAAGCTTGGTTTTAAGTTTGCGAGAGCAGCCCTATGTTGAAGCCGCGACCGCTTCTGGAACTCCTTTGATAAAAACGTTATTGAGGCATATTCTCCCCAATATAGCAGCACCATTGCTTGTCCAAGCAACTTACATCTGTGCTTCTGCAATGATTACTGAGGCCATTTTGTCTTTCATTGGTGCTGGGACTCCGCCCAATATTCCGAGTTGGGGAAATATCATGGCTGAGTCACGCAGCCTCTTTCAAATCGCCGGTTATCTCATTTTATTTCCCTCTATTTTTCTTTCGGCAACGGTGTTAGCAGTGAACTATTTGGGCGATGGCCTTCGCGATGCCTTAGATCCTCGCCTATCCAGGAGAATGTAGGCAATGAGCCAAACGACTGGAAAACCGATTTTAGAAGTTGAGGATTTACGTACGTATTTTTATACACGCGATGGAGTTGTTCGTTCTGTTGATGGCGTCTCTTTTTCTGTGTCTGAGGGCGAGACTCTGGCAATTGTCGGAGAGTCGGGCTGCGGCAAAAGCGTCACCTCTTTATCCATTTTGCGTTTAATTGCTTCACCTCCAGGAAAGATTGTTTCTGGCTCGATTCGTTTTCACGGTAAAGATTTACTAGATTTCTCTGATGCAGAGATGCGTGACATCCGTGGCGATAAGATCTCCATGATCTTCCAAGAGCCAATGACTTCTCTCAATCCAGTGCTTACCATAGGCAGGCAAATAGGAGAAGTGCTCGAGTTGCATCGTCATTGCACGAAGGAAGAAGCTCGAAGCCGAATCCTTGAGCTACTCAAGATGGTTAATATTCCTGAGCCAGAAAGTCGTATCGATGAATATCCACATCAACTCTCGGGCGGTATGCGCCAGCGCATTATGATTGCCATGGCTTTGGCTTGTGATCCTGAAATCTTGATTGCCGACGAGCCTACGACTGCTTTAGATGTCACGATTCAGGCGCAAATTCTCAATTTAATGCGTGAACTCAGGGATCGTACTAGGGCAGCGATTATTTTGATTACCCACGACCTTGGTGTTGTTGCTGAAATGGCGCAGCGCGTAGTGGTGATGTATGCCGGTCGTAAGGTTGAAGAAGCTAATGTATTTGATTTATTTGAGAAGCCAATGCACCCTTACACATTGGGTCTTTTAAATTCTATGCCACGCTTAGATGATGCTGCATCCAAACGCTTAGTAGAAATTCCGGGAATGGTTCCTTCAATGCGAGCCGAGATTGTGGGCTGTGCTTTTGCTCCACGCTGCTCATCTGCTACTGAGCGTTGCAGCCAAGAGTCTCCAGTTCTGCAAGATCATGGCAATAAACATTGGGTTGCTTGCTGGAATCCAGTACGGCATGGGGCTAGAGTATGAGCAAAACCAAGCTATTGGAGCTCAAAAATTTATGCAAACACTATCCTATCCGCAAGGGAATATTGAGTCGCATTGCGGGTTATGTTCATGCAGTTGATGGAGTCAGTTTTTCGATATACGAAGGTGAAACATTAGGATTGGTAGGCGAGAGTGGTTGCGGTAAATCCACTGTTGGTCGTACCATTTTGCGCCTAATTGATCCTAGCGCTGGCGAGATTTATTGGAAGGGCGAACGAATTGATCAACTCACTCGAGCTCAAATTCGGCCGTATCGAAAAGAGATTCAGGCTGTTTTTCAGGATCCGTACTCCTCTTTAAATCCTCGTATGCGAGCAGCAGATATTGTTTCTGAGCCGTTGAGAAATTTTGAGAAACTCTCTCAAGCTGAGGGTCGAGAGAGGGTTCGCGAACTTTTTGCCTTGGTAGGCTTACGTCCTGATCAAATGTTACGTTACCCGCATGAGTTCTCAGGTGGACAGCGTCAACGTTTGGGGATAGCGAGAGCGCTATCAGTAAAACCCAAGCTCATCATGTGTGATGAGCCCGTATCCGCATTGGATGTATCGGTGCAGGCTCAAGTGATTAATCTTCTGGGTGATTTACAAAAAGAATTCGGTGTCTCCTATCTATTCATCGCCCATGACTTGGCAGTGGTAAAGCATATTAGTCATCGTATTGCAGTGATGTATTTAGGACGCATTGTTGAGCTAGCAGAAACAGCAGAGCTATTTAATCGCCCATCTCATCCTTATACAGAAGCCTTGCTCTCAGCAGTGCCTATTCCCGACCCTAAGCATCAACGTAAGCAAATTGTATTGGGCGGTGATGTCCCAAGTCCAATCAATCGACCAAGTGGCTGTCATTTTCATACCCGCTGTATTTATGCTCAAGAGCGTTGCAAGGTAGAGGAGCCTAAATTAGAAGAGACTTCGCCTGGACATTTTGTTGCTTGCCACTTTAAATTAAATACCTAGTCAGTTAAATACTTAATGTCCAAATAGCGGTAGCGATCAATAGCGCGGCTAAGAAGTAGTTAAATACAACAAGACGTTTTCCTGTATCCAGCCAGGTCTTAAATAGGGCTCCAGCTAGGGCATAGCTCATATTACTAACAAACGCAAAGAACATGAGTACCGCACAAGCTAACATCAGGCGTTCGTCCGGGTTGGTACTCGGCTGGCCTTCTGCATAAATAATCCAAGAGCCCATGATGGTAATGGCCAATAGCCAAACTTTGATATTCAGAAATTGAATGAATACGCCTTTGATGAACCCCATGTTTAGCCTAGCGGGATTGACTTCATGAAGCTGCTTACTTTTACACAGCTTTAGGGCTAACCAAATTAAATAGGCGCAACCCAAGATTTTGATTCCAAGACGAATGCTGGGGATTTCTGCGACTAAAGCGCCTATACCAAAGCCGCAGGCAAGCATAATTAAAAGCCATCCAAATGGCACAGCGCAGGCAAAGGGGAGTGTGCGTCGCAATCCCTCATTAGTCGCGATGGCAGTTGTGAGCATTGTGTTTGGACCAGGAGAGAAGGTCATCGCTGCACAAAAAAAGATCAGAGCAATGAATTCATTGAAGCTAAAAATAGATAGCATGTTCAATACCGTATTAATTAGGCTAGATTTTTCACATCTAGCGGGTATATCGGACGCCTAATGTGCTGTATATCAAAGCAATCATAATTTGAGCTAGTCGGCCCGCCTTGATCAGAGTCACACTCAACAAAGCCTTTGCTGAATGGGAAAAAAACAGGGCGACAATACATTCTGGACTTGAGCAGCACATAGGTTTTAGATTGCAGATCAATACCAAGGCTAGTCATGACAGCAATGTCATAAGGTTCAACCCGTTCTGAGCTAATCACAATTTGGGCCTCCTTTGTTTCAAATAGAACACTTGGACCCATATTGAGAATTGAGCCATTAAATATTGGACCAGTGACTCTGATCTTGCCATCACTAATCGCTTTAACAACTCCAGTAAGTTTTAAGGCCTGTTTGCGTACACCGCGATAAGTCCAGCCAGATTTATTTCCAAGCTCAATATCTACGGACTGATTGAGTCCGACCTGAATGAGCTTTTGCACAGTTTTATGATCGGCAATAGGACCGGCTGCAATATTACTTAGGCCAAATTGGAGAGCGGCTTCCAAAATGTCAGTCGTATCACAAGGCCCGCCAGACATCACGTTATCGCTGTGATCTAGTAGTAAAACCGGACCTGGTGTTGCTAATTGCGTGAGTTCACGTGCTGTATTGAGTGCTTGTGAAAGTGGAATACTCTCATAAATAAAGCCATCTGCTTGGGATAGGATCATTGCTTGGAGCTCATCAGCAACTTCATTTTCAAGTTCAGAAAAGTGAGGGTGATGTTGATCCGCAATCACAATCACAGACATACCTGCATCATGAAAGTCAGCCAGGCTAAAGCCAGCCAAAATAGAGATTCCTAAAATACCTAGCTTTTTTTCCATTGTGATAGCTGCTTGCACAGCAGCTTTCATGGCGCCTTCATTGGTATTGCTTCTAAGAGTATGAGATAGCAAGGGGATTTGACGGTAAGCCATTGAGGGTTTGATTTTCCCCACAAGCATGTCTCGTAATAGCTCGCCAGCGTGCAGGCCTGTTTCATACATATCAATATGAGGGTAAGTTTTGAAACTCACCATAACATCACAGTTCTCAACCATGGCAGGAGTGACATTAGCGTGTAGATCAAGCGCTACTGCAATTGGGATATCGGGTGCATTCGAGCGAATGCGTTTTAAGAGGTCACCTTCACCATCCACTGCGAACTCCGAAACCATGGCACCATGCAGATCTAGCAAAACAGCATCACAACCTTGTTGAACAGCGTCCACAATGCTATTGCAAATACGCTCATATGCTTTTCCATCAACGGTTCCACTGGGATTAGAAAATGCGCATACCGGCGTCACAATTTCCACATTCTCGTTTTTAGCAATCTGGATAAAGGCACCCATTGCCGTTCTTGCACTCTCTTGATCTTGATAAGCATCCTGATTCCAGAGTGGATTGAATGCCTCTAATGGAGTGGGGATAGGTGAGAATGTATTGGTTTCATGCTGAAAGCGCGCGATGACCCATTTACCTAAACTCTTTTTCCCTTGCATCAGACCTACCGTATAGATTAGTTAGTGACTGGCTTGGCAAATGCCAGCATGGAGTGAAGTAGGACATTCGCTCCCGCTTCGAGATGCTCAGATTTAGCATCTTCAATTTCGTTATGGCTAACACCATCTTTACAGGGTATGAAAATCATTCCAGTAGGAGCCAAACGATTTATATAGATAGCATCATGCCCAGCTCCCGATACCACATCCATCTGTGAGTAGCCTAAGTCAATGGCTGCCTGCCTAATGGTATTAACGCAGTTGGCATCAAAATTGCATGGTGGAAAGTAGGACACTTCCTTTAAATCGATTGCAATCGATTTTTCGCTCGATACTTGTGCAATGAAGTCCCTCAGAAGGGCAGTCATCTTTTCCAGTATTGCAGAATCTGGATGCCGTATATCAATCGAAAACTGAACTCGGCCTGGGATTACATTTCTGCTATTGGGAAACGCTTGAACCATGCCGACGGTACCTCTGCCATGCGGCTTAAATTCATTGGCTATAGCCACAACCTTTTGCATGATATTTAAAGAATTTTGTAAGGCATCAACTCGAATATCCATGGGTGTTGGCCCTGCATGTGCTTCAAAGCCTTGCACTATGCAATCAAACCAACGTAAGCCCATGACAGCAGGAACTACCCCAATGACTTTATCTTGATTTTCAAGAACGGGGCCTTGTTCAATATGAGCCTCAAAGTAAGCGCCACAGGCATGATCCCCTGGTGTTTGCTCCCCCAGAAAACCAATGCGTTGCAATTCTTCTTTCACTTTTTTACCTGCAGTATCCGTTGCTTCATAAGCATGTTCCAGAGTGACCGCACCTGCAAAGACACCAGAGCCCATCATGACTGGAGTAAAGCGTGAGCCTTCTTCGTTTGTCCAAAAAACTACTTCAATCGGAGCCTCAGTTTCTATTCCATGATCAATCAGTGTCTCAATGACTTCTAGACCAGCAAGCACACCATAATTGCCATCGTATTTACCACCGGTAGGCTGAGTATCGATATGACTGCCGGTCATGACAGGAGGAAGTTGTGCATTCTTACCTGGGCGACGCATAAAGGTATTGCCAATTTGATCGGTAGTAATCTCAAGACCTAAACGACGGGCTTTTTCTACAACCCACAGGCGCCCTTGTTTATCTAAGTCGGTCAGCGCAAGTCGACAAACTCCACCCTTTGGTGTAGCTCCAATTTGTGCAAGCTCGAGCAGTGATTGACATAACCTATCGCCGCGGATTCGAAGATCGCGTAATGGACTTGCGCTAGTCAAAACTAAAACGCCTTCTTTAGAACCTTACCAAAGGTCTCAAGGAAAGATTGGACTTCGACTGGAGTGGCAACGAAGGGTGGTGCAAGTGCGATGGTATCTCCAGTGATGCGAACCAAGATGCCATTTTCAATACAGTCCTCTAGGACTTGCATGCCTCGCAAGCCGGGCTTTCCTGCAATTGGCTCTAAATCTAAGCCAGCTGCAACTCCGCAATTGCGAATGTCTAATATTCCAGGCATGCCTTTGAATGAATGAGCACCTTCTTCAAGAACCTTTTCTAACACTTTGGTTTTTTCCATGATGCCATCGTTCTCAAAGATATCTAGTGAAGCATGTGCTGCTGCAGTCGCAATAGGGTGGCCGGAGTAGGTAAAGCCATGGAAAAACTCAACGGCTTGCTCTTGACCGCCAGCATTGACGATCGTGTCATAAATATCTCCACGTACAATCACACCACCCATCGGGATGACGCCATTGGTGATGGCTTTAGCAAAAGTGATCATGTCAGGTTTGACGCCAAAACGTTCTGCGCCAAAATTAGCAGCTAAACGGCCAAAGCCTGTAATGACTTCATCAAAAATCAAGAGAATGCCGTGTTTGTCACAGATCTCACGAATTTTTTGTAAATAGCCAACTGGCGGAACAATCACACCAGTAGAACCCTGAACGGGTTCGAGAATGACAGCAGCAATATTACTAGCGTCATGCAGCATGACGATGCGCTCTAAGTCATCGGCTAAGTGAGCCCCCCAAGTGGGCATCCCTTTTGAAAACGCCATCTGAGAAAGATTCAGTGTGTGGGGGAGGTGATCAACACCAGGTACCATCATTGAGCCAAACGATTTTCTATTGGTCGGAATCCCGCCAACTGAGATACCCCCAATACAGCCACCATGATATGCACGTTCGCGTCCTATGAAGCGAACGCGACTCGCATCACCCTTAGCGCGATGGTAGGCGATAGCAATTTTGAGTGAAGTATCTACAGCTTCTGAACCAGAGTTCACAAAAAACACTTTATTTAAACCTGGAGGTGCGTACTGAGTGATTCTTTCAGCTAGGCGAAATGTTTCTGGTCCAGCCATTTGAAAGGCGGGTACGTAATCCATTTTTTGATATTGCTTTTGAATAGCTTCAATGATGCGTGGGTCACCATGCCCGAGGGGCGAGGTCCAAAGACCAGAGGCGCCATCAAATAATTTGCGGCCATGATCATCTGTGTAATAAACACCTTTAGCAGCCACCATAATCTTTGGTTTACTTTTAAAGTAACGATTCGGTGTATAGGGCATCCAATAAGCATCCATATTGATGGCATTGGAAGATGATTCTGTTTCTTTAAATTGTAATGTCTCAATTTTCATTTTGTACTTACCCCTAGGTGATCAATGTTGCTGCCAATCAATGATAAGCCTTTCAAAAAGGGCTGTAGATTGGGTTATTTTCTCGGTATAGCAAAACTCGTTTGTTTGATGTGCCATTTCTGGTTGCCCTGGGCCTAAGATCACCGTTGGAGGATCGCCAATCAGGCCTTTTAGGGCTGATGCATCAGTAAAGTAAGAGATTGACTTAGGTGTAGCTTCTACGCCATTGGTTGCCTGGCATTGAGCAAAGACGGTTTTGATCCAGGGGTGGTCTGGCGGGGTATATATTCCTTCGACATCCATGATGGTTTCTAGCTTGATATTGGGCCCTAGCACTTTGCATAAACAGCCGTAGATGTGTTTATGACTTTGCCCGGGTACGGTGCGAATATCTAAGGTCATTTCTGCAGCATCGGGAACGGAGTTGATATTCAGACCGGCCTTAGCAGTACCGACATTCAATGTTCCTTGGCCCATTAATTCGTGAGGCGGGGTATCGAACTGAAACGTTTCCATCAGGAGTGCACCCTTAGCCAGTTTGTAGAATGCGTTATCTCCTTTTTCAGGCATCGAGCCATGCGCTGTAATGCCTTCTGCCTTGGCTCTTAACCAATAGGCTCCTTTATGGCCAATGATTGGTTCATTTGCCGTGGGCTCAGCAACGATGAAGCAGCCTACATTACCAATGAAGTCAATGACTTGTTTTTGGGCGGCTATAAAAAAAGCACCCTCACAGCCTGTCTCTTCACCTGCGGTAATGATCAGGCTGACTCCATAACCATTTTTGGACAGTTCGGCTGTGCGCATGGCGGCCACCACAAATGCCGCAATGCCGCTTTTCATATCACTTGAGCCGCGTCCATAAAGTTTGCCATCAGAAATGTTGCCACCAAAGGGATCATGGTCCCACTGACGATCTCCAAGAGGAACAACGTCAACGTGACCTGTAAAGCAAATATTGGGCTTACCTGGGGCTCCTAAAATACGGGCCACGATACTGCGTCTTCTTGGAGCAAAGTCGACATTCATGCATTCAAAGTGGGCGGACTTTAATAATTGCGTCAAGTAATCACACAGCTCATCCTCGTTGCCAGGGGGATTAATTGTATTAAAGCGAATGAGATCTTGGGTTAACTTGATTGGGTCTGGAATATTCATTGAATAATTGGCTCTATCTTGTTTCTGATGATGACTAAGTATAGTAAGTCACTTGTTAAAAAGGCGCTAAACACAGGGATGGCTACTACGATAATCACGCAAATCCATTGCGCCGTCTATTACACAGTACGATTTTATATTGTAACTAATTGAAATATATAGGCTTTATAGCGGCCACGAATTCTTCTAATCCTTTGGTCCCAGGTTCAAGTCCTGGTGGGCCCACCAGAAA
>Ga0214921_10007722_pt1 | contig 14223 bp, 20 predicted proteins | sample LL1505_MetaG_FD_177992 | JGI IMG/M metagenome (GOLD analysis project Ga0214921, IMG submission 177992) | Freshwater microbial communities from Lake Lanier, Atlanta, Georgia, United States - LL-1505 | ecosystem: Environmental > Aquatic > Freshwater > Lake | place: USA: Georgia | collected... | reverse complement strand
TCGCCGATGACGGGAAAAGAACCAGTGTTTGACCCAGACGTGTACAATAAACATGTAGGAAAGAAGGAGTCACTCAATTGTTTTGCGTATGCGTTTGACTGGCAACATCTCCCTAAGACGAAAAAGTGTAACAAATTAGGATGTCCTGCACCGTTTCCCCAACCCGGTCGCGCCAGCGGATATCCAAAGTGGTCTAAGGTAAAAGGCAAGCGCTGCCCTGATTTGATTGCGCGTTTAATGGGAGACGTACCTGATTTAAAAATAACCACATTTGAAGGAAAATGTCCTAAAAATAGCAGTAAGATTGCATTGGTGGTAGATGAGGACGAGGATTATCATTTTTATCGGCAGGATTCCAACGGGTTTTGGTCTCACAAGCCTGGTGCGACCGAAGTAACGCATCTGGATGCGACCAAACGCCCCATTTATAATCCACAACTCGCCTCAAGACATTATCCACAATCCAATTTGGATTATAATCAATTCTGCTCTTACTTATGTGCACCGAAGGGAAAAAAGCTACATTTCAAGCGTGGGGGCAAGCGAAAGACGCAAAAGACGCAAAAGAAGAAGAAGGTGCGTATACCGATGGTTTATGGAACAAGTAATGGGCATAAGCCCTCCTTTTCGTAAGAAGTAACGGGCATAAGCCCTCCTTTTCGTAAGAAGTAACGGGCATAAGCCCTCCTTTTCGTAACAAGTAACGGGCATAAGCCCTCATTTCCGTAATAAGTAACGGGCATAAGAAAACGTCTGTCGCATGCCGATTTGTATGATGGGATCAAACCCTTGGAAGATGTCATCCATCCAGGTGCAGAGATGTGCCTGTTTTTTAAGAGCAGCATGGAGATATACCTTTTGAAACACATAATCCCACGCAATATCTCGCGGAAATTCGGTGTTCTCCTGGTATTCTGTCCAAATCTGCTGTAGATTATCTAAGTCTCCTTTTTCAACATATGGCTTTATGGTACGAACGATATGATCCTCCAGAGTGGACATCGCCCTTTCTAGTAGAAGACTATTTTTATATCCTTAGACTAGAAATCCCATGCGACCTCTTTCTGTACTACTTGCCTCGTGCGCCATGATTGTAGCCGCAGTATCGGCGGCCCATTGCAATCTTCTTGCTCTCAGCGGTGGTGGTTCTTTTGGTGCGGTAGAAGCGGGTATTCTGGATTCCCTGGTATCTAACGAGCAAATTCCCTCGCGGTTTGACGTCATTACAGGTATTTCTGCGGGTGGTCTGAATGCGGGATTCCTGTATTATTACGAGAACGTCACCAGCGCCATTCCACAGATGAAACAGATCTATTCCCGCACCAAAACGCAGGACATCTACGTTTCCGACTTATGGGGTATCTTCTCCCGTTGGTCCTTTTATGATAATGGACCTCTGGAAAAGACACTGACTCAGGTGTTAGAGAATACCACTCCTGTCGCCACACCGCCACTGGTGCTAATTGGTGCCAGCAACATCATCACGGAAGAACTGGACGTATTTCGTTTTCACGACCTAACCTTCCAGGACCGAATCAACGTTTTAATGGCAACGTCCTCTATTCCCATTGCGTTTCCGCCTCGCAACTTTCAAGGGTCATTGTATGTAGATGGTGGTGTGATTAGTAATGAAATGATTCATCAGGCGATTGGTGAAATTCAATGTCCGTTTTACAATATCACCTTTATCAGTGCCCATCCGAAAGGTAAAGGTAATGAAGACATTAAAGGTCTGTTCTCTTACATTTCCGCCATCGTTCGGATGATTTTCCGAACGTTTGACAATCAGATGGCACAAGTGTCTACCTGTGCGTATCCAAAGGGGCAGATTAATGCGTGTTATCCAACGTCTGAGGAGTTAGACAAGTATAGTATTCTGGATTTTGATTATGGAGAAACGTTGTATGCACTCGGTAAGGCAAGCAACGAATGCACTCCTTATCCTCTTTGTTAAACCGCCCCGCCTTACTCCGCGAGAAAGGCCACATGAAAATAGTGATTCAACAGCCAAAAAGGTTCCTTGGTCACAGGGACAGGAGGAGTAATACCTGATTTCCAACAGTGAAGGGTATGAAAGGCAATGTTCGTTCGGCCATAATACATCGGTATAACAAGTCGTGCTTGTTCCTTCCAGCCCTCCCCCTCAAATTCGTGAATCATAACATATTGGTCCTTGGTGTTTGTATCCCTCTGAAGAATACGAACACCAATGATGTCAGTTAGGGGACCGTGTTTGCTCATCTCTCTTTTACCCTCTAGGTGGTCCAGGTTTATGTACCTTTATTGGCCCTGCACCTGCCCCGTTCCGACTTTGGCAAGCCATGCTCCCGCGTACTTGCGAATAATAAAGTGTTTCGGATCTAAAGCATATAACGCTTGAACACAGTCCATTCGCTCTAGTGGATTCACCGCACACAAACGACGTAACACAGGATACAACGTAACGAATGCCCTATCCAGAGTGCTCTTGTACTCAGGCCATAGCGAAAGCTTATAAATAAATTCCACTAGATTCACACCAATTGCCCAGCTGTCTATCGTTCGCCAATAGACCTTGAACCATTCTTCGTCGTCACCTGCACGCACAGACTTGCTCTTCTGATAAAAAGCCTCTAGTTGCGCTCTCATCTTCGTTACAGGAACACCAAGAAGTGCGCTGATTCGTTTGATAGAAGGGCGTTTGCTGAGAATGGATGCCATCACCTGTTGTGGATTGTAGCCAAATTTAATCGCATTCACAAGGGCAGAATCGGGTGGCTCCTGAGACAGTGATGGACTGTACTGATGCTCCAGTTGTCCAACCATATCATCCGTTTCCACAAAAATCGCCAGATTGAAGTCAATAATACGAGGAACATCGTCCTTGTCTACGAGGATATTTCCACCATGGATGTCGCGGTGAACGACGCCAAATAGGTTGAGAAGTGCGCCCGCCTGAATAAAGTGTTTGGCAAACTCCAGGAAATCAAACGACGACAGTGTAAACCGATGGCTATTGAGTGACTCACCGCCATAGGGCATGACCAGCAGACGGAACTTGGACAAACGTTCTTGATTCAGGGAAACACAGAGCGGTAGGTCCTTCTCGGTCTGTTTGACAGCGGGTTCGCACATGGATTCCGATACAACAAAATAGTTTTTCCAAAGTGGAATTTTGCGAATCAACGTCGCCACGTCCTCTTCACGGATAGCGTATTCGGTGAGAATCAGCTTGCTCAACTGTAAATCGTCCTCTTTCTCTATTGCTGCCTGCTTCTTCTTATCTTTACAGACGAGTGGTGGTGTAAAAATGCATCCATAAAGGCCTTGGTCTAGTAATTTTCCACCTGATAACATGGACTCCTAACACCAACCTAAGAAATTATAGAGGGATACATCGCGCCTTTGGACCCATGGACCCATGGACTCATGCGCCAGAACAATCGTCATTTTAAGTCCGTGATATTAATAGTATGTATCAAGAATTCCTTTGGACTGGCTTGATAATCCTGATAGCGGTAGCGGTCCTAGAAATATGGAAGCCGCAACTTATCAATGAAGGTTTTGCGAATCTCGTATCAGTCGGAGATTCCGCGTTCTGGGCGACATGGTTACCGCGGCGTGGTGATGTTGGCCTCAATCCTACGGAAGAGCAGCCAGGCTACATTCGCGACATTCGCTATTTTGCGGGGTATACTGACATTCAGCGCACAGGCGCAGACCAGGATTTTTGCCGAATGGTACAGGTGGAGGGCGATCCAGAGGATAAGTTTTTTGCCTGTGCACTGGGCGGTACCGAGGGTCTCTCCACGGTCAAGTATCGTACTCCCTCGGTTCGTGATGGTCTGGAGCTCTCCAGAGACGATTACATGCATGATGCGCTAGGAGAAGGCCGTGATGGATACTGCCGTATTTTGAAGACAGGCATAGACCAGTTTGAGGCCCAATGCAATCCCGCAGGAGACACCTCGTTTCGGGCGAACATGATCACGGATGCCAATCCACCAGACGACATCAAGATGCTTCTTAATTTCTATGAGGGCATAGTCTTCTGGCTACGCCTCCGCGACGACATGCTGGATTATGCGAAGAATCTCACGGTTGCCAAGGCGGGAAACATTCATATCCAGGAGTACCCGCCGAATCCACCCGTTACGGAGGGTCTCTCGTTCAATGGGATTGACCAATTTTTGCGAATCGGCGACGCCAAAGACCTCACCTTTGGCGACGTGGTGCATCTCCGTTATCTAAGGGCGACGTCGTTCTGGGTCTACTTTGAGGAATTCACCAATAACGCTCATATTTACGACTTCGGTAATGGACCAAACAAGGACAATGTGTTTGTCGGCATCATCGGTCGTGGCAATGCAGGTCCGCAGACGGATATTCTTCAAAAGCCGACATGCGATGACCAGGCGCTGAATACGGTTCCTTCTGCTCCGTCGGGACAGCAATGTACTGAGGAAGTCTCTCCGCCTGTGGCAATGGCAACGAGTGCTGCGAATGTGAATTTATGGGACTGTCCTAAACCCGAGCTCTTTGGACGAATCATGAAACCGCTGCAGCCAAAGGCGGCGCCGCCAGGCGAGGCGAAGACAGCCGATCTTGTCTATGAAATCTGGGAGGGCAAGATGCGCAAACTCCATATTCAGGTAAAGAACGTGATTCCACTCCGAAAATGGGTCCACGTGGTGATTACCTCGGGAAATAATGACGCATGGAAGCCCGATTTGAAGGTGTACGTTGACGCAAAACTGACCCACACCGAGGCCGCAGCATGGCTCCCACAGACAGATTTTACCACCAAGAACTACATTGGAAAATCTAATTGGTCAAATGTCACAAGCCCCTATGACAATGCCGACCAGCTTTTTAAAGGGAAACTATTTGATCTTCGTGGCTACCATATTCGTATGGATGAAAAGAAGATAAAGGATACGTATGAATGGGGTCGTAAGCTACTCGGTATAAAAGAAGCGGACGAAGATGTACTTATTCAATAGTGTGAGCAAGCGAAGCAGCCATTAGGCAAGCGAAGCAGCCATTAGGCAAGCGAAGCAGCCATTAGGCAAGCGAAGCAGTAGCAAGCTCCTCGTAATTCTTCTTGATCCACTTCTCAAACTGCGTGGCAATTTGTTCTTGAACATCCGCGACATCACCCCTAGCCAGTAAGAGCACCCATGACTTGAACTCGCATATATGGGCCAAATGTTGGAATTCACCATCAATTTCTAATTCTTGTTGAAATTCAACCACACAACAGTCTTTAGGAAGCGCCCAGAGGCGCGCCCATTTCTCCACAGCCGCCGCACCCTCGCCACCCACAAAGAGGCAGAGGGAGGCGCCAACCAACGGCCCATACGCACCATGATCCTCTGCATGTACATAGCGAATGACCCAATCTCCCTTCTTAGTGCACAATGAACGAATGATATGTTCCTTGACAAAGCTCTCGGTCATCCACTCGTCCATGACGACGACACAGACATGTGGCTCCACACTGGGCCTAGCCCTCCAGGAAGGTAGCATGTCACGCAGCAGGGTGATGTCCTCCTTGCCGAGATCTCCCTGTGCAGGGCCAGGGAGATAACCGACTACCTCGTCCGCCCACGTCGCAGTGAATTCATCAAACGGAACGGGTTTGTGGCTCTCCATGTTCCAGTTCAAGACAGCGAGAGGCTCCTCCCAACCTGTGGGGAGCCAGAAGGACGCATCAGGATGAACCCCCAACAGACGTTTGCAACGCGAGAGGTACTGGAGAACATACCGATCCGGATTCGTAAACACACTCGTATCCTTGAAGGGAATCGCCAGCATCTTGGTCCGCGACTGCAGCGGAGTAAAGATGTCTACGTTGGTGGAGGACCAGTAGTTGTAGAACGGCTTGTCGGCATGAGATCCCGTGTAAATATGATACATATCGTAAACCAAGCCGTTGGGCGTCACACATGCCTTCTTCCAGTGATGCACGGGGAGCGCCGCCTCAAAGTAGAAATTCTGGGTGGATGGCTCCCATGTATACCGCTCGGCCTTCTCCAACATGGTGCAATACGTAATTTCATTGGACAAGGAGGAACTACGAATCTCAAACTGGACAATGTCATTGTTCAGCGTCGTTACGGCGTCACCAGGCTCCTTTTCCTGCTTGGTATCAATGATGTAGGAGGGTACGATATTGACATACACATCGGAACGTATGATGTCCTTTTTGTCGTAATTACGAATGTTTGTGTTGTGAAGGTGGAAGGTCTTAAACGTCATCGCAGGATTGGAGATGACAAAGTGATTGCGTAGAATATGTCCCGCAAACGCATTATCACAGCCAGGCTGACCGAGTGTATACTGGAAAGTGGAATAGTCCCAACGACGTGCCTTGATGGAATTGGACAAGAAGATCCAGGTATCCTGTGAGTCGGCACGTGGTCCGAAAATATGGTGATTTCCAGACTCCTCTACGTCCCATCGTAGAAGGGCCAACATCCGATTGCGCATGTCTATGCGGAAGAGTTCCTTAATAGAGTCGCCGAAGTAGATATCTGCATTACAGAGGACCACATAGATATCGTCAGGAACATGGTCGTGTACGAATTGGAGGAAGTTGGCGTAGGTCAGGCGCGTTCCGATGACCACCTGTTGAATCTTCTCCGCACCAGGTACGTATTTCCACTCATTGCTAAGGTTCTTCTCGTTGAGTAGCACGATCTTGTCCACGTAAGGATTCGCACAGTTGGCCGCCAGGCAGTCCTTGATTTCTTTGTAGCGGCGATTGTTCTTATGACGGAAGAACTGCGTAATGACCCAAGTCTTATTGGGTTGAATTTGGCTTGCAAAGCTGATTCCATAAGACAACAAAATAGCTGCACGGGACTTAGACGCGGTGCAGTCCACGAGGCGATTGTAACGACAAAGAAGGGTCAGCATGGCAATCGCATCCTGATTTGTACCGCTCCAGGCGGCCCCCAAGAAGGGATACATCTCATGCATGGTAGACAAGGATAGGACGTTGTCAAAGTTATCACTCCAGTAGGCTTCGGTCTTGAGGGAGAGCACCTTTTGAGAGAGGAGGACAAATGGAATGGTCTTGGATGCCTCGTAGAGTTGCTCCAAAAATACATCGGTCTCTGCACCAGTACCATTTGCATTGGTAGGGTAGTCGGCAATTACCATTCCGACAATTTTCGCCTTCTGCTGCGACCAATAACGATAGGATGCGAGACTGGTGACCACGCCATCCCAGTTGGACCAATTCACCGCGCGGTCCTGATTCTGAAGCCAGACAAGAGTACGTTGATTGCGGACAGTCGCCGTCTGGAGGTTGAGAAGTTTGGGAGGAGAGACGGTTGCCATTACGAAGTAGAGATACAAACACTTTAGGTTTAATCTCGCCGCGTAGTAGAGATGTCAAACTCGTTTCCGCCGCCACCCTATGGTCAGCGAGAATGCCCAGGTCCACCGTATAATGCGACGAATTTCACGAGTGCGAATGCGCCTGTGTATAGCACACTGATTAATTACGCACAGAATTCACCGAATTACCCGTGGAATACTGGTACAGATGCCCAGCAGATTTTCCGTAGCAACCAGAACATTACCTATTTCAACAACATCAATCTACAGACGTCCTCCATCAAGGCGCAGAACCTAGGAGGTGGATTTGCGCAACCGTATCCGCAATTCAAGTCGGAAACAGAGCGTCTGATGTATCGGCAAGGCCAAGCCCTGACCGCGGCTCGTGTCAATTTTACAGGCCAGAATCCAACCGTACCTGCAGGTGTTCCTTGCTCGTCCATTTATCAGATTATTAACTCCTAATCGGTGCAAACCACGATAAAACCCATATCATAGGTAGGGAATGACAATCATTTCTACATGTGATAGCCAATAAGGGAAATGTAGCTAACTCACACCCTTCTCATACACATCTCTATGAAACGTATCCGAGAGAATCCTACCACTTACGCTATACAGACGGCACATGGCCCGTGGAAGACCATATCCGTCCACCACATATCCTGTTTGCCAAAAATAAGGGTGACGTAAATAATACGCCAAAATACCCAACAGGGCCCTTGCGCCAAGAAGTTCTGGCTCACTCATGGTACGAAGTTTGTACTGTATCGTATCATAAATGAGACGGTTGCGTTGCATCGCCCTTTTACTAGTAACTACTATATAACATCTTTATATATCAATGTACTCTACTGCGTACTGTTACCAGAAGAATGCATCATGTCCTTTCTGCCATAGGTATGGTGCAGAATCTCCCCGCTGATTTCATGGAGTTCTTCCATGGTCTTCGTCAGCGCACGAATGTCCACGACGCTTTGTTCTTGGAAGTATGCCTTGTCTAGGGATTGATGGAGAATACCCAGAACGGTATCCGCGCCAAGAAGTTCGGCCTCGCTCATACCACGAAGGCGGTCCTCTACCGCGTTTTGAATGAGCCAATTACGAAGGTGAGCCATCTATCGTAGCTATCCAAACACACCTTTAGGTGTCGCCACCAAGAAAAAATACAATGATACGATTTTTTATTGTATTAGAAACTAACAAATTGATCTTGGAATTCTTTCACAACACTACACAGTGCCGCAACATCCTCCTTACTCACTCGCAGCACTCTTGGCTCGCACGCTGGGTTTGCGAGGAGTTCGTGTGGTTTTACGTTGCTTTTGAGGCTTGACGATGGTTTCGCGGAGTTTGTCTCGCTCCTGGGGTGCAATGCCGAGGCGGAAGGCATCAAGACGAGGTTGGACTCGCTCGCGCCAGTCGGCGAAATAGGTGAGGGTATCCGTGGCGGCGTCGTACGTTCCGATGGCGACGCATTCTGCGGCGGGCTTTCCTGCATCCAGCTCAAAGGTTCTAATGTTGGAACCGTCGAGGTAGTAGGGGACACCGTGAATGTGTTTGAGTTCATAGGACATGTTCTGAGACCTCCTGCCCTAACCCATGGCGCCAGAACTCGTCAAATTTTTTTGATACCAAGACAATACCTGCAAATGAGAGAAGATGTCCGCAGCATGTTGGATGAAGAATTCCCCCAGTAGTTCCTCCATGTCTTTCATGGCGACAGGACCCAATCCCATCCTCTCCAACGCCTTTATCGCCTCGTCCTCGTCCTCGTCCTCGTCCTTGTCCATTCCAACGAGCGTAATAAGAATGTCATGTACACCAGAGTCGTAGTCATAACGCCGATACATGTCACAGAGTATACTATGAACGGTACACTTGCCAAAAATCCCATAGGCGCGACGGTATTCCGCAACGATAGAAGGAAGAGCCATCGTGTCTAGTGCTCTACTACACACGATTGACGAAATGCAATGTCAGAGGCCCGCGCCACAAAAAAATCGCGGAGCATGTCCTCCACTGCGAGCAGACCCTCCTCCCCCACCTTCAATAACTCCAAGGCCTGTATCATCTCTTGCTCCGATTTCTCGCGCACAAAGAAGAGTTCCTCAATAATCGTGTCCGCACTCGGGTCACATACATAATCCGCACAGAACGTACGTAGATGGAGATGGAGTAAGTCTGCATCAAGAAGTTTACATCCACGTCGGTATTCCGTCACAACACGCAAAGCAGACATCACTACCATGGACCACAAAAAATAGATTTATATGGTGCATGATGGGGGGGGTGAATATCGCATCGGTTTACGAAGCCCACCACGTGTCAGGAGAGCACTTCTTGTCTTTCAACCACTCCGTCAGCAAGCTCTCTGGGTAATAGGCGAATCGCTCAGCATCCTCCACTGCGAGTAGGGCCTTTTCCACGTTCTCGGTAGAATCGTGTCGGTGTTTATCCAGCGCTTCAATGATCTCGTTGATCACGACGTCGCCATGCGAGCAGACATCGGAATAATGCTCCTTGAGAGCGTAGTATACATCGTCCTCGCCAAATTCACGGACGGCGAGGATATAGGTAGTAAGAAGAGAGGTAATGGGTGTCGTCGTCATAGGTGTAGGCAGAGGCGCACCGAGAATCAGACCAACCCCGCCATTCAATTTTTTTATGGCAGAATCATAAAAAATTGATAATTCCATCCCTCCCTGTGAATCATCGCGTACGCCTGAATATGAACATCTTTGCCCTGGATGGGAATCCGCGCCGTTGTGCGCGATGGCACGTGGACAAACACGTGATCAAAATGCTTTTAGAGTACTGTCAACTCTTGTACACCGCACATTGGGCCCTGTATTATCCTGAACTCCTCCAATGCAAATCGGCCATTGCACTCTCCAGAGCCCAAAAGAAGTTGCCCGTCCCAGAGTACATGTGTGGAGCCCCGCTCTGTGATGCGACACAGGAACCGACGTATCGGCCGTGTCACATTCATCACCCGTGTGCCATGTGGACAAGAAAATCCTCAGGAAACTACCGATGGCTCACCACATTGGGGCTGGAGGTCGCAAGGGAATACACGCATCGTTTTCAAAAGACGCATTCGTGTCAGAAGCATATGGAGTGGCTCGCCGCCCATGTGCCGCCGACCATCCGACGTTTCCCCCATATCACCTTTGCCGTTGCGATGGATGAAGAATACAAAAGCTCCTCAGACCCAATAGAATGTTATCGGAATTATTACAACACGTCCAAGAAAGAACGTGGGCTCATCAAATACACGAAGAGGCATGTGCCTCACTGGCTAAGCGAAGCGACGTAAAGCCCCTCAGGGGACGTAAAGCCCCTCAAGGAAATTTCGCAGATTGTAGGACACGGTGGTAGTACCGAAAAACAAAAGGAATATTTTTTCACCCACCGAGAAGGTATAGTTCTTCTTACATGCGAGGTAGAGCAGGTAGGGGCCGTATAGCAGGATATCCAGGATGCGAACATACTGTCCTTTGGCAAACCCCGTTGCAGACAGCCACCCTATGACGGCAAAGAGAATCACTAGGAAGGGTGCATATACCGCAAAATCTATGGCGTCAAACATTCTATTAGAGCATAAGGTATGCATTCACTGTACTCCGCGCCCCAATTACGTCTTCAAGCATCCGCAGAGTTGGAAGGTGGATTCGGCGTAGTCCCGTTGTTCCTGCATCTCTGCCTCAAATTTGGAATCAATCTCCAAGTACTTGTTTTTCATATTGATGATTTGCGTCGTCAGCAACTTTTTCTGGACATCCAGCACCGCCAAACGTCCTATGTCCTGAGGAAGTGCGGTGGAGGGGGACAGGTGGATCTTCATATTTAAGCGAGTATGTTCGTTCAACACATCTTTCAGGTCATTGATCAATCGCGTTTCCTCGGTTTGAATCTTTTTGACTTCCGCAAACACGTTGGTGTTATACAGAATGGGGTATTGAAAGCGAATGCGTTCGGGTAAAATAAATTGATTCGTTTCCTTAATCTCCCGCACTTCCTTTTCAATATCCGAAATGATACTCGGCAGGGAGCGTGCTTCGGCCGCGATAAAAAGAATCTTGCCTGAACTGAACTCCATCTTGGACTGTAGTTTGTCAAACTTGTAGGCACTCACACGGTGAGCCTCGGCCTTGGCATCCAGCTTGAGATAGTTGATGAGGGTGAGAAAGAAGAAGTTAAGCCCATTCAATGAACTTACAATGGTAGAACTGAAATCGTACTCTTTAAGAACCACACTAATGACCGAACAAATGGCGGTGATGCAAATCGTGGGGAGCATCAGAGAATTGAGCCGTTGTTCACAGAGTGTTTTCGCCTCGGTATAGAGAATTTTTTGACCTTTTAAATACATACCGATGATATCACAGATGGTAGAATGATTGGACTCTTTGTAGTTGAACGAATCTTTCAAAATAGCATCTACGTCGCTATACGTAAAGGCAGCACTAGGTAAGATGGCAGTAACGGCTGCCTTGGCTTCCTTTTTTTCCTGTTTCGCTCCCTCTTTTCTTTTCTTCTCCTTTTCTACGTCTTCCTCCTCTTCCTCCTCCTCTTCTTCCCCCTCTTCTTTCCCCTCTTCTTTCTCCTCTTCCTCTTCTCCCTCCGTCCCACCATCGGATCCTTCTGTCATCACCCTTTCTGACACATCTACCACGTGTTCCGCAGGTGGTTCTTCTACAGGATTGGCAGCGGACTCTTCGTCAAACGAAACAATAATGCCCTTCGTAACATGGCTCATTCTATTCCTAAAAAGAAAAGAGAGTGTAGATGGACGCCGCGAAACGCCAGAAAGACGCCGAACGGGAGAGTCAGGCCAGGATTCTAGCCGAGAAAGTCATGTTCGCCAAAATAGAAGAAGAGTCATCTAAGCCAATGATGCGGGTAGTAGCATGTGATGATAACGGACAACAATCCAAAGCGGAAAAGGCTAGATTGGAGGCTCTGAAAAAACTGGCGGGTATGTAGAATCCGACAATGTCCTCCAAAGACCAGGCGAAAAAGGTGGAATCAAAAGAAGAAAAGAAGGAACCGAAATGGAAACAAGAGGCGAAAAAGAAGGTGAAGGAGCGAGCGGTGAATCCCATGACAATGATCCCAGCAGATGTGAGCATTTCAGGAAAGATGCCATTACCGCCCAATGCCGAGGAACTCAAACGCCTCTACGGATTTTAGACACGTTTTTTCTGAAAAAAACGCATGAAAAAAAATTGACGAAGCCGTTGCCTCTGCTGCTAGGTAGAGCCAACCGAATAACAGTACAACACCATGGGACAATACTACAAAGCGATTCTTCTCGCGGATAAGCCTCAAGCGGATAAGCCTCAAGCGGATAAGCCTCAAGCAGGGCGTGAAATCATTCGTCTGTGGAGCGATCCTCATGACTATGGGTATGGCTCCAAACTCATGGAGCACACGTACTTTGATAACTACTTTGTCATGAATCTAGAATACCAGCTAAGCCCCGAGGGCATGTTCCACCAGTCTCGTGTGGTATGGGCAGGGGACTACGCAGAGGAAGAACAAGAGCCCGCAGAATCTGACGAAGAATCCAAGAATCTCTACCACTTGTGCAAAGAAGACAGCACCCACCGTCCGCTTCCGCACCATGATACCCACGCGTATCCCTATGTAGTAAATCATACCACCAAGCAGTACGTAGACAAGAAAAAGGAGATCATTCATCCCCTTCCTCTCCTCACGGCAGAAGGCAACGGAGCGGGTGGCGGTGATTACAGGGGTGACAACGAATACCTATGTGGAGCCTGGGCACGCCATGTGATTTCCGTGGAAAAGGAGCCTCCTGCGGGCTACGAGGAACTGATTTGCACCTTTGCGGAATAAAACTACATTGCATACTGACAAAAATGGTCCAAACCTACGACACCAATAATGCACCCAACGCCAACACATTTACAAAATGACACCATACAGACCCCCAGGAATGTCCGTATATTTTTTTTGTGTACAAATAACTGAAGGATGCAAGAAGGACATAAAAGATTCCATACCATGCAGTATGTAATGAACCGATTCCCAGAGCAAGTATCACGTTGTATGCCAGTTGCATACATCGCTCCAAGGAATCAGAAGAATTTGCATAGGGCCACCTAAGGTGTCCTGTTTTACCCACGGTTGTACATTGATTCCACCCATGATTCATCCACATCATAAAAAGAGGGAAACATAGTAACCATAGAATTAACATCACCTGGTAGAATAGGGAAGGTAATCTACCTGATTGAAAATATAGAAGGGTAAGGAGAACGATAACGGGTTGAAGAAATAGTAACACAGGGATCCATCGCGATATCCATGCATTCGTAGAGGAGCATTCAAGATTCAACCAAATAAATAATTCCAGAAGTTGCATCAATGAAATAAAAAATAAAATAATGGCGAGAGATTGACGAATGTTTCCCCCTTTTGTCCAAAGATAAATACAGATACTACTTACCAACAAAAAGGTAAGAAAACTGGACTTGGCACTATAACACATTAATCATAAGTTAGAAAAAAGGTGTTATTGTAATTTGTTTCTGCTTATACTATCGCGGGCGCACCACATCTACCGTGTATCCTTTTACCGTACGCGGAGGGCTCCACCAAGGTCGCCAGCCATAGCCCCACCAATGAGGGTCCATAGGAGCATGTGGATTGGGTGGAAAACTAGGATGCATCATTCGTTGTTGGAGATACAGAATCATCAACATGAGTATGACAAGAAGAAGGATGATCAGAAATACAGTCTCCATTCTACACGGGAGTGACACTTTATGGGTGGGGTGGTGGTGCACCTCCAGCGCCTCCACCAGCACCACCTCCTGCACCACCACCCGCGCCTCCACCAGCACCACCTCCTGCACCACCACCCGC
>Ga0214921_10007721_pt1 | contig 14225 bp, 11 predicted proteins | sample LL1505_MetaG_FD_177992 | JGI IMG/M metagenome (GOLD analysis project Ga0214921, IMG submission 177992) | Freshwater microbial communities from Lake Lanier, Atlanta, Georgia, United States - LL-1505 | ecosystem: Environmental > Aquatic > Freshwater > Lake | place: USA: Georgia | collected... | reverse complement strand
ACTTCATTTTCCTGAATCATTTTTAATTCTGTCTCATATACTATCCAATTTTTATTACCCATATATTTCTTACAATTATGACAAATTGGTTTAATATTATCAAGATTAAATTCTGTATGTTTTGCTTTAATAAGACCAAAGTCAAATCCATTCTTTTTATAATTAATTTCATTAGTACAATTATATATCATACAATTATTTGTTGTATCGTAATCAAAATATTTTTTCCATACTGATAATCTTTGTTGTGGTGAAATAGTAATTTTTTTAAACTTGAAAAAATGATTCGGTATCTCATTATTTATAATATAATCAATAAAATTATTATTTTTCAGAGACATTATAAAACCTTTTTCAATCGTTTTATGTTCATCTTTGTAAAAATCACAAGAATTTTCATCATAATATGTTTTATAATCTACAAGATTATAAAATACATCATTCTTATTTTTAATATCATGAATGAAATTTATATTTCTTTCAAAATATTTTTTACTTGACAAAATATCAATAAATTCACTTATACAATATCTTTTATTTGTTTTGCTTTTAGAATCTGAAAAATATTTAGACCAATTATCATGACAATATTTTTTGAATATTTCATAGTTATTTTTTATTAATTCGGGTAAAGAGACATAATGTTGATTTTTTAAAGAATCTTTATTGATTTCATTAAATAATGATTTCATATCATCATCCGATTTTAACAAATAGTAACAAAAAATAAGTATATCTGTATTTTGATTGTCATTCATATATATGTGATGAGCCATACTAATACGATGTTGTCCATCAACTATATATAATTTAATATTATCATTTTTAATAATCACACCTATTACCACTTTATTTTTGAATAATAAATAATCAGGATTTTTTTTATAAGATTCAATCATTTCTGAAACTTTATCATTATCCAAATCAGTTTGATATAATGGTAGTATGAGTTCTTTATTTTCTATCATATTTGCAATTGTTTTGAATAATAATTTTCTTTCAGAACAATTTGTTCGTTGCTTAATTAATGCTCCTTTTAGTTTCAATTCTTCCATTATTTTATCAATTAATTAATTAATTAATAAAATAAATGTTCAATTTTTATAAAACGTTACGAAGCATAAGTTTTATAAAATATTGCTGTGATCAATTTTTATTTCTTTAATGATTCTAACAGATTTACACAATTCCACCAAGAGATGTAGTATAAGTTGTAACAATCATTATTTTTTTATTATCTGATAAATTGATATTAATAATTTTCTTTAGAAATCTATTCATTACATCACGTCTATAAAGATGTATAATATAATTATATCAAGATAGTATGAGCTTTTTTTGCTTGTATGATATCATGCAAGCAAAAACCCAAGAAAATAGTTAAAAATCATAAATAGAAGAGTTATATAATATAAATTTTATTCATTTACAATATTAAGTAAATTATCAGTATATTCAAAAATTTTAGAAGATACGTTATTAATTACACTTATAGCCTCATCCTTTGTGTAATGTAATTCAAGCATAATTTCTGTAGATTTTATCATCATTAAGGCTGGTAAAACATCTTTGTATTCTTTTTGTTCATCTTTACTAAGACCCATAAATGCATTGTTATAATTAGTCTTAATTTCTTCATATAATTCATCTAAATTATCTACAAAATACCCTAGATTTGTCATAATATTTTCAATCTCATTAATGTTATGTGCATAGTTATTTTTTTGATTTTGAATTAAAATATTAGAAAAATTTTTAACAATTTTATAAATTCTATTTTCATAATCTTTATTTGCCAATAAAAAATCATAACTTTTAACAACTAAATCTGATAATGTTTCAATTATGGGTTCATACTCAAATGTTTTTGTACTAACTTGTTTATTTTTTAATGCAAGGTGTGCATTATATCTATATGTTGTTTCAATTTCTTCATATAACTTTTGCCATTTAAGTAATTTGAATTCCATAATAACTAATTTACCATATTCTGTTATATATGATATCATATATTATTATTTATTATAATATAAATGTTTAAATATTTATATCAAAGGAAGCTTTCGCCAAATCATAATGAATGGATTGTATGAAAGTATGACTACAATCAAAGACTACATTTGCAATATCAGGTAATAATCCTGTTGTATTTGACACTAATTTAACAAATTCTATTGCATGTTTTCTAATAATAATAATATTTAATAATCTTGATCGCATTTTAGATGCATTATCCATATCTATATTTCTTTGAATGGGCATGCATAGTGGTGTTCTACCAGAGTGTTGGATATAATACTTTTTCTTGTCAAAAGAATAATATATATTAACTCTTTTCTTAGGTAAGTTAGATTCATCAATAAATTCTGTATATTCTTCTCTTGATAATATACTAATATCTGCACCATTTAATAATAATTGTATAATTAAATATTCTTGTTGTTTAATTATTATTTCAATTTGTGATTTTTTAAATTTATTAGAAGCAGAATGATTATATTTTTCTTCTAAAGGTTTTATTTTCATATAACATGAACATGCAAGATGAAGAGGTGTATATAGAAACCAGTCATTATTTTGAATATTAACACTTCCATAAGTATCAATAGTATCTTTTATTGCAAAATCAACTGTGTGCATAAATTGTTCGAGTGAAATATTATATCTACATTCTGTTAAATTACATATATTATATAATATATTACGCTCTTTGTGAAAAGTCTGGTTAATAGTTATATTATATAATTTATTATAATAAGGATTATATTCACTTTTAAATTTTTTTTCTACTTCTTGAATCTTGTATGTTTGTTCTTTACCTTCATAATTTTTTTTTATTATTTTAATTTCATTCTCACAACTATCTACTAATAATTTAATTTCATCTTCATTCTTATGATTAGTTAAATAATTAGTATAATAATTTATTGAACTATTCATTGTTACTCTTAATATTTTTATACTGCTATTTATATTGCTATTTATATATAAAAATATTCAATTTTTTTATAATGAATTTTATTTATCGAAGGCTAGGAGTTTAGGTTTGGCGCATAATATAGATAATATTTTCAAATAGCTATTATAAAGGAAATAAATATAGTGTTCTAGACTAAATAATCATATTATTAAGATTATTGTTAAATAGATTCATTTTTTGTAGAACTGCATTTGATTGTTCTCTAGTATATTAGATAACCATCAATCACATAAATGTGTATCTATTTTATTAATCTTAAATTTTTTTTTGCATAAATTACAATAACAAATATGCTTTTTTTATATATTAATACAATCCATTATACTATTCTTTAATTGTGTTAATGATAGATAGCATAAATTATCAGTTTTCATTTTATGTAGTTTATTTATACTTTTTACACAATCTTCTATTTGTTTACCATCAAATATGATTGCAATATGATAAACCATAGTCATATTTGATTTACCCGTTTTATATACTTGCATACGTTTTTCAATATCATCTGTATAACCAATTTTATAATATTTTTTAGCACCAATCTCTTTTTTAATAATATAACTATTAGAGGTTGGTTTATAAATATGTTTATCTTCATAATAATTATTTTTCTTCTTCCATTTTTTTCATTTTAGTTTTTAATTTATTATTTAGTTTTTTTAATTTATTATTATCTCTTTCTTTCATTTTATACATTCCTGTTTTTCTAATAGACAGTATCTGTGAATAACTCATTTCTAAATTTTGTTGCAAGTTTTTTATGACTATTAGATAATAGTTGATATAATCCTGATTCATTTACAAATATAGTATATGGATGTATATTATCCAATAGGGACATTGATGTCCCTATCTTTATATATTTAAATTTGATTATATTTTTATTATCAACACCTTTTATTCTAGTAAATTTGTTCACACCATTATAACCTAATAATTTAAGAACATCTTTAATCTTAAAGTAAATTTCATTATTTATATCTAATATAATAAAAACTTCTTTGTCATTATATTTTAGAAGATTCTCAAATACATTTATTATTGAACTCATAAATATATTATATTAGAAGAAAATACATAGTATTATAAATTAATAATATTAGAATATAGACTAAGCAATCATATTATTAGGATTATTGTTAAATAGATTCATTCTTTGCAGAACTGCATTTAATTGTTCTCTAGTATCCATCAATCATATGATGTTTTACATAATAATCAATAGTCGCAAAATCATCCTTAAAAATTATTGTATGTATTGTGTTATTTAATTCCATAATAGGTGAAGTAAAATTAATGGTCACTGTCATATTAAATATGTTAGAACATGTAATTCTATATGTTCCTTCAAATTTCCCTAATCCATAAAGTGATGCTAAATAATATGTTCTATAATTATTTAATTCAAGTTCATATACTAGTATTTCATCTATATTAAAACTAGAATTATTATTTATTGGAAATATGAAGATTGGTAATTTATCTAATTCCATTATATTAATATTAGTTAATGTGTACATATTATTAACTTTACTATTATAGTTAATTTTATTAATTAAATCTACTTTAGTTGTTTTATATGTATTAAATTTTATTTGTTCTATATTAGTTAATCTGCTATTTAAATTATCTATATAAGTTTGTGGAATAGGACTATGAAGAATGGTATAATATACTTTATACCAATTTTCATAATCTCCAACTCCTGTATGGTCCTTACCCTCTTCATGAAACCCCATATAATCAACTAGATCTGGTTTATAAATATTATTGGTATTAAATATTTTAGGTGGTGATTTATACATATCGGGTAGTGTTTTTGTTCTAAAGTCTGTTAACATTGTATCCATATATATGGTTTTTTCATCATTAAGACATTTTATATAATCACTTTTTAATTGATTATATAGAACTGATTTTCTATTTAATAATTCTGTATAGATTTCATCTTTTTTGCGAGTTATTGTTGTGAACATTGTAATATTATTTTGCAATATATTTGTAATATCTTGGATTTGTTTAATTTCTTCAAAATTTATTCTTATTAAATTTGTATCCGCCTCATTATACATTTTTAACATACTATATAACAATGTTTGAAAATGTAATTTAAATATAAGAGGATGCATACATACTTGTGGAATCTCTTTTATTTCATACTCAAACGTATTATCATTAATGACTAATCTTTTATTATAATAATTAGCAATATTATGTAATTGTTGTAATATGTATAAGGGTAAATAACCATCAATTATATTACACTCAATATCTGCATCATTAGTAATTTTAAATATATATTTATCAATAAAATATATCCCATCTATATCACAACCTCTGATATTTACCAATTGAGATGCATTTTTTGCATTACAAATAGTAAAACTAGTGAAATTATCTAAAAATCCTATTTGTGTAATTGGTTGGTTACCATGTGTTATATTAATATTATGTGATTGGTTTAATAACGCAACCATACTATTACGATAATAACTATACTGCAACTTATCAGTATTATAATAGATTTCATTATTACGCAATATCATATCATTTAGATAATTACGAGTATCCATATTTACAATAATATTTTGTAGTTGATTAAATCGTTCTAGTATTCTTTCATTTGTATTATGCTGACGTTCCCAATACATACTATTTGTTTTGATATGTTGTTCTAGTGTCAATAAAGAGATTCTATTTATTTGACTAGCCGATATAATTTCAGTAACAATATGAACCTCTATATTCGCTAATTGTTCATAAATTTTATTAAAATTATTTGTATTCTCTTGTCTCATTATATTTAGTTCAATACTTATTTCTTTCCGCATAATATTAATATTTTCAATAACAGCTTCTGTACATTTTGTAATATGATCATGAATCTGCTCTAGTGCTTTGTTACTATCATTATTTGATAATATACCAATAAGTTCCAGAGTTCCTGAAATAATATTTGTCATACTTGCAAAACTAAATTTATTTAATTTTATATTAGCAACTGTAGATGAAATACAATTATGAAAATTGGTAAAACCAGATATAATCTTAGCTTCTTTATGATACCCGTTTAATGATAATAGTTGTGCTGATATTGAACCAACTACAGAAATATTTTCGTTAACTTTAATAAATTTTTCTACATGCAATCGTTTTATTTCTAATTGTTTAGCTTCTGATAATACAGTTTTATTTTCTTCTTTCTGTATCTTAATTATTTGTTCATAATTTTTTATACTCTGCAATTGTTTACTAGATTTATTTGAGGTTGTAATATTACTAGTTTTATATACACTCAATACTTCTGATTTATCATAATTAGTAATATCGTGAGGATTTTTAAATTTGCTTATAATATTTTCAATCTGAGGTTTTAATCCATACACATACTCTTTAACAATATTAATTGGGGTTGTTAGTATATCTTCGTATGTATCAAAAACATTAATCAATTTGGTTGAAATATAATCCTTAATACTTATTAGTGTATCTGCAATATATCCGCTAGCAGATATACCCATATGTCCTAGAATAAGTGGTAAATTATCATACGTCATTTTAATTCGAGTAATTTTTTCTCCAGGTTCATTATTATTTGCAATCTGCCGCATTGCATTAAATATATTGGTTAATTTTTCTCTTTGTTCATCTCTGAATGTGGTTAAATCTTCTTTAGCTGCTATAATTAAATGTAATCCACATTGAACTGGAATAGGTGTATAACTAATAACCCCATCAATAATACCATCGCTAATAGTATCTGCAATAATTTTTTTCTCTACAATACTTGTTTCTTTTAATTCATTTATATCAATATTCTTATATCTAGCTAAATTTGTTTCAGTATTTGTTGTTAGATTATCCAATATATCCAAACTATTTTGAACCCAATTAGGTTGATTATTAATCTTAATACCTTTGAATATAATATTATTAGAAATTTTATGTATTTTATCAAACATCGTGTATAATTACTATTTATTAATTATTTTATAATTATTATTTTCATTTTTTTTTAATTTATAATATAAATTATAATAAATACTTGCACTTATTGATAATAATTTTAGTAAAATAGTTATCCATATATTATATAAAAAATTGAAAAAATAACAAGAAATAATATATATAGATAAAATGCATCATATCGACAATATAATAGATATAATTAAATTTAGAAAGATGTTCCATACTTAATATAGATTGTAATATTGGCAATGATGCAAGAATATTAGTTTCTTTCTATCTATAAGTAATCATACTAACCGGATCAGTTAATTATCTAGGTATCTGTTTACTCGATTTTTTCACTATTTATGTCTCTTTGAATTTATAACATATATAAATAAAATTATAATTTTTTAAAATAATTTCTAATTATTAATAATATGGATATTGAGGTTAAAAATCAATTATTATGTATAGTGTTTGTAGTAATATTATTACAATATTTTGTTACTTTTTATTATACAAATACTAAAAAATTTTCATTAAGAGCATTAATTAGAAATGTATCAATAGGTATGTGTATATATTTTTACTATATGACCAAAAATTATATTTTTATATTTTTACCATTAATATTAGAAGTTTTAATAGAAACATTAAAATTAAACGGCTACCATTTTGAAAAATATATATCAACAGAATATCAATATAATGATTATTGGAGAGAAATATGTAAAAGAAATCCTATTTTTTCAAATTTTAGTGAAGGTAATTATGATAAAATATTAGGATTTAGTACAATAGATAATAGCTCCGAAAATTATAAAAAAATATTAGATTGGTCTATAAAAGTATGGGATAATGCTTTTGAAAATAAAACATCAGATATTATTGATATTAATAATAATAAACATGAATCTATTAAATTAAAAAAAATAACAGAGAACGGTAAGTTTAAATTAATATGTGATATATGTAAAATAAATAAAAATATGAGAATATTAGAAGTTGGTTTTGGTGAATGTGACTTTTTACTATATTTAAGAGAACATTATAATATTAGTACTATTGGTGTATCTATATCAGACGAACAAGTTAAATTGGCTGAGAGTAAAGGTTTTGAAGCATATACTATGAATTCTTGGAATATGACAAAAGAAGATCTTGGAACATTTGATTTAGTATTACATTGTGGTAGTTTTGAATATATTAAATGTTCTGGTGAACTAGATGATGTGTATGAAGATTATTCAAAAATTATTTATTCTTTATTAAATCCAAATGGTAAATTTTTTATAACATGTATACATGCCAATAATGATTTTAAAGAACAAACATTTTGTGATTGGTATAATTTATATATATTATGGGGTGGTAATGATGGTAAATATCCAGAAGGTCGCGATGGATATACAAAATATGCAGAAAAAGCAGGATTTAAAATTATACATCAAGAAAATAGAGTTATAGATTATCTGGTTGCATCTGTAATATTTTTTTCAGCATTTCAGTTTATAAATGAACAAAATACAGATAATACTTTATCGCTATCAGGGCTATCAAATGCATTAGTTAAAACAATTGCAGGCCCTTACTATTTACATTCATATTTATGTTATAGCTCATCAAGTTATTATTATTGGATTCCATGGCTGTGGCAATTTATCCCACAAAAAATAAATGGAAAATATATTACACCAGTAACATTAGAATACATTTTACTTGGTAAATAAAAATATATTAGTACCCTGTGAAAATGCACTTTCATCAGCTAATCATGCAACATACTTAGGAAAAATTACTCTTATACAAAATAATATCTTATATATTTTTATAAGTACTTATATATGTCTTTTTACCAAAAATATTTAAAATATAAAAATTTAATTAATCAAATTGGTGGCAATTGTCCATATTCAGGGACAATTGGTAGTATCTTTATCACAAAGTGATAAAGTATTACAAATATTTTTAAAGAAGATGGTATAAATTATTATACAATAGGTGAAAAAAAATATAAAATTTCCCGAAAATATATTAGAATATAATTATCACGAACAAAAAAGTTATGATTCTGATGATGAATAACTCAAAATTAAAATTAATGATAATATTATGATTTATTGCATTCAACAAAATAATAAAATAAAATTCAAAATGATGTGGCTAAATATTTTTAAATCAGTATTCGTACAATTTTTAATTAGGCTTTGCCTAATTAAATATCTCTTAATTGCAGAATAGAAAATGCTTAGCATTTTCTATACGCACACTAACAATTTCTATAATTTTATCATATCGCACCTATAATTTATATTAAAGATTAATTTATTTTAATTATAATAATATGTATTATTTAATCGAATATAATTCTAATATAATTGGCGCATATACTGAATATAATACAGCTCTGCATTATATTTTATCATGTTATCAAAATAAATTTATGACTATGGCTGCATATATTGTATCTTGTCATAAAGATACATGCTTTTTCAAAACTAAAAATAAAATTGAATTAGTTGTAGATGCAAATCAAACAACAACTCAACCATCTATGCCACAAACAACAACTCAACCTACACCTCAAATGCTTATATCCAAGGCAGATACAAAACAATTAACTTTAACACAAAAAAATAATAATCTTTTTATAACACCTGAATATCAAGAAGCAGTTGAAAATAAATGTAAACTCCAACATGAAATTAACTTGTTAAAATGTCAAAAAAATAAAATAGAACAATCTAAAAACGTGTATGAAAATGATATTAAACTATATAATATGTTTAAAAAATCGGCTGAAGAGTCGCCATCTTTTGTAATTCCTGAAATATTTGTTAAAAAATATGATATATTTAAAAAATTAGAAAGTGAAAATAAATTATCATGGGAAAATTTTGTAGATGAATATAAGAATGAAAATATGTATAATGATCATTTTAATGTAACTTATCATGAAGAAAAATATAGTAATAATGTAATTCAAGAATTTGATATTTCGTCTGATTATGTATCGTCAGATGAAGAAATGAATAATTAAACATTATCCTAACATTATATTATAATTAATTTCTATATATAATATAATGTATCGAGATGAAGATATTGTAGATATAAAGTTAAATGTTAGCAAAATAATAGATAAATCATACAATGAATATAAAACTGTATATGAACCAACCTTAGATGAAATGTCTAAAGTATATAAATCTATTAAAGATTATATTATTCGTAATAAAAAAATAGTCTATGGTGGTTTTGCACAAAATATATTATTATTGAATAAAGATAAAGATGATTCATTTTATAAAATAATTAATGGTGCATTTTATAATTGGCCTGATATTGCAGATATTGAATTTTATAGTTCAAAACCCATCCAAGACGTTGTCGATTTATGTGAAGAACTTTATAAATTAGGTTTTAAAAATATTGAAGCAAAAGAAGGTATACACAATGGAACATTCAAAATATTTATTAATTTTATAAATTATTGTGATATTTCATATATACCTGAATATATTAATTATAATATTCCTACAATTAATGTTTCACAAGGTGGTAACATTATATGTGTTCACCTGCATTTTATGTTATGCGACACATATAGAATTTTAACGGATCCAATGACATCGTATTGGCGATTAGATAAAGCGATTTATCGGTTTAATAAATTATTAAAATACTATCCGATAAAATACAATTCAAATGATAAATTAACATTTGAATCAAATAATAATATGAAATTTATTAGGAAAAAAATTATTCATAATTCTAAATTAATCGTAGTTGGATTTTATGCATTTGACTATTATTCTAACAAATTAAGTAAAAGTGATAAAGAGTATGATTATTATGAAGTTATTTCCACAGATATTATTAATGATTCAAGCAAAATTGAAAAAATATTAAGAAAAAAATATGATAATGGGATAAAAGTTAAGCAATTTACGCAATTTTTAGAATTAATTGATAAAAGGATTGAATTTTATCATAATGATAAATTATTAATTAAAGTATATGGAAATTATAATAGATGTATAGTACATAGATATTCAAAACATAAAAAAACTTATTTTGGAACATATAATTTAGTATATATGTATTTCTTATTTAATTATTTTTATCATGTTGTAAATAAAAATAAGAGTGAAAGTTCTAGATGTAATATATTATTATTAAAATTATCAGAAATGAGAAATAAATATTTAACTGATCGTAATATTACAGTTATTGACAAATCACCATTTGAAGATTTTACAATGCAATGTTTCGGTATTCCAGTTGATCTAATACGTAAATCTCGATTAGAATACAAAAAGAATAGGTCTAAAAAATTTAATTATAAGCCATCTGGTAACAAAATAACTATTCCAAAAATTAATTTTGATAATTTATCAGGAAACATTATATTAAATGAAAAAAATTATTTCTATAATTCTAATCTATAAAATCACAATTTTGAACATTTATATCTATTGTGTCTTCAATATCATTTTCTTTTATAGGTTTTTTATAATATGTTGATTTAACAACTTTTTTTTCACTTAATAATAATTTGTGATCAAAATCATTTGCTAGAAAATCATATTTTGTTTCCATAATTTTTTTATTAGCAATTGTATATGTTAAATTCATTCTAACATATTTTTTTCTTTTATCAACAATTTTTTTAAGTTCATCTAATTTATCTTTATTCTTCCTATAATATATAACTTTATCCCAAGTATCTTTTAATACTGGTAAAATAGATTCAAAAAATACATCATCGCGTTTAATTGTTACATTATGAGATACTTGTAATTTCCAATAAATAATACGATTAAAATAGTAGTCTTTCGCAATTTCTGGATATAACGTTTTATATTGATCAATTGATTTTAATACAAATTGATCATATTCTTCATCGCTCATATCTAAAGTTTTTGGTATAATAAATTTACTCTTCCATTCAATTTTATCACCAGTTGAAAAATCAAAATTCTTAGGATAAAATTCTAAAATCATACCTTTTTTTAATCTATTATTCATGTCAATTTTAGTTCCTTCAATGCCTTCTGCATTAATAGTTGATGATCCATCATCCATCATATATTCTTTCCTAGTATATTCACTAATTTTACATTGCCAAAAATCACAATATTCTAATTCACAGCAAACTAGCTGTTGTTGAATTTGACAATAATAATAAAATGGACATATATCTCCAATACTTCCTTTAATATTAATATCGCGAGTAACAGGACACTTTATTTCTAACATTCTACCTAATCTTTTACAAAATTTATTATCTAATGTATATTTAGAGCAAATACCATCTGGTGATGCTCCTAAAAAATTATACTTTTCAGATGGTAATGCACCAAATTCAAACATCCTGCAATTATAATAATGTTCATAGATCATTGTAGCAATAGGTTCATATTTTTTACCATGGCAAACAGCATCATTATCTAAAAATGGATAATTTGGATCACATTTTTTTAATATAAATTGTTCCACAGGATCATAAGGATTTTGATCAATGGCTGCAGCTGTATCAGATGCTGTAATTCTATTATATCTATAATCAAACCATTCTTTCGTTCTTTGAGCAGGTTGGGGTAGTTTTAATAGTTTTTGGAATTGATCTTCAAGATGTTGGTATTTAGGTTTAACTACAACATCATCATAAATACATTCATATTCTCGCATACAATTAGTTCCATTATCAAAACATATTTCACCATTGAATTTATATTTAACTGTGAATAATTTATTAAATATATTATCAATCATATCTCGAGATATATCATTATATTCTGAGATTAATTCTTTAAAAATACATGATTTTAATGCAGCTAAATCATTATACATAATTAATTTATTATTATTCTGTGTGTTTATTATAGATATACATTTATCTATTATATTATTCAATTTACCAAATGACATTACTAATTCCATTAAAATATGTTTAAATAGAAATAATATTCAATTTTTATAAAACTAGGCCAAGCCTAGTTTTATAAACATCTCTTAGTTGCAGAATAGAAAATGCTAAGCATTTTCTATACGCACACTAACAATTTTTATAAAATCAAAAATCTATAGATTTTTGATTATATAATAAGACTGCGATACGAAATTCAAAATTCTAAAGAATTTTGAATCAGTATTCGCACAATTTTTATAATAAGACTGTGATACAAAATTCAAAATTCTAAAGAATTTTGAATCAGTATTCGCATAGATATTTTTCTAGTTTACGGGAAATATCTCTTAGTTATAGAATAAAAAATGCGTTGCAGATATACACTTTTTTTAACATTGCTCTAAAGTCAAATAGTGTTATTATTATAATGAATCAAATATTAGAAACACTTGATATTAAATATTATACAAATATTAATAATTATTTAATTAAAAATAATATAAATAATAATTCAATTAATACACATTTATCTAAATTAGAAAATAATATACAAATTACTAAAAATAATAATACTGTTTCTTTACATACTGATCAAACATCATCTGAACAATCTATTATAAATGTAACACCTTCGCAGTTTAATGATAATTTATATAATAAACCTTGGAACAAATTAAATATTATACATAAAATTATAAAAATTAGAGAATTTGTAGATAATTTAGATATTAAATCAGAAAAAGATAGATGTAAACTTAAAGATGAATTAATTTTATTATTAAAAAATAAAACATTAATTAAAAATATAGAATATAGTGATACAAAATGTGTTATTATATCAATAAATAATCTTGAATACTCAAATGGTAATTATACATATATTAGCTAAATTTTTTATAATATATTGATTAGCTACTTAGCGATAGTTGTCAAATATTGAAATAGGTAGTGTATTTAATACATATTTTATATATTTATATGTTACTTTATGAAAAATTCTCCCCAACATTTCATTCCATTCAATTGGATAACATTTACCATTACCTATATCACGATCTTGTGGATATTGTGCAGGCTATAATTTTAATCTTTCTAATTTTGTATCTAATAATGCAATCATTTCGTTATACCATTCAGTTGTTAGTGGTGAAGCTAGCTGCGAATGCAATGCATTCGCAGGTACCAGATAAAAATGCAAAGCACTTTCACCAGCTAAGTTGCATAATTCACTTTGTGGATTATGCAACGTTCCTCATATATTAGATATATCGAAAGGATCAATACACGATGCTAAAATATTAGAAACTATAATTAATGATAAATTATACAATAATTATAAATATTTAAATATAATTGGCGATAAAGGTTATATTAAGAATG
>Ga0214921_10007720_pt1 | contig 14225 bp, 13 predicted proteins | sample LL1505_MetaG_FD_177992 | JGI IMG/M metagenome (GOLD analysis project Ga0214921, IMG submission 177992) | Freshwater microbial communities from Lake Lanier, Atlanta, Georgia, United States - LL-1505 | ecosystem: Environmental > Aquatic > Freshwater > Lake | place: USA: Georgia | collected... | reverse complement strand
TTCTGATTCGTAATTTGAGTAAAAAACAAAACCAGTTTGGCTGACCTCTTTGAGCAGAACCGAACGTGCCTTGGGTTGATCGCCAGCGACTGTTCCCAACACCATTGCATTTGCTTCAACCACATACGGGTTCTCGGCAGCGGCTGTGAGCCAGATCTCAAATTGAGTTATTGGATTTGGATTGGCGTCACTCTCACTTAGCCCTAAATCACCGTACGAGCGGCGCATTGCCCTGATTTCATCCCGATCCATGGCTCTATTAGAGCAGGTGGCTGCCCTCATAGCGAGTCGAGAAATGCCGGTTGAATTTATGAATAGTTGGCTAAGGGGGGCAGAATAAGCGAATGGACACGGGCTCATCGCCTGTGACTTTTAGTTAAGGGGTTAAGGAATCTCATGAGCGAATTCAAACCAGGTCTTGAAGGTGTTATTGCATTTGAATCAGAGATTGCCGAACCCGATAAAGAAGGAAGTGCACTGCGCTACCGTGGTGTTGATATTGAAGATTTAGTTGGTCGCGTTACTTTCGGAAATGCTTGGGGCTTGTTAGTTGATGATGAATTTAATCCAGGTCTTCCACCAGCCGAACCATTTCCATTGCCAGTTCACTCTGGTGACGTGCGCGTAGATGTGCAATCAGCAATTGCAATGTTGGCACCAGCGTGGGGATTCAAACCACTTTTAGATATTACTGATGAAGAAGCTCGTAGCAACCTTGCTCGCGCATCTGTAATGGTTTTGTCATACGTTGCACAATCTGCTCGTGGAACTTGGCAACCAATGATTCCGCAATCTGAGGTTGATAAAGCACACACCGTTGTTGAGCGCATGATGATTCGTTGGCGCGGAGAGCCAGATCCAAAACATGTTAGAGCAATTGATGCATATTTTGTTTCTGCAGCAGAACACGGAATGAATGCATCTACATTTACAGCTCGAGTTATCGCTTCAACTGGTGCTGATGTTGCTGCCGCATTGTCCGGCGCAATTGGCGCGATGTCAGGTCCACTACATGGTGGCGCACCTTCACGTGTACTACACATGATTGAAGGCGTAGAAAAAACTGGCGATGCACGCAAGTATGTAAAAGATTTAATGGATCGCGGCGAACGTTTGATGGGGTTTGGTCACCGGGTTTATCGCGCTGAAGATCCACGTGCCCGTACATTGCGCCGCACCGCTGAAGAATTGGGCGCACCTCGCTACCAAGTAGCTCTCGCACTTGAAGAAGCAGCGCTCGCCGAACTTAAAGAACGTCATCCAGATCGCGTACTTGCAACAAACGTTGAATTCTGGGCTGCAATCGTTCTTGATTTCGCTGAAGTTCCAGGACCGCTGTTTACATCGATGTTCACTGCTGCACGTACCGCTGGTTGGAGTGCGCATATTCTTGAGCAGAAGCGAACTGGCCGCTTAGTGCGTCCTTCCGCTACTTACATTGGCAAAGGCCCTCGCAAGCCAGAAGATGTAAAAGGCTGGGATGACAGCGTAATTTCTCTGCACGCCTGAGAGATAAAGCTAGATGCCAAAAACTTCAATCTTTTGGTTTCGACGGGATTTACGGATCTCCGATAATCCAGCATTACTTGCAGCATTAGCTGAAGGCGATGAAGTATTGCCGATCTTTATTGTTGATCAGGCAATTTCAGATCGTGCAGGTGAATTTAGGCGCTCTTATTTAGCAAGTGCTTTGAAGCATTTAGACAAGACTCTTGATGGAAATTTGCAAGTCTTTGAAGGTGATGCTGTAGAAATTTTGCAAAACCTTAGAAAGAAATACAACGCAACTTCCATTCATTGCGCAAAACAGCACGCACCTTATGGAGTCGCATTAGAGAAAAGAATTGCAGAAAGTGGAATTGATTTAACTTTCACTGGTTCGGACTATGCAGTGGATCCCGGAAAAGTTCGTAAACCTGACGGCACTCCCTACAAGGTTTACACTCCATTTTTTAAAGCATGGAGTGTTATAGGTTGGGATCGGCCATACAACTCACCTAAATCTCCTAATTGGGTGAGCGTAAAAGATGTAAAACGATATTTTCCAGATTGGGATACAGAAAAAAACACAAAGACTTTTGAAGTGGGCACAGAGGTTGCACTTGAAAAATGGAATAAATTTTTTAAAGGACCTATTAATTCTTACAACCATAATCGCAATTTTCCAGGCATCGCCGGAACAAGTGGTATGAGTCCACATTTACGTTGGGGTGAAGTTCATCCAAGAACTTTGTTAGCGAATTTGAATAATAGTGCAGATCAAGAGGTGTATCGCAAAGAGATTGCTTGGCGGGAATTTTATGCCGATGTTTTACATCACAATCCCCATACATCTCGCGAATATTTAAATCCTCAATTTACCAAAATGCGATATGAAGAACCTGGCAAAAAATTTGAAGCTTGGTGTGAAGGGAAAACCGGATTTCCATTTGTAGATGCTGGGATGAGACAACTGATACAAACAGGTTGGATGCATAATCGGGTACGAATGGTTGTTGCATCATTTTTAGCCAAGGATTTACATATTGAATGGCAACATGGCGCGAATTTCTTTATGCAGTATTTGATTGATAATGATGTTGCTTCAAATTCACACGGTTGGCAATGGACTGCAGGTTGTGGAACAGATGCCTCTCCTTACTACCGAATCTTCAACCCGATTGAGCAAGGGAAAAGGTTTGACCCTGAAGGTGAATACATCAGAAAATATGTGCCAGAACTTGCTCACTTATCAGGTTCTGATATTCATGAACCTTGGCTTTATCTTGATGGATATTCAGGTGGATATGTGGAGCGAGTAGTGGACCATGCGGCGGAAAGGCTTGAATCCCTAGCTCGGCTAGAAGAAATTAAGGTCAACGCGCACCTTTAGCAATGTACATGGCTTCATCTGCGGCTCGAATTAAATCAACTCCAACTACTCTTTCGGCAACTCCAATGCTCACAGATAGATATCTTGGAGACTGATGAACATAAATTGGTGATGCAAGTGATAATTCTAAACGTTTTGAAAGCTCTGAAGCATGTTGGAAATCTGTCTGCACTAAAACGCCAAACTCATCACCACCAAGTCTTGCTAGAAATGCATTGCTTGGGAGTACTTGTTCGAATCGACGGGCTACTTCTATAAGTACAGAATCACCGGCGTCATGTCCAAAGAGATCATTGATCTCCTTAAACGAATCTAAATCCAATAACAACATGCAATAAGAAGTATCGTTTTCAACCTCAGCCAATTTAGCAATAAGTGATCTTCTATTTGCGATGCCAGTTAACTCATCCGTTCGTGCCAACTTATGCTCCACATCAAGATTTTGTGAATGTTTTAATGCAATCGACAAGCGTAAGAAAGCTAATAGAAGAGCAATAACCGCCGGAATAGCAGCAAATTTTGAAAAAGAATCAGACCGAATAGTTAACAAACCGAGAGTTAAGAAACTAAGAAATATTGAAAGAAATATCATCTTTTGATTAACAAGTTTATTTTCGGTTTCTTTTCGAGAGTTGCTACTGTCATGAAGAGATATGAAAATCAGGGCAAATAACCAACCACCTTCAATCCATGAGCCAAGTACGTAATCTTTATTAGCTGATATCCAAAAGAACTTAATATCAGTCAGGGTAAAAGCAAGCAATCCTAACGATTGCAAAACATTTACTAAGGAAGTTTTATATTTGGAAAAAATTGTGATTGCAAGTGCACATAAAATTACATCAGAAATCGGATAATAATTATTTAATATGTTACGTAGGAGTTCTGATCCTTCAAGACCTGGAATCGGTTCCATAGCAAAAGCTGTGAGGAGGGATGAGATACCAAGGGCAATAATTGCTGAATCTAGAAGCTGAATTTTCGACTTGGATTCTCTGCTAATAAATTTGAGAAAATGCATCACGAGAAATGGAAAGAAGAGCACGTAACCCAGGTCAAGGATGATGGGGGAATTAGCAGAGCTTTTAATTGCAAACCAACTTGAAGCAGTGGAGCTCAACCCCCAGCAAGCGAAACCGAGGCTGAGTAGGAATTGAGATTCAATGAGCAACGCGATAGCCAGGGCAAAGACAATCAAGTTATAAATTATCAAGTCCCAAAAAAGAGAAGGTGCAGGTGCGAGCATTCTTTCGATGGAATGTGTTGCCATTAGCCCGATACAAATTCCTCGAACCATTAACCACATGAGTTAAAGGTAAATCTAAATGATTGAATTGAGAAGGGCTGGATGGACAGATGGAGTTTTTTGGGGATAATTAAGTTATGGATAAAGAAATCAGCCGCCGAGGATTTATCTGTGCTGCCTTGGCTACTGCCACTGGAGTTGCAATCTCTGGAACTTCGGCTGAAGCCGCCGGAGGCATAAGTATTTTGCGAGATGGAAGAGTAGAAGTAGAAATATCTAAATTTAGAGCGCTTGGAAAGATTGGCGGCGCACTTTTGGTGGGGAATGTAAAAAGTATTCCGACCGCCCTGGTACGCACAGGAAAAAATTCTTATCAAGGCTTGGATTTGCGATGCACTCATCAAGGAGTGACATCAAAATTAGTATCCGGGAGTTTTAAATGCCCAGCCCACGGATCAGAGTTTACAAAAACAGGAGCTGTAAAAATTGGACCGGCTCAAAGTGGATTGAACAAAGTTAATACAGAAGTTTCAGGTAAAACTGTAATTCTTGGTTAGTTATAAACCAGGAGTACAAGCCAAATCGCGAACCTGCTTGTTCATTTTAGTTAAAGTGTTATAGGTATTAATAATCGTGTCATAAAGATTCAAGCCATCTTTTTTAGTCTGAGCCAACATTTCGCGATCGGCAACACTTAGCGTCTGATCCGCTTCAGTTGCAGCGGTTTGCGCTAAAAATGCGCCTCTTTTGATTTTCTCTTCAGCTAATTGTGTAGTTCCTTTTTTGTAAGCCGCTTGTGATGTCAAACAATCTGCTACTACCCAAGTGTTCTTGGCATTTACAACGATCGGATTCTTAGTGCAAGTATATTTCTTGCCATCAATTGTTGCTTTTGCGTTAGCAGTTTTACAGGCCGCTCCAGACTTATTAGCAGCTTGAGCGGGAGAAATAACCGCACCAACGAGCAGAACTGTCATGGCGATTACTAACCCGTTACGTTTGATCATGGCCCAACCTTAACTTGCGAAGCCGTGAAAACGCCGGATTTTCAAGTGAACTCCCTGTGAGTCTAGATTCTGCGCACTAACTTGCGGGGCAAGTGTCGGGCTAGAAAAACGATAACTCGATACTTTTTAGCTGAAACAACTATTGCATCACCACGGAGGGCGCCCTCCCAGCCGGCTTTAACTACCTCTGGTGCTTTTTCCCAGAGAAATTCTGGCACTGCACCCATCTTCATTCCGCCTCGTTGGTGGAATTCGGTGTGTGTAAATCCAGGCGCAAGTGAGGTAACTGTGATTCCATCCTTAGCTAAATCAACATTTAAATGCTCTGAGAATGCATTTACCCAAGCTTTTGCTGCACTATAAGTGCTTCCAGTTAGCCATCCAGCAACACTTCCAACATTAATAATGTATCCACATTTCGCATTTCGCATATTCGGAAGTACCGCGTGCGTTAGACGTAATACTGCAGTGACTAATACATTAAGTAAATCAACCTCTGCTGCAGAAGTGTGGTTGATAAACCGACCTTTTAGGCCGTATCCAGCATTGTTAATCAGCACACCTACAGCCAGAGATGGATCTGTAGTTAGCAGGCGTTGCTCAACTTTAACAATTTCATTTTCAACTGAAAGATCAGCCACAATTATTTCAGTTGTGACTCCAGACTCTTTTTCTAATTCTTTAGCTGAATTTTTCAATCGAATTTCGTCTCGAGCCACCAGAATAATGTCGTAATTCTCTTTTGCTAAGAGTTTTGTAAATTCAGCACCGATTCCCGAGGTCGCTCCAGTTACCAATGCCCACATGCTTGAATCCTAAGAGATAATTCTGAGTGCTGCTGGAGCATGTGATGGAACTATCGGATTATTTGGTACAACTTGTAACAAGCGTTGATATTTTTGATTTTGATTAGGCCTTGGATCAACATCACCTTTATTGGGCCATAATGAAAATGCGCGCTCTGCCTGAGCAGTAATTGTTAAAGAAGGATTCACACCTAGGTTTGCAGTAATAGTTGAGCCATCGACTATGTGCAAGGTGGGGTAATTCCAAACACGGTGATACGGGTCAATAACACCTTTGTTTTCATCACTTCCAATTACGCATCCTCCAACAAAATGTGCGGTGAAAGGGGCGTTAATTAAATCGCCAATGTGACCACCTGTGATTCCATGATTTTTACTTGCAATGTGTTTGACTACCTCATTTGCAGCTGGGATATAAGTTGCATTTGGATTGATGGAATCATTTTCCGAAGTTAAATGCCAACCAAAAATACTTCGCTTTCCACGAACTGAAATAGATGAGTCTACATTTTGCATGGTTAAAGCAATCACAGTGCGTTCACTCCACTTTCTAACATTTAAAATCTTAAAAAGTAGTACTGGTTTCAATCTGAATTGTTTTAACCATTGTTTCCTACGCACTTTTGCAGAGGAACCATCCGTCATAATTGTTTGAAGTAAGCCCATTAAATTGCTGCCTTTGCCATAACGAACTGGCTCTATGTGTGTATTTTCATCTGGGAAAAACGAAGAGGTAATTGCACATCCAGCGCTGTAATCAATTGAAGAATTAGGCATCATCGCACCTGTAAGTGCTTCACTATTCGTTCGAGACAATTTACCTAATTGGCCAGATAGTTTTGGTAACAAACCCTTACTTTTCATGCGGTGGAGCAATTTTTGAGTATTGAAAGTTCCTGCAGCAACTACCACGTCTTTTGCATAGAACGTTTTAGTCTTTCCACCTAGAAACTCATCTGTATTTTTAGTTTTTATCTTCCACTCGCCATTTTCACAAAGTTCAATTTGGGTTGCAGTCGTCATGGGGAAAACTTGTGCCCCAGCATTTTCGGCTAATCCTAAATAATTTTTAGGCAATGTATTTTTTGCATTGCTCCGGCACCCTGTCATGCATGCGCCACATTGCAAACACCCAGTTCGATCAGGTCCTACCCCGCCAAAAAATGGATCTTTAGCGACAACACCAACCCCTTCACCAAAATAAACTCCTAAAGGTGCCAATTGAAAAGTGTGACCTACTCCCATTTCTTCTGCAGCATCTCTTATCGCTTGATCGCTGGCTGAAAAATATGGATTTTGTACCACACCTAACATGAGTTTTGCTTGTTCATACCATGGAGTTAATTCGGCTTTCCAATCCGTGATTTCATTCCATTGTTTATCATTAAAATACTTATCACCTGGCTGATATAAAGTATTTGCATAAACCAAGGAGCCGCCACCAACTCCTGCACCGGCCAAGATCAAAGCATTAGGCAATGCGTGAATCCTTTGAATCCCAAAGAGCCCCAGTTTGGGAGCAAACAAAAATTTATTGATTCGCCAGGAAGTTTTTGGAAAGTCTTTATCTTCAAATCGTTTGCCAGCTTCGAGTACGGCGACTGAGTATCCTTTTTCGCGCAGCCTTAGCGCTGCCACTGACCCACCAAAACCAGAACCCACAACAACTACGTCAAAGTTTTGAGATCGGCTTGTTGCCATGTAATCAATCTACGGGAGGGTAGTTACATTTACGAGCGGGTGGTGTAAGTTTTTTATATGAAAATAACCAAGATTGAATGCCACGTTCTCCTAGATCCAGAGTATGACCCAGCCGCAACTAGCTCGGCTCAAGATGATCTTGTTGTAGAAGTGCACACGGATGAGGGAATTGTTGGAATTGGTGAAACTGATCTAAATCCATGGATTGCACGTGAGTGCATCGAGGCACCTGGTACTCACACTATGGATCAAGGTCTTGGTTCGATGTTAATTGGGGAAAACCCATTAGAGATTGAAAAGCTTTGGTGGAAGGCGTACCAAGCAACCGCAATGACTGGAAGACGTGGAGCTTTAATCAATGCACTTGGTGCAATTGATATGGCGCTTTGGGATATTGCTGGCAAAGCAGCAGATAAACCCGTTTGGCAATTATTAGGTGAAAAGTCTCGCGATCACCTTGGTGCTTATGCATCATTGCAGCCCGAAGTTGGATCCTTTGATGCATACATAACTTCAATGGTTAAGTGGGCTCACTCTGCAAAAGAGATGGGCTTTCGCGCAGCCAAGTTAGAAACAACTTTTTCTGGACCTTATGCAAATATGGGAATCAGAGAAGATGATGAAAAAATGACTGAAGTCATTAGAGCAGTAAGAAATGCAGTTGGCCCAGATTTCACATTGATGGTTGATGTGCAATATGCATTTGATTCTGTTGAACGCGCTATTAAAACTATAAACACCTGGCAAGAGTTTGATTTATTTTTTGTAGAAACTCCACTTTGGGTAGATGATCTCGAAGGATTATCAAAACTGGTTGCAGCTACCCCAATAAAGATTGCATCAGGGGAGTGGTTAAGTACTCGTTATGAATTTTCTGATTTGATTAAGTATGGAAATGTAGGTGTAGTACAACCAGACATTGGCCGCGTTGGCGGATTGTCTGAAGCGCGAAATGTTTGCAATATGGCAAAAGAAAATAACAAAATTGTGGTTCCGCATCTCTGGAAAACGGGAATTTCAGTTGCGGCAGCAGCGCATCTAGCTACCGTGACGCCACACATGCCATTTTTTGAGTTTTTACCTCCTGCGTTATGTGAGTCTCGACTTCGCAAAGAGTTGGTCGTTGATGAGGTAACGATGGTTGATGGCAAAGTTACGATCCCACAAAGGCCAGGACTTGGAATCGAATTAAATCGAGATGCACTTGAGATGTTTAAAGATGCTGCGCGAAGGATTAGGGCATAAAGAGTAAACTCTGTTTTTGGCTCTTTTTGTCTTGTCCTCGTAGCTCAGTTGGATAGAGCGATCGCCTCCTAAGCGGTAGGTCACCAGTTCGATTCTGGTCGAGGACACCACTAAGGATTCTGATGCTAAGAAAAAACTACGGTCCGCGCTCCAACTAGAAATACGCGATCTTCGGCATACAGGCGAACAGCTTTTGCAAGAACCCGTCTTTCAATATCACGGCCAATCGCAACTAAATCTTCCGGAGTTGCAGAGTGGGAAACATGAGTGATGTCCTGTTCGATGATTGGACCTTCATCTAAATCTTCAGTTACAAAGTGTGCAGTCGCTCCAATAATTTTTACACCGCGTGCGTGAGCTTGGTGATAAGGCTTCGCACCTTTGAATCCAGGGAGAAATGAGTGATGAATATTAATTATATGGCCAGTAAATTTACGACAGAAGTCTGGTGAAAGAATTTGCATGTATCTGGCAAGTACAACTACATCGATTTGGTGCTTCTCAATTCTTTCGATTAATTGCGCTTCTTGCTCTTTTTTAGTCGCTGCCGTAACTGGAAGGTATTCAAAAGCGATTCCATGCGATTCAACTAGCCCACGTAATTCTTCGTGATTAGAGACTACCAACGGAATATCGACTGGAAGTTCGCCAAGGTCACGCAGGTACAACAAATCTCTCAAGCAGTGACTCTCTTTAGTAACAAGTATTAATGCACGCTTACGATTTTCAAAAGGTCGAATTTCCAAATTAGGAGTGAATCGACTTAGCTCTTTGTTTAAAATTTCTTTTGCAACCGAAAGATTTTCCCCAGTGGTGAAGCGAGTACGCATGCAAAACAATCCCGTAACTGGATCTGTGAATTGTTGATTCTCAATTATATTTCCTTTTGAATTTAATACAGCTGTCGTCATTGCATGAACAATTCCAGGCTGGTCTTTGCAAGTCAGAGTGGCCAATAAATCAACTGAGGACATGTGCTTAAGTCTATTGCATGATTAATGCGAGATGGTGAAGCGTTTTAATCCCTTGGGAGCCCACCAATTTGCTGCCCCAAATAGCCTCATTAGAGCAGGAACAAGCAATCCTCGAACCACTGTGGCATCAATCAAAATTGCAAAAGCGACTCCGAAGCCGAGCATCTTTATTGAAGTAACGCCACCAAGAATAAAAGCACCAAAGACGACGGCGAGCACAAATGCTGCTGCGGTGATGATACGTGCAGACCTTTGCAAACCAATTGCCACTGCATCAGAATTTGATTTTCCAGCTTCATACTCTTCTTTTATTCGGGAAAGGAGAAAAACTTCATAATCCATGGATAGACCAAACGTAGTTACCGCGATCAAAATTACCGAACCGGTATCTAATGTTCCCGTGACTGTGAACCCTCCCAATAAGTTTGCAAGATTTCCATCAATAAATATCCAAGTTACGACGCCTAGGGTGGCAGCAAGAGAAAGAATATTAAGTAGAACAGCTTTTATTGGCAAAAGAATTGAGCCAGTAAAAACAAATAAGAGCAATAAAACAGAGACAGATATCCAAAGGAGTGCCCAAGGTAGCGCGTCAGCTATCCCTTGTTGCGTATCTGTGTAATCGGCAGCAGCACCACCAATCAATGTGCCATCTGGAGCCGGGATTCCGCGCAATTTATCAATGAGGGCTTCAGCAGGTAATGAACGTGGAGACATTGAATGGATGGCGTTGAAACGAAGTAACTCTCCTGAAGTAACCGCATCAGTTAGATACAAAATTCCTTCAGTGGCCCTGATTGCTTCTTGATACTTCATTAGTTCAGCGCTACCTAGAAACTTTGCTCCATTTTCAATTACAAATTCAACGGGAACTGATTCGCGTCCAGGGAATCTTTCATCCGCCACTCGTGCTGCAACCGCAGCCGGATGATCCTTAGGCAAAACTTGAGAATCCACTTGCCCAAAAGCAATATCTTTGATTGGCGCTGCAAAAACACTCAATCCAACGAGAGTTAAAAGTAGAACAGCAACAGGGCGACGCATCACAAAGTGTGCAGTTTTTGCCCAACCGCCATCTTCCTTTGGTGTTAGCGCACTTTTTCTAACCGTGTATTTATCAATTCGATGTCCAAGGAGAGCGAGCATCGCGGGCAGTGGAATAAGAGCTCCAATAACCGCCATAGCAACGACTGTTATCCCGGCATAACCAAAAGATTTCAAGAAGTACAGTGGGAAAACCAACATGGATCCCAAAGTCACCATGATTGTTAAGCCAGAGAAAAAGACAGTCCTTCCTGCTGTTGCAACAGTTTTAATTACTGCATCATTTACCGATAGTCCACGATGTAACTCTTCACGGAATCTATTTACAATAAGTAGGGAGTAATCAATTCCCAAGCCGAGCCCGAGACCAGTAATTAAATTAATAGCAAAAATACTTACATCAGTCAGCAATGAAATTAGATATATAACAAAAAATGAACCAAGAATTGCGCTAACCCCTACAACTAGTGGAGTAGCGGAAGCGACAAGCCCTCCAAAAATAAAAAGCAAAAGCAAAAAAGTTAGTGGTATGGCTATTGATTCGGATTTGTACAAATCTTTACTAATTTGTCCGTTAATCGCATTTCCTGCGGCGCCAGTGCCTGTGGCATACAACGTTAATGAGCGATATTTGTCCCCAAAGGTTTTTGTAACAACCTCTGCCACTTCACCTAAAGAGTCAAAATCTGATTTTGTGGCATATATAAATATATAAGCGGCTTTTCCATCAGTACTTTTTAGTTGTGGTGCACTCATGTCCCAATATGAAAAAGTCTTGCTAACATTTTTGATTTGTTTTAGTTCAGCAGTTAAGGCAAGAACATCAGAGATTACCGTTGGGTCATCAACATTTCGTGATCCTGAATCTACAACTAATACGACAGCTGGATCTTCAATATTAAAATTCTCTTGGAGGTATTTGTAAGCCTTGGCTGATTCGCTATTCGGGTTTGTGTACCCGCCACTATCTAATCTTCCAAAGGCAAGGGAGCCGATAGCGCCAGCACCAATAAAAGTTACTAGGAATATCACGAGGACTCTGGCTCTACGCTGGACTATTGCTCGCCCAAGTCGCTCAAACATGGTTAAATCCTAATATGGAAAACAAAGGCGATAAACCAGTAAAAAAGCCTGCAGAAAAGGGCCCGCTGTCTAAGCCAGATTTTGTTGATCCAGCAGAAGAGAGAGCAAGAGATGAAGAAATCCTGAGGGATGTACCCCCCCATCACTCGTGAAACTCAGGGAGTAATAAAAAGTCTAGTTCGCCCTCACGCCGGGCTTGAGCAATAGCCAATACATCTTTTTCTTGAACTGCCAGTAGCGCGCGTACATCTTGATTCTGAGAAATACTTTTTATAACTCTAATGTTTCTAGCAAGCGTCCAAGACTTTGCTGAGGCATCATCATAAACAATATTTTGCTGAACAGTAGTTGCTATCAAATCTATTCGATCTTGCGAGTGCAAAATACTTTCAGCACCAGACAAAATTAATGAAATTCCTACTTCACCTGCGCGAAGAACAGGAACTGTTACCTCTACTTTTGAAGTAGTTGGCCGATAAAAAAGAGTCACACCTATAATTAGTGTGAGACTGGTTGCAAGTATTAATCGCCGTCGTATTGAAAATAACGCCAAAATTCTTTTGATTTTTTCTACATCTTGTGGTGGAATGATTTTTTGGATTTTAAGAAGATTAGTAAGCATCTTGTAAATCTGGCAGAGATTTAAAAAATAACTACTTACTTGCTAAGCGGGTGTGGATGGCGGTGTAGGAGTGGATGGCGCTGCAGCCGGTGCAGAAACCGGTGGTGTGGAGGTTGGAGCTGGTGCCGAGCTTGAGGTCGCAGCACCACGTGAATCGGTCCGATAAAAACCAGAGCCTTTAAAGACAACGCCAACTGATGAGAAAACTTTGCGCACAACCCCTTTGCATTCAGGACAGGTTGGAACAGTTGAATCTGTGAAGGCTTGATTCAGTTCAAAAGAGTGTTCGCACTCAGTACAGATATATTGGTATGTAGGCACAGCCACCTCCTGTCAGTACAGAGTTTAGAGAAGTGGCACGATTGGGGCTAATTGAGGGGGGTTATGAAGAATTTTAAGTTGGCTTTTGGCGCTTGCCTGCTCTTTATGCTCACAGCACTCACGGTACTCAATCCAAATCTGGCTGCGGCTACGGGGGAAGCAAAGTTGATTTCCTCATCGCCAGCTTCCGGCACCTCTATATCTTCAGCTCCAAGTGTCGCGACAATTACTTTTTCAGCTTCAATCGGCGATGTTGGAAACTCGGTCAGCGTAACTGCACCTAATGGAGAACGAGTTGATGATGGCTCTCTTCAAATTGCCGATACTCAAATTTTAGTCGGTCTAAAACCTTTAATTCTTAGTGGCGAATACATCGTTAATTATGAAGTGGATACAACCGAAGGCGAAACCCTTAGCGGTCAATACAGATTTACTTTTGCTGCTCCCGCAGTATTGGAATCTTCAAAACCGGAAAGCAGCGAAGCCCCCACTCCAGATCTAAATAAAGAAACAAAATCTTCGAAGATAACTGATTTCTTTATGATTGGATTACTAACTCTCTCAATTTTGGTGCTTGTTTTGATTTCTAGGTCTTTGCGAAAACCAAAGAAAAAGAAACGTAAGAAGTGAATACAGAAGAAATCAATCTTGTTTTACATGTAGTAGCTAAATTTATTACGCTTTCTTCTTTTATTGCATTAATTGGAATCCTGTTGGGGCTTGCATTTTTGGTGCCAGACGATAAGGGATATCTTCAATCCTCGCGATTGCAAAAATTGCTTCCACCAATTTCACTTACCTGGTTAGTGGGAAGTGTTTTCTTTTTTGTGTCTGAGGTTTCTTTTATTTTGAATACCCAAATTTCTGAAGTTCTTAATGGCAATATTTTACGATCATTCATAACGCAAACAATTTTGGGCAAACTTTTTGGAATTCAGATTGTTGCTGCATTGATTTGCGCATTAGCTGCTGTCCGAATTAAAAAAACAGGTGGCGCAATATTTTTGATTTTTATTACTTGGATTGGTGGGTTAGCCACATATTTAGAAAGCCATGGAAGTAATTCCGGTCATCACATGTTGGCAGTCGGCTTAGTGATAGTTCATGTTGCCGCACTCTCATTATGGTTTGGTGGAGTGATTGCGCTCTTCTTAATGCCAAAAAATGAGCGAGAAATTGGCCGAAAACGGTTTGCACCTTTGGCACTGTGGTGTGTTTGGGCCATCGCATTGACCGGAGTTTTAAATGCCTTTGTGAGAATTGGGTCAGTTGCAAATTTAACTTCTGAGTATGGAGTTCTAGTT
>Ga0214921_10007717_pt1 | contig 14230 bp, 11 predicted proteins | sample LL1505_MetaG_FD_177992 | JGI IMG/M metagenome (GOLD analysis project Ga0214921, IMG submission 177992) | Freshwater microbial communities from Lake Lanier, Atlanta, Georgia, United States - LL-1505 | ecosystem: Environmental > Aquatic > Freshwater > Lake | place: USA: Georgia | collected... | reverse complement strand
CCGGGTTGTCCCGTTCGACGACGACCGCCTGAGCCGCCGCATCGCCCAGGAATTGGGCGCCCGGCTCGGCCCCGGGACCGAGGTCGCCAACCGGGTCAACCAGCAGGACGGCCTGTGGATCGGCTTCACCATTGACGGCGACAGGTACTGGCTGCGGACCGAGCGCGCCCGGTTCAACCGCACCGCCGGCGAGACCTGGTTTGTCTGGATTGCCACGGTGGCCATGCTGTCGATGGCCGGCGCGGCCTTGATTGCCCGCCTGATCAACCGGCCGCTCAAGCGGCTGTCTGTCGCAGCCAACCGGGTGCGTGAGGGCGACCTGGAGGCCAGCGCGCTCGACGAATCAACCGCCACCCCGGAGATCCGCGCCGTCAATGCCGCGTTCAACCGCATGACGCGGGAGCTGGCCCGCGTGGCGCAGGACCGCAGTGTGATGCTGGCAGGGATTTCGCACGACCTGCGCACCCCATTGGCCCGCTTGCGGCTGGAAACCGAACTCAGTGTGAGCGACGCGCTGGCGCGCGAGCACATGGCGGCAGACATCAGCCAGCTCGATGCCATCATCGAAAAATTTCTGGATTACGCGCGACCGGGCCGCGTGAAGCTGAAACCCGTTCCCTTGCAGTCTGCCATCGACGCCTGTGTGTACGCCCTCGACCTGCAGGACGATCTCCGCGTCCAGGTCAATCTGCCAGGTGACTTGATGGTCTTGGCCGAGGAGGTGGAGCTCGGCCGGGTGATCAGCAACCTGCTTGAAAACGCGCGGCGTTACGGCCGCTCGGCCACCACCGGCTTGGCCCTGGTCGAGATCAGCGCGCAGGTTGACCCCACCCGGGTGACGGTCGAGGTGCGCGACCATGGCGCCGGTGTATCACCTGACCAGTTGGCTCAGATCACCCAGCCTTTTTACCGCGGTGATGTGGCCCGCACCGATGCACGCGGCACCGGCCTGGGGCTGGCGATTGTTGAAAAAACCTTGTCGCGCATGGGCGGCTCACTGCAGCTGGCCAACGCGGCCGACGGCGGCCTGCGCGTCAGCTTCACCCTCAAACGCGCCCCGACATCGGACATTCAGCCGCCCACTGTCGTGTAGGCGCAACGTTTACCCGATCAATACGCCGCTTGGACCCTGCTCAGGGTGGCATCTGCGAGCTTGCCGCTAAACTCTGCTTCGCTAACATATTGATAGCAATAAAGCCAATACCGACAACGACTTTTGCCCCACAGCCTGAAGAACACTGGATTTGATGAGCCTTCTCGAAGCTGATTTTTCCGAGTCAAGAGCGATGATCATCGACGGCAGTCCCATGACGCGGTCGATTTTGACCTCGCAGCTTCGGGAATTCGGTTTCAAAAAAATCACCCAATGCACCAAGCTCTCCGAAGCGCGGGAGCAATTCAACGACAGCAGCTTTGACGTGGTGATGTGCGAGCACAACTTTGCCGGCGAGGCGCCCACCGGTGTCGACCTGATTGACGAGTTGCGTGAAAAAGGCCAGTTGCCGATGAACACCATGTTGTTCATGCTGACCGGCGAGGCCACCTACAACCGGGTGGCAGAGGCGGCGGAAACCGGTCTTGACGGCTACCTGCTCAAGCCCCACCGGGCCAACGAGTTGCACGAACGCCTGCGTCTGGCACGCTACCGCAAGGATGCCTTCCGTGAAGTGTTTGACGCCATGGAAGGTCAGGCCTTCGAGATGGCTGCCGACCTGTGCCTGGAGCGCTACCGGGCGCGCAGCATGTTCTGGCTCTACGCGGCCCGGGTCGGTGCCGAACTGCTCATGCGTGTGCAGCGCTTCCCCGAAGCCCAGGAGCTGTACGAGGCCATCGCAGATGCCAAGGCAGCCCCCTGGGCCAAATTGGGCGTGGCGCGGGCCATGATGGCCTCGGGCGACCCGGTCGCGGCAGCCACGGCGCTGGGCGCCCTGATCGCTGAAGACCCCAATTTTGCGGATGCCTACGACGTCATGGCCAGAGCCCAGTTCGAGTTGGGTAACGTGGCCCAGGCCCAGGCCACCTACAAAATGGCCTGTGACATGACGCCCGACTCGGTGCCACGCCTGCAAAGCCTGGCCATGATGACTTTTTACAGCGGGGACATCGAGGCGGCCAGGCCACTTTTGGACCGCGTCACACGACTGGGTCTGGATTCCAGGCTCTACGACTGCCAGACCCTGGTGGCCCTGGCCTTCGCCGAGCTGGACGCCGACGATCACCGGGGCCTGCAGCGCTGCCGTGACAACTTCACACGGCTGATCGAACGCAACCCGGACAGCCAACGGCATCTGCGCGCGGCCACCGCCATCGACGTGATGTTGGCCATGCTGAAGCACCAGACCGGCAGCGTGCAATCTTTGGTGCATGACATGTGCGAGGCGTCAAAATCTGCCGATTTTGATTTCGAGGCGGGCTCCAACCTGATTGCGCTGCTAAGCCGCCTGGTCGGTCGCGACATTCGGGTGACTTCGGCTGAGGCCCGGGTCGAGGCCTTGGCTATGCGCTTTTGCACGTCGCGCCCCATCACCGAAATGCTTGCCGGTGCTGCCGTTTTGCACACAGCCTATGCCGACCGCATCCGCGCTGCAGGCCAACAGATCCAGAAAATCGCACAGGGCGCAGTGGCTCTGGCCATGCGGGGCGATCCGGGCATGGCGGTGCGGCAACTGATCGTTGAGGGGCAGACCACGCTCAACGCCAAGCTGATCGAGGCCGCTCACCATTTGCTCGCGCGCTACGGCCCGAAAATGGCGACCACCGACAAAATAGAGCAAGAGTTGGCCCATTTGCGTGCCCAGTTCGGCGCCCGCGGCATCACCGGGTTCGGCCCCTCGTCCAATAGCCGACCGGGCGCCAAATTGAAGGTGGGCGCTACCTGAGGCCGTCCAACCCGGCCGTGGATCAAGCCGCGCCGGAGCCGCGTGCGCGTTTGGCCGTTCGACGCAGTCCGCCGGTGTCCCGCGGGGGCAGGCCAGTGTGTTGCGTCAGGACTCTGCCGCGCGCCGGCGTCGCGGCAGGCGACGGCACGGCACCCACAACGGGGGCGGCAGCGGTCGAGTTTTTGCGCCGCGCGCTGGTGTAGCCGCCATCGGTCAGCGGCTGAAAGGTCGGAATCAGGTGGTGTCGGCCGTTGCCGATCAGGTCGGCTCGGCCCATGGCCTTGAGTGCCTCGCGCAGCAGCGGCCAGTTGTTGGCGTCGTGGTAGCGCAAAAACGCCTTGTGCAGGCGCCGCCGGCGCTCGCCGCGCACGATGTCCACCGTCTCGCTGTCGCGCCCGATCTTGCGCAGCGGGTTTTTGTTGCTGTGGTACATCGCGGTGGCAGTGGCCATCGGGCTGGGGTAAAAAGTTTGCACCTGGTCGGCACGAAAGCCGTTCTTTTTGAGCCACAGCGCCAGATTCATCATGTCCTCGTCACTGGTGCCGGGGTGGGCCGCAATGAAGTAGGGAATCAGGTACTGCTTTTTGCCGGCTTCCAGGCTGAATTTGTCAAACAGGGTTTTGAACTTGTCGTAGCTGCCAATCCCCGGCTTCATCATTTTCGACAAGGGCCCGGCCTGGGTGTGCTCGGGCGCGATCTTCAGGTAGCCACCCACGTGGTGCGTCACCAGCTCCTTGATGTACTCGGGGCTTTGCACCGCCAGGTCGTAGCGTAGGCCAGAGCCAATCAAAATCTTTTTGATGCCCTTGAGCGCGCGGCCGCGCCGGTACATCTTGATCAGCGGCGCATGGTCAGTGCCCAGGTTGGGGCAGATGCCGGGGTAAACACAGCTCGGTTTTCGGCAGGCCGCCTCAATCTCGGGGCTGCGGCAGCCCAGCCGGTACATGTTGGCTGTGGGGCCACCCAAGTCGGAAATGGTGCCGGTAAAACCTACCACCTTGTCGCGGATGTCCTCAATTTCGCGGATCACCGAGTCTTCCGAGCGGCTCTGGATGATGCGGCCCTCATGCTCGGTGATGGAGCAGAAGGTGCAGCCACCAAAGCAGCCGCGCATGATGTTCACGCTGAAGCGGATCATCTCCCAGGCCGGGATCTTGGTCACGCCGTCATGGCCGCCCTGCTCGTCGGCATAAGCCGGGTGCGGGCTGCGCGCATACGGCAGATCGAACACCATGTCCATCTCGGCGGTGGTCAGCGGGATCGGCGGCGGCGTGATCCAGACATCGCGCGCCGTGACGCCTTCGCCATGCGCCTGCACCAGGGCCCGGGCGTTGCCGGGGTTGGTCTCCAGGTGCAGCACGCGGTTGGCGTGGGCATACAGCACCGGGTCGGCGCGCACCTGCTCATAGCTGGGGAGCCGGATCACCGAGCGATCGCGCGGCGGCACCTTGATCTTGCCTTGGGTCGTGGGGAGCTTGGGGTTGGCGAAAAAGGTCAGTGGTGCCACGGCTGGACCGCTGGCTGGCATGGCCGCCGGTTTCACATCAAATCGGCCCTCAGCCCCCGTCGTTATTGGAGTTTCAGCTACATTTTTAGTAGCATCCTCCTTGGCGCAGCTGCTGCCCTGCTCAGCCGCCTGCTCAGAGGTGGTGAGGTAGGGGTTGACCTGGGCTTCCACCCGCCCCGGCACATCCACCTGGGTCGAGTCGATCTCAAACCAGCCGCGCCCGGTCTCGTCGTCGGGCCGGCGCACAAAGGCGGTGCCTCGCACATCGGTGATGGCCTCCACCGGCTCGCGTGCGGCCAGCCGGTGCGCAATCTCCACAATCGCACGCTCAGCGTTGCCGTACAGCAGCAGATCGCACTTGGCGTCCACCACGATCGAGCGGCGCACCTTGTCCGACCAGTAATCGTAGTGCGCAATACGCCGCAGCGAGCCTTCGATGCCGCCCAGCACGATGGGCACGTCCTTGAAGGCCTCGCGACAGCGCTGGCTGTACACAATGGCCGCCCGGTCGGGCCGCTTGCCGCCCACGTCGCCAGCCGTGTAGGCGTCGTCACTGCGGATCTTGCGATCGGCGGTGTAGCGGTTGATCATGGAATCCATATTGCCCGCTGTCACGCCCCAAAAAATGTTGGGCTTGCCCAACACCTTGAAGGGCTCGGCGCTGTGCCAGTCGGGCTGGGCGATGATGCCCACCCGAAAACCCTGGGCTTCCAACATGCGGCCGATCACGGCCATGCCAAAGCTCGGGTGATCCACATAGGCGTCGCCTGTGACCAAGACAATGTCACAGCTGTCCCAACCCAGTTTCTCCATCTCGGCCCGGCTCATCGGCAGAAAGGGCGCCGTACCAAAACGCGCGGCCCAGTACTTGCGGTAGCTCGACAGCGGTTTGGCCGCGCGGGCAAAGTGAGAAACGTCGAGAGGGGCGTTCATGGTCAGTACAAGTTGAGCGCGCGAGTGTACGGCCTCTCGATAGAATGTCGGACCCATGCCCTCCAAAACCCCTGGCGCGCGCGCCCAAAGCCCCGGGCTCGCCGTGGTCCGCCGCTGGCCCTGGCGCGACCGCGAACGCTTAGGGTTGGCCGGCGCCTGGGGCCTGCTGGCCCTGGTTTTTTCACTGTGGCCGACGCTGGATCTGACCGTCAGTGCCTGGTTTTACCAAGCCCCGGGCAGCCCCGTCTGGCAGGGGTTCGTCGGCGACAGGTTTGCGCTGATCGGCCTGATTCACGAAACCATTCCCTGGTTGGGCCGGGCGGTCTGCCTGTTGGCCCTGATCACCGCCGCCTGTTGGCGCCTTCGACCGGGCCCGGTCAACATCCGCTGGTGGCGCCGCAGCGTGGCGCTGGGCCTGGCCATGCTGCTGGGCACCGGTATTGTGGTCAATGTCATCCTCAAAGAGACCTGGGGTCGGCCGCGACCGGTCGAGGTGCAGACTTTTGGCGGTGCCGGCACCTTCGAGCCCGCACTGCACCCCTCCCACCAATGCGACAGCAACTGCTCTTTCGTCAGCGGCCATGCGGCCACGGGCTTTACCCTGTTGGCGCTGGGCCTGCTGGGGCCGCCCGCCACCCGCCGCCGCTGGCTGATTTGGGGTCTGGCGGCGGGGCTGGCCACAGGTTTACTGCGGATCGCGCAGGGCGGCCACTTCCTCAGTGACGTGTTGTTCAGCGGTGTGATTGTCTGGCTGGTGTGTCTGCTGTTACGACAAGCCTGGGTGCGACTCAGGCTGCGCCGGCGCCAGCGCCGGCCCGGCGCGACTGCCATGCAAGTGCGGTAGCATGTCAGCCTAGAATGACCAGCACTGGTCAGCGCCCTTACCAGGAGGTTTCATGCGATCGACTCTCTTTCATAGGCTGCTCAACTCGGCAGCGACAGCCCTGCTTTTGGTCATGGCCGTTTCGGCCCACGCACTGGAGCCTGCGCAAGGCAAAGTCATCCTGACCATTGACGGCAAAATTGGCGTGAAAAATACCGCAAGCTCGGCCCAGTTTGACCTGGCGATGCTGGAGAAACTGCCCCAGCGCGAGTTCAGCACCATGACCCCCTGGGACACCAAGCCGGTCAAATTCACCGGGCCGCTGTTGCGTGACCTGCTGGCTTTGGTCAAGGCCAATGGCCGAACCCTCAAGGCGAAAGCGCTCAACGACTACCAGACCAGCATCCCCGTGGCTGATGCCACTGATCAAGATGTCATCCTGGCGCACCGCATGAACGGCGAGCCGATCCCCGTCAAGACCAAGGGGCCGCTTTTCATTGTCTACCCCTATGACAGCAAAAAAGAGCTGCAGTCGACCGTGTATTACGAGCGATCTGCCTGGCAGCTCAAGTCCATGACGGTTGACTAGGTGTCCATGGTCGTCGGTGCAAAACGCGGCCGCTTTTTGTTCTGGCTGGCCCTGGTCACAGCCCTCATGGCGCTGGCGATGGGGGCGCTTCTGGCGTTCGAGCTGACCCAAAAGCAACTTTTAACCGCCAGCCGCAAACTGCAGGTTGACTCGGTCACCTCCCTCACCTTCCAGGCCGAACGCGAATTTCTGCGGTTCCGCCAGGCGCTGGAGGCTGCCGAGAGTGGGGTCAGCCCGGCCATGGCTGAAACGCTGAGGCTGCGGTATGACATTTTTCTGAGCCGGCTGGCCCTGCTGCAAGACAACCCAAGCATTTCGGTGCTGGCGCAGCGCCCAGAGTACCTGGCGTTGCAGCCAGCCCTGAGTTCGCTGGTGCTTCAGACCGACGCCGTGATGGCCAACCTGCCGCCCAAGCCGGCGGAACTGGGCAAGCTCCTGGCCAGCTTCAATGAGATCGGGCCTGCCTTTCAGGCGCTCACACAGGCAGCCAGCTCCGAGATCGCCCAAGTGCTGGAGCGCCAGTACGCCCTTACCCTTGAACAAAACCAGCAGATCGTTGCGCTCACCGTGGCTCAATTGCTGCTGCTGCTGGGCGCCGCCCTGGCCCTTTTCATACGGCACTCGCGCCAGGAGACGGAGCGACTGGCGCTGCAGGCCCTGAGCCAGGAGCTTGGCGATGCCCGCGTACGGGCGGACGAGGCCAACCGGGGCAAAAGCATCTTCCTGGCCAACATGAGTCACGAATTGCGCACGCCCTTCAATGGCCTGATGGGGATGCTGGCGGCGCTCGAAGACAGCCCGCTCGATGCCAAACAGGCCAATTACCTGGACACGGCCCAGGCGTCGGCGCGGCACCTGCTGACGCTCCTCAATGACATCCTGGACATCTCCGCGCTCGAAGCCGGCAAAATCAACATCCAACCCAAGCCGGTGAGCCTGCCTTGGCTGTTGCGCGATGTTGGCGCGCTGATGCAGCCCCTGGCCGAGGGCAAAGGCATTGGATTTTCTTTTGAATTACCACCGCAGAGCCTGCCGTGGGTGATGGCTGACGAGACCCGTGTCAGGCAAATCCTGCTCAACCTGATCAACAACGCCATCAAATTCACGGACAGCGGCCAAGTCCAGGTCAAGGTGCTCGAGGTGGCGCGCTCGGCAACCCGGATCGAACTGGATGTGGCCGTCAGCGACACCGGCATTGGCATGGCCAAGCATGACGTGGGTCAACTGTTCCAGCGATTCAAAAAAGCAGAGAGCAACATCGCTCGCCAATTTGGCGGCACTGGCCTGGGGCTCGAAATCTCGCAGTCCCTGGCCCAGTTGATGGGCGGCAAGATCACCGTCCACAGCCAGCTCGCTGTCGGCAGCACCTTCACCCTTCACTTGCGGCTCAACCTCTCTGAGGCGCTGCAAGCCGAAACACCGGCGCCCGAGCCCCTGGCCCCCGTGCAGCGACCACGGACAGAGGCGGTTGCAGAACCGGCGTTGCCACCGGCCGATGAGACCGCACCACGCGTCTTGCTGGTGGAGGACCACCCGATCAATCGCATGGTGGCAGAGATGCTGCTCAAACGCATGGGCTGTCAGGTGACCGCATGCGCCAATGGGCAACTGGCGATTGACCAGGTGATGCAACAACGTTTTGATCTGGTGCTGATGGACATCAACATGCCGGTCATGGATGGTCTGTCCGCCACCCGCGCCATCCGGGCACTGCCCGGGGCGCTGGCGCGCTTGCCCATCGTGGTACTCACTGCCGACATCATGAACCAGGCCGAGGCCCAGGCCATGACAGCGGGAGCCCAGGGCTTCCTGTCCAAGCCGATTCAATTTGCCCAACTGCAGGCCTGCCTGCAGCAGTACCTGGCGTCAGACCTGCCCCTGGCAACGGCGCAGCCTGGCCCTTAGGCGGCAGCCACACCGACAGCCAGGGCCAGGAGGGCGTCGGTCTGCTCCAACCTGGTCATGGCCGAAATGCGCTATCGTCAAGGCATCGTCTCACGCCCCTTCCGCCATGATCCACGCTCTGCCCGCGCCCTTGCGGGGCCTGATTGCTGCCAGCCTGCTGGTCCTCAATTGCCTGTTTTGGGTGCCGGTGCTGCTGCTGTTTGCCCTGTTCAAACTGCTCCTGCCGGTTCGGCCCATCCGGCTCTGGGTCGATCCCCTCCTGCTGCGCATTGCCGAGGCCTGGATTGCATGCAACAGCGCCTGGATACGCTTGACCCAGCGCACGGCTTGGGACGTGCAGGGCTTGGACGGGCTCAACCCGCGCAGCTGGTACCTGGTCACCGCCAACCACCAGTCCTGGGTGGACATCCTGGTGCTGCAGCACCTGTTGAACCGGCGTGTTCCCCTGCTTAAATTCTTCCTCAAACAACAGTTGATCTGGGTGCCTGTCATGGGCCTGGCCTGGTGGGCGCTCGACTTTCCCTTCATGCGCCGTCACAGCGAGGCCTACCTGCAAAAACACCCCGAGATGCGCGGGCGTGACCAGGAAACCACCCGCCGGGCTTGCGAAAAATTCGCCCTGGTTCCCACCAGCGTGATGAATTTCCTCGAAGGCACTCGCCTCACACCGGCCAAACACGCCCGGCAGCAGTCACCCTACCGGCACCTGCTCAAGCCCAAAACCGGCGGCATGGCAGTCGCCCTCCATGCCATGGGCGAAAAATTTGAGTCAGTGCTGGATGTGACCATTGTTTACCCCGACGGCCTGCCTGACTTCTGGCAGTTTCTCAGCGGCCGGGTGGCGCGCGTGATCGTGCGGGTCAATGCCTTGCCGGTGCCCGCTCATCTGGTCGGAGCCGACTACGGCGGCGATGCGGCGGTGCGCCAAGCCTTTCAGCAGTGGGTGCACCAGCTGTGGCTGGCCAAGGACGCGCAGATTGCGGCGCTGCTGGACGGGCGCTAACTCGCCACCGACCTGCGGGGGCGGCGACGGGGTTTGGGCTGCGTCAGGCTAAGGCCGCCATCACCTGGTTGCGACCGGCCGCCTTGGCGCGGTACAACTGATCATCGGCCAGGCTCACGAGCGCGACCGCGCTGCTCAAATCGGCGACCAAGGCGGTCGCAACGCCAACGCTTGCCGTCACATGCTGTGCCGCCAGCGGGTCCGGGTGCGCAATTTGCAACTCAGCAATCGCAACGCGGATGCGCTCTGCCAAAACAATAGCATCGGCGCCACTGGTTTCGGGCAAGATGACCGCGAACTCCTCCCCACCGTAACGGGCCGCCAGGTCCGACGCACGCATGCAGGCGGACCGGAGCACAGCACCGATGCGCCGCAGGCAGTCATCACCTGCCACATGGCCAGCGCTGTCATTGAACGCCTTGAAGTGATCAATATCGACCATGATCAAGGAACATTGCGCCTTATGCCGTCCAAGTCGCTGGAACTCGCCCACCAGCGTCTGATCAAAATACCGGCGGTTCGCCAAACCGGTCAGTGCGTCCTCGTGACTCAATTGCTCCAGGCGCTCGTTGGTTTGCCGCAGCCGGGCAGACTCCGCCTGCAAGGCCTCGCTCAACTGCCGCAGCTCACGGGTACGCTCGTCAATGCGGTTTTCCAGGCTGCGGTTGATCTTGAGCAGTTCCTCCAACTCAAGCTCAGGGTTAGGCACCGGATGGTCGGTCGACGACCTTGACAACTCGGCGCCGCTTTGACGGCCGACATCGATGACGCCGGCGCGCGACAAAGGCAAGTAGCCGTCCACCACTTGACCATGAAACTGGGTCGCATTGGCCATGAACCAGGCCAGCGCCGCAGCCACATGCGCCACCGGCACCAAGCCGTCGTAGCCCGGATTGCGCGCCAGGCTGACCAACACATCGGCCACGGAGATGCCGAAACGCCTCGCCATTTCCTGCGCAATTTCATGCGCCAGCGGCGTCTCCACCGAGCCTGGAACCACTGAAAAAACCGACACGCCCTGCCCCGCTGGCACCTCTTTGCCCAGCGACAGCATCATGGACCGCAAGCCCATTTTTTGTGCGCAGTAAGCGCCCATGTAGGGCATGCCCTCAAGGGATATCAGGGACATGAACACGCCACGCCCGCGCTCTAGCATGCCCGGCAGGGTGTGCTTGGCCAGCAGCACCGGGCCGCGCAGATTGGCGTGGTAGGTTTGGTCCCAGTCATCGATGGCACCGTCAATCACCGTGTCCATCTTCAGCCGCGCTGCGCTGTTGAGCACACCGCTGATGGGGCCGAATCGACTTTCAGCTGCCGCCACCAGGTCCGCCACAGCGTTTTCGATACCGACATCGGCCGCCACAAAAAGCGCCAACCCACCCTCTTGCCGTATCGCCTCGGCCACGTTTTCGCCAGCGGCCGAGCGGTCGGCCAACACCACCTTGGCGCCCAGCTGCGCCATCGTGCGTGCTGCCTCAGCGCCGATGCCGCGTGCCGCTCCTGTGACCAAGATGACCTGACCGCTCAAAACCTGCTTTGTCAATCCCAGTGATGCGTTATTCAACAAGGTGCTTCCTTTATCGCCTCAAGTACGTGCAACCCCAATGGTTGCCCAACCCTTGATACTTTCGGCGGAGTTTATCGGGTCAGCGCAGGTGCTTGACCAGCTTGGCGTGGAACATCTCGGGAATGCCCAGGCGCCGCGGCCCGGGCAGCAGCTCAAAACTGTCGCCAGCACTCAGGTGCCCGGGCTGGTCCACCGCCAGGTAAAAACCACAGCAGCCTGCCAATGCCATGGCGCGGCCCGCGCCGGCAAAGCCCATGGCGGCATTGAATTTGTAGCAAGGCTCGCGCGGCTGCGTCACCCGCAGCGCACAGTGGGGAAACTGCAGCACGTCGCCGACCCAGACCCCGGTTTCCAGCAGGCCCTGCAGGCTCAGGTTTTCACCGACCGAGCCCCAGGGCAGGGCGTCGTCCATGGGGCTGACGCCCGAATAGGCCCGGGCTTTCAACCAAAACGGGTAGTGCTCGCTCGGGTAGGCATACACAGCCTTGTCCAAGCCGCCGTGCACCGACAGGTCGGCCTGGTCATCGCCGCCCAGCCCAAGCGGCAGCACCGAGACCGGCCCGGCCACAGCCTGCTTGTGAATCGCCGTCATCACAGTGCGCCCGTTGATCTTCACCCGGCGCGCCTGCGCCACCTGCACGCCCAACAACTGTGGCATCTGCGGAACCCTCAGGCGGATTTGGCGCCCAGGCCCATGGCGCGGGTGATCACTTCCTTCATGATCTCGTTGGTGCCACCGTAGATGCGCTGCACCCGGGCATCGGCATAGGCACGGGTAATGGGGTAATCCCACATATAGCCATAGCCGCCAAACAGCTGAACGCAAGCGTCCATCACCTTGCACTGCAGATCGCTGCACCAGTACTTGGCCATGCTGGCGGTGGCCGTATCCAACGACTCGACCAGCAGCAGCTCGATGCATTTGTCCACAAACACCCGCGCCACCTGCACCTCGGTCTGCAACTCGGCCAGTGTGAAGCGGGTGTTCTGAAAAGCCGCCACCGACTGGCCAAACACCTGCCGCTCCTTGACGTAGGCCACCGTCCAGTCGATCGCCGCCTGCGCGGCTGCCACGGCGGTGATGGCAATCTGCAGCCGCTCCCAGGGCAGCTGCTCCATCAGACAAATAAAGCCCCGGTTCAGCTGCGCTGGCCCGCCCAGCAAATTGGCGGCTGGAACGCGCACCTGGTCAAAAAACAGCTCCGATGTGTCCTGCGCCTTCATGCCCAGCTTTTTCAGGCGCTGGCCCACGGTAAACCCTGGCATGCCGCGCTCCACCAGCAGCAGGCTGGTGCCCTTCGCGCCCGCATCCGGCTGGGTCTTGGCCACCACGATCACCAGATCGGCATGCCAGCCGTTGGTGATGAAGGTCTTGCTGCCGTTGAGCAGGTAACTGCCATCGGGCTGCAGCAGCGCGGTGGCGCGGATGCCCTGCAGGTCAGAGCCGGCGGCCGGCTCGCTCATGGCGATGGCGCCGACCATGTCGCCACGCACAAGTTGCGGCAGCAAACGCTGCTTTTGCTCGTCGGTGCCGTAGTTCAGCAGGTAGGGCGCCACGATTTCGTTGTGCAGGCCAAAGCCGATGCCGCTGAAGCCGGCAGATGCCAGCGCCTCGAATTGCAGCACCGAGTACAGCTTGTCAGCACCTGCACCGCCGTATTGCTCAGGCAGCGACATGCCCAAAAACCCATTGGCACCTGCCTTGTGCCAGACCGCCCGGTCCACGTAACCCTGATCCTCCCAGGCGGCATGAAAAGGCGCGATTTCGCGCGCCATGAAGCGCTCAAAACTGTCGCGAAAGGCCGCGTGCTCGGCATTGAACAGGGTGCGTTTAATCATGGGTCTTTTGAATTGAGGCGGGGACTGCGTTAGACCGACACTGCTCGCAGACCGCAGCTCTGCGCTTCCACCAACTGGCGTTGATCTGATGTGACAAAAAGCTCGGCTCCCAGCGCCAATGCACTGCCGATGTGGATGGCATCCATCCCACGCAACACATGGGTCTCCAAGCTGGCGATAGCCTGCGCCAGCACCATCGGTGTCAGGTCGCAGATGGCTGCATCTTCCACATCAGCCAAAAGCAGGGCCTTCAGCTGCCTGTATTGGCTGTCGGACACTCTCCCCTCGCGCTGCAACCGGCACAAGGCCGACACAATTTCAGGTAGCGCGATGCCTGACAGCAAAATCTCCGTCGCTTGGTCGCACCAGTGCAAGACCAAATCAGAACCGGTCTCGCGGACGTAGCGCTTCACAAAAGCGGAACTGTCAAAAAAGACGCGCACAGGGCCCGCTTCTAAAGACGCCTACAAACCACTGCCGCGTTCGTCCAGCACCAGGCGGCTGAGAGCCACACCATCCAGCACCAGAGGCTGGGCTTGACGGCGTTTCCAGGACGGCCAATCGGGCACCACCGGAACGATATCGGCAATTGGTTTGCCATTGCGCAGCACCCGCACCGACTCACCCTGCGCCACCAAGTCGAAGTACTGCTTGGCGTGGTTACGGAGTTCCGTGAAGGTGGTTTGTTTCATGACAGGTTTTGGATGTACAGAATCTGTTCAGTATAAATGCACACTTCAGGCGACGCTTACGCAGGGAGCGCTAACGAGCTTGGCTAAATGCCTATACTGCTGCGCCACCCCACCGCAAGGAACGCCCCATGACCGAAGCCTATGTGTACGACGCCATCCGCACCCCGCGCGGCAAGGGCAAAAAAGACGGCAGCCTGTTTGAAGTCAAGCCCGTCAACCTGCTGGCCGGCCTGCTGACCGAACTGCAGCGGCGCAACGGGTTCGATACCGCAGCGGTGGACGATGTGGTGATGGGCATCGTCTCGCCGATTGGCGACCAGGGCTCGGTGCTGCCCAAGGTGGCGGCGCTCAAGGCCGGTTGGGATGTGCGCTGTGCCGGCTTGCAGATCAACCGCTTTTGCGCCTCCGGGCTCGAAGCCGTCAACCTGGCCGCGCAAAAAGTGCGCTCGGGCTGGGAAGACCTGGTGGTGGCCGGCGGCGTGGAGAGCATGAG
>Ga0214921_10007715_pt1 | contig 14231 bp, 11 predicted proteins | sample LL1505_MetaG_FD_177992 | JGI IMG/M metagenome (GOLD analysis project Ga0214921, IMG submission 177992) | Freshwater microbial communities from Lake Lanier, Atlanta, Georgia, United States - LL-1505 | ecosystem: Environmental > Aquatic > Freshwater > Lake | place: USA: Georgia | collected... | reverse complement strand
GCTCGTCAAATATCAGGGGGACGACGGCACTGGTGTCCCAGAAAAGATCCATCAAGAGCTACCAGCTCCGACCCTGACGCATGGAGGCGACCGTCGGGGATTTGGACGGAAGAGGAGGTTTTTGGGGAACCAGGCGGGGCTTGGCGGGAGAGCGGGATGGAATGGAGAGTTGCAACCCGGCCTCGCGGGCTTGAGCCAATAGGGTCATTCTGCGTCGGGACCAATCGTTTCCGGGTATTTGATCCAAAGGGCAAAGCAGGGCCACGGGGCGATCACGGTCGCATACCACATAGGAGGCCCCCTCCTCTTGGACGCGTTGCAGATAGGAACTGAGTTTGGCTTTGAGTTGGCCGGTTTTGACCTTCACATGACCAAGTTAGTTTAGCAAATTAGTCTAATCAAGCACCTTGTCCATCAAGGCGGATTCGGCTGACCTGCATGGAGGGCCTGCGGGTGGTGGCCGCGGCGGAGCGCGGCCCTACAGAGTTTGTCGCATCCCTGGCAGGTAAGACCAGCGTGGCGTCTCGTCGCTACGGAAAGTTCTAGGCTGGGCGAAAGTCCACCTGGCGTTTGGGAAGATCGATTTTGAGAACAGCAACACGGAGCTGGCTACCGGCACGGTAGGTTTTGCCAGACCGGCGGCCTCGGAGGGAGCGTTGAGCGGGGTTGAAGGAGAAGAAGTCGTCTTTGATGGACGAGACGTGGATCAGGCCGGAGAGCAGGAAGTCCGGGAGTTCGACAAACATACCAAAGTTCGTCACTTCGGTGACGATGGCGGGGAAGGTTTGGGTGGCCTGTGGGCCGGCCTGCATCTCAAGGTATTCCAGGAGCTTCAGTTTCTTGGATTCCTGTTCCGCTTCGGCAGCGGTCCTTTCCGTACGGGAGAGGTGCTGGGCAAGTTGCTCGAGGGATGAGGAAGCTGTTTTGGCGGCCCCCTTGGGGTGGGCGAGGGCGCGATGGACCAGCAGGTCTGCGTAACGACGGATCGGAGAGGTGAAGTGGGTGTAATGGGATTTGGCCAAGCCGAAGTGGCCGAGACTTTTTGGAGAATAGACCGCGCGTTTGAGGGAGCGGAGAAGACCGATCTTAAGGGCATAGCCATCCGGGCGGCCAGGTAGGAGCTTGAGGATCTTCTGAATTTCGCCCCGTTGGGTGAGGTCGCCCGCTTTGATTCCATGGGCGATCAGGAGTTCACGGTATTCCTGCAGGCGGGACTCATCGGGTGTTTCGTGGATCCGGTACACGGCGGGCCGGTTCTCGTGGTTGAGATGGTGGGCCACGGATTCATTGGCCAAGAGCATGAATTCCTCGATCAGTTGGTGGGATTCGTCGGAGGACTCTTTTTCAATCCGGTCGGGTCTGCCTTGGGCGTCGAGCAGGATGCGAAGTTCGGGGAAATCGAGATCGAGGGCGCCAGAGGCAAAGCGGCGTCGCCGAAGGGCGGAAGCAAAGTGCCAGGCGCGCTGGAGGAAACGATCCAGATCATCGCTGGGCGGACGTTTCAGTCTTTGCATCGCTTCGGCGTAGGTGAGGCGGTGGCGCGAAAATATGACGGAGCGGGAGAAGCGGGATGAGCTGGCTTTGCCATCAGGTCCGACTCGAACGAAGGCCGAGTAGGTCAAGCGTTGTTCTTGTGGGCGAAGCGAGCAGAGGTCGTCTGATAGGCGCGGGGGGAGCATGGGAATGACCCCATTGACGAGGTAGACGCTGTTGGCGCGCTTTCGGGCTTCGTGGTCGAGAGCGGAACCGACTTTGACGTAGTGGGAGACATCGGCGATGTGGATCCCAATTTCGGCGTGGCCGTTGGGAAGTTCACGGAGGGAGATAGCGTCGTCGAAATCACGAGCGGTGTCGGGATCGATGGTGATGATGAATTCTCCGCGGAGATCCTCGCGGCCCGCCGGGTGGTCCGGCAGTTCCACTTTGGGATAAGAGGAGGCTTCGGCGATGGCTTCGGGCGGAAATTGGGCGGGAAGATCGAACTTTCGGATGATCGAAAGAATGTCCACGCCGGGATCGGTGTGGGCGCCGAGACGCTCCACGATGATACCCTCGGGGTTGGAGTGGCGGTCTTTCCACTCAATCAGACGGGCGACGACTTTGTCGCCGGGTTGGGCGGCCGGGGAGCCCTCGGTTCCGGGGGTGGGGACGTAAAGGTTGTGCAGGAAGCGGGGGTCGTCCGGAATGACGATATGAAAGCGGGCGGTTTTTTGGAGGGTGCCGACGATGTTGGCGGCGCGTCGCTCCAGAATGCGAAGCACGCGACCGCAACGCCGTTCGGTTCCATCGGGGCGACGACCTCTGGGGCCGGGAGTTTGAGGTCGGCGATCCAGCCGTGCCACCACCAGATCACCGTGCAGGGCGTTGGCGGTGTCCTCAGCGGGGATATGGAGGTCGGGAGATCCATCCTGGGGTAGAACGAAGGCAAAGCCTTTGGAGTGGAACTGAATCGTCCCCGTGACTAGATCGGCGCTTTGCGCGGAGATCCAGTGATTTTGCCGGACCCGCGCGACCCGACCCTCTTTTTCGAGGAGGGTGAGCGTGCGGACGACGGCTCCAGGAGGGACGCGCAGGCGCCGGGCCAGGGAGGCGGCATCCAGGGGGGTGGCTTTCTTGCCCTCAAGGAGGGAGAGAATGCGGTCGGGCAAGCGGCTGGCGGCGGGCATGGGTTTAAGGGCATAGTGTACCCTACTTCCGATGAACATCCTATTCGTGGCAACCGAAATGGCTCCCCATGCCAAAGTCGGCGGCTTGGCCGATGTGATGGCGGCTTTGCCCCAGGCTTTGGCCCGAGCCGGGCACGGGGTGAGCTTGGCGGTGCCCTTGCACCGAAGTCTGAAGAAATCCGGAGAATTTCGGCCGACGGATTTGACGATGGAAATCATGGTGGCGGGGAGGAGTTGGCCGGCCCGAATTTGGGAAGGACAACGAGGTGAGGTGATGCTTTGGGGGATCGAGCGGGACGAATTCTTTGACCGGTCGCATCCGTACGGCGACGGGAAAGGGGACTATCCGGACAGTCTCGACCGCTTCAATTTTTTGGCGAGGGCAGCGGTGGAATTGGCGCGCTACATCGAGCCGACGCCCGACATCCTGCATGCCAACGACTGGCATGCGGCCTTGGTGCCAGCGCACTGCGTGGCCCTAGGACTTCCGATGAAGACCGTCTTCACGATTCACAATCTCAAGTACCAAGGCGAGTTTCCCGCCGGCGAGTTTTCCTCCCTGGGGCTTCCTTCGGGCATGTACTCCCCGGAGGGTTTGGAATTTTACGGCAGTGTCAATTTGATGAAAGGGGCGGTGCTTTTGGCCGACGCGGTGACCACGGTCAGTCCCACTTACGCCAAGGAAATTCAGGAGGAGGCACAGGGGTTTGGCCTGCATGAAGTTCTAAAAGGGAATTCGGCCAAGCTGACGGGCATTCTGAATGGCATCGACGAGGAAAGCTGGAATCCGGCGACCGACCATGAAATCAAGACTCATTACCGTCCCGGGGCGATGCGGGGGCGGGAGGAGTGCCGGGCGGCTTTGGAGATTGAGCTGGGCCTGGAACCGGCGAACGGCCGGCCGATCTTCGGTATGGTGACCCGGATGGCGGCGGAGAAGGGGGTCAACCTCGCGCTGGCCAATGCGGATCATCTCGTGCGCAGAGGAGCGCGGTTGGCGATTTTGGGGACGGGCGACCAAGGGCTGGAGGAGATGGCCACGCGATTGGCCGAAAAGCATCCGCGAAAGGTCGTCGTCCGGCGCGAGCACAACGAAGGCCTGGCGCGGCGGATTTTTTCGGGAGCGGATTTTTTTCTGATGCCTTCAGCCAGTGAGCCTTGTGGGTTAACCCAAATGTATGCCATGCGGTACGGGGCGATCCCGGTGGTGGGCGATACCGGGGGGCTCCACGACACGGTGGAAGAGTGGGAGGGTGCGGCGAAAAAGGGCACCGGGTTTCTTTTTCACCCGCACACGGAGCCGGCCCTGCGGGGGGCGTTAGATCGCGCCTTGGCGTTGTGGGATGAACCCGCAATAATGAAAACAGCCCGTCAAAACGGGATGAAAAAAGAGTGGGGATGGGGTTCGGCGGTGCCGGCCTACGAAAAAGTCTACCGCTCGGTGCTGGTCTAAGCAGAGAGAGGAAAGAAGGAACTATGCCGGAGCTGAGAAAAGACCCCGTGGTCGGACGCTGGATTGTTTTCAGTCCCGAGCGCCAGATCCGACCGGAGCGATACCGTTGTGAAGAGCTTCCCGCCACCCGGCCGGAGGAGGATCCCTTTTTGGAGGGGCATGAGGCCTACACTCCGGGTGAAGTTTATGCGATTCGACCCGGCGGTGGGGCGGCGAACACCCCGGGTTGGCAGGTGCGGGTGGTGCCGAACCGATTTCCCGCCTTGCGCGTCGAGGGGCAACTGGATCGGGAGGCGGTGGGATTTTACGACCGGATGAACGGGGTCGGGGCGCATGAAGTGGTGGTCGAAACACCCCATCCCAAGCAGGTGCTGGAAAAACAGTCGCTCAGCGGGGTCGCCCGGGTGCTGGAGGCGTGCCGGTGCCGAATCATCGATCTCTCGAGGGACATTCGGTTGCACTATATTCTCGTCTTTAAGAATCATGGGGCGCGGGCCGGGGCCACGATGCCTCATCCCCACACCCAGCTGATTGCCATGCCGGTGACCCCGATCGTGGTGAAGGAGAAACTGACCGCCGCCCGGGCCTACTATCTGGAAAAGGACAGGAATCTCTTCGAAGATATCCTCAAGGCGGAGAGGAAGACGGGGGATCGCGTGGTTTTTGAAAACGACGGATTTGTGGCCTTTTGTCCTTTCGCCAGCCGTTTCCCGTTTGAAACCTGCATCATGCCCAAAAAACAGTCGCCGGATTTTCACGCGACCAGCGACGGGGATTTGGTGCTGGCGGCGGAGGCGATCCAACGGGTCCTGGGAGCGTACGCCACGGCCTTAGACCAACCGGACTACAACCTCATTCTGCATACGGCGCCTTTTCGTCGCAGCCGGCGTCCCGACGCCTGGTCCACGATCGATTTTGATTTCCGTTGGCACATCGAGATCCTTCCCCGATTGACCGGCATTGCCGGGTTTGAGTTCGGCACCGGTTTTTACATCAATCCGACGTTGCCGGAAGAAGCGGCCAATGTTCTGCGGGAGGCGATGACGAATGGCTGACGTGGCCCTTCTTTGGCATCTCCACCAACCGTCCTATGTGGAGGCCGAGAGTGGGGAGGTGTTGATGCCCTGGGTACGGCTGCACGCCGTGCGGGGTTACTCTGACATGGCGGAGATGGCGCGGCGTCATCCCAAGGTGAAAATCAATTTTAACCTGACGCCGGTGTTGGTCCGACAGATTGAGGAGCTGGCCGAAGGCAAAGTGAAGGACCGCTGGGGAATGTTGGCCAAGAAAGAGGCGGGAAAACTCTCCACGGAGGAGAAACAGCAGGTGTTGGAGCATTTCTTTAAAATCAACTGGGCCACCTGTATCGATCCTTACCCCCGGTATCGGCAATTGCTGGATCTACGGGGCCGGCGGTCGGGGGCGGCGCAATCGATGCAGAATGTAAAACGGTTTAAAGAGGCCGATCTACGGGACCTGCAAGTTTGGTTCAATCTGGCGTGGTGCGGCTTTGCCGTTCGGAAGAGATATCCAGAACTCCAGGCTCTGGTGGAAAAAGGGAAAGCCTTTACCGAGGAGGAAAAAGCCCGAGTCATGGAAATTCATCAGGAGGTGTTGCGGGAGATTCTCGGAGAGTACCGGGCTTTAGCCGAGACGGGCCAAGTCGAGCTGACCACCACACCCTTTTATCATCCCATTCTTCCTCTGTTGGCGGACACCGACAGCGCAAAACGGGCGATGCCTTGGGCCCGGTTACCGGAACGGATGCAGGCGCCCGAGGATGCGCTGGCTCAACTTCAGAAGGCGCAGGAGTCGCACACGCGCGTCTTTGGCCGCAAGGCACGGGGTCTCTGGCCGTCGGAGGGCTCGGTCAGTCCGGAGGTGATCCCCTTAATGGCCCAGGCGGGCTTTGAGTATTTTTGCACCGACGAGGCCGTTTTGTTCCGGGGTTTGGAGGCGCAGGGACGACCCACCGATCATCTAGAACTTTTTCAGGCGTGGCGGGTCGAGGAGGCTGGATCGACCGTCAAGGCCCTCTTCCGGGAGCGACCTCTGTCGGATTACATCGGTTTCACCGCTTCGCGGACCGAGCCAGGCGCAGCGGCCGACTACCTGAAGGTGCACCTCGAGCACATCGGGCAGGTGATGCCCAAGGATGGAGCCGTGCTGATTGCTTTGGACGGGGAAAATGCCTGGGAGGCTTTTCCGGACAGCGGGGAGGCTTTTTTGGATGCCTTCTATAGCCGGCTGGAAACCTCCGCTTCGTTAAAAACACGGACCTTGGGGGAGATTATGGATCGGAGCGAGGGGAAACCTGTCGGGCGGTTGCATTCCGGTTCGTGGATTGGCGGAAATTTTGACATCTGGATCGGGGACCCCGAGGAAAACCAGGGGTGGGAGTGGATCCGGCGCACCCGCGAATTTTTGAAAAAAGCGGAGAGTCAGGGAAAGTTGTCTGAGGCGGTGCGGGCGGCGGCGTGGGACGATCTTTATGCAGCCGAGGGAAGCGACTGGTTCTGGTGGTACGGACCCGATTTCCAGACGGATAGTGACATGATTTTCGACGCTCTATTCCGCGGGCATCTGCAAAACGTTTACCGGCGGTTGGGCGTGGTTCCGCCGGCGGCCCTGAGTGTCCCGATCTGCGGGGCAGAGGTGAGGTTGGGGCATCCACCGGTGCGGAACATCGAGCCCAAGTTATCGCCCCAGCCAAGCTTTTTGGAGTGGTCGGGAGCTGGAAAGTACGAGGCTTGGAGGGATCAAGGGGCGATGGCTCAGGGAGACCGGAGAGTGCGGTCGATCCAGTACGGGTTTGGAGAGAGTGATTTTTATCTTCGTCTCGACGCCAAAGGAGTTCCCGGAGACGAGGTGTCGGTTGATTTTGATCTTCCGGTGCCGACGAGAGTTCGGGCCATGCACCGCGAAAATCAATGGACGGTGGAGGTTCACAAGGCGATGGACGGGGTGGCCTATGTTCCGGTCGAGTGCGAGCCCGAGGTGGCGGGCGGGCAGGGGTTGCAGTTGAGAGTTCCCTTTTGTGCGTTGGGATGGAGAAAATCGGGAGGAGAAGTGAGTTTTCTGGTCCGGGTCATCCGCGGCGGAGCGGAGGTCGAGCGTTATCCGGAGAGGGGACTGATCGAGTTTAGTGGCCCGAATCTTTCCAAGGAGTTGCAGAACTGGTTTGTTTAAGGGCCGCCCATCATGAAAAACGTGAACCTAGTCCTTTGTCTGCACATGCATCAACCCGTGGGGAATCTTCCCGAGGTGGTGGACCGGATCATTCGGGAGGTTTATCGGCCCGTGATCGGGGTTTTGGAAAAACATCCGGGAATCGCGGTGAATCTGCACATCAGCGGTTCCCTGCTGGAGATGTTGGCGGCAAGGCATCCGGATTTGATTCAAAAAATCAAGGAGTTGGTGGCGACCGGTCGGTTGGAGATGTTGTCCGGGGGATTTTTCGAGCCGGTTTTGGTCGAGTGGTCGGAGGAAGATCGTGACGGGCAATTGGCTAAAATGGCGGCTTGGCTCAAGGAAAAGCTGGGGGTGGAGCCGGCCGGAGCTTGGTTGGCCGAGGGAGTTTGGGGGCCTTCGCTTTGCGGATCTTTAAGCCGGGCGGGTTTGCGATATGCACCGGTGGATGGATCGTATTTTCTGCAAGCGGGCATCACCCCCGCCAAGCTGAATGGTCACTATGTCACGGATCAGGCGGGAAATCTGATTCATGTCTTGCCGACTTGTCCCGATCTAGCCCGTTTTCTGCCGCATGCCCCGATGGACGAACTTTTCGGATATCTGCGGCGGGTGGCCAACCGGGCCGAGGATGTGACGCTAACCTTGGCGGCCGATTTGGAAACATGGCCGCAACTGAGCGGAGGGGTGGCGGGTTATTTGGATCAGCTTTTTACCCGACTGGAGGAGTCGCATGCCTGGATTCATACCCTGACCGGGCGGGCCCAACTGGATCGGCAAACTCCGAAAGGGCGGGTGGCCCTTCCTCCAGGCACGCCGTCTGATCTCGGGGGATGGTCTCTGCCGGGAAACGCCCGGAGAGAATTTTTCCGGGAAAAAGCGCAGTTGGGCCAACGGTATGATGCGGCCAAAGTGCTGCCGTTTTTTCGCGGAGGATCTTGGGCTTCTTTCCGGGTGCGCTACGGAGAGATCAACCTGATGTATCGCAAGAATCTGAGTCTCGGGAGGCGACTTCGCAGCAAAGGCTCCCATCCGAACGCACGGGCGGTGCAGGAAAGGCTCTGGCGGGCGCAGTGTTCGACCGGTCAATGGCACGGAACCCGCGGGGGGCTTCATCAACCCCACCTGCGGGAAGCGATTTGGCGCGAATTATTGTCGGCCGAGGCGGAGTTGAGGAGCGGGCAGAGTGAGGTGGAACTGTTGCGAGAGGATGCAGATGCGGATGGTCAAAGCGAGGTCTTGGTGGGCCATCCCCGTCTGTCTTTCATGGTCTCCCCCCACCAAGGTGGGGCCTGCTTGGAGATGGGGCTACCGGAGTTTGGAAGAAATCTTGCGGATGTCCTGACGCGGAGGGATGAAGCGACGAGCGGGGCGGTCGCCATGCCCACGGATTGGTACGAGCGGCATCTTTTTCACGACCATCTTTTTGCCCGGGGCACGACCGTAGAACAGTTGGCGGGTGGACACTGTCCCGAGCTGGGGGATTTTATTTTGCAGCCTTTCCAGCTTCGCGGGATGAGGCAGACGGGAAACCGGGTGACGCTGGAAATGCAAAGGGACGGAGGTTTGTACCGCATGGGCACGCGACAACCTTGTCTCCTGCAAAAAACTTACTCCCTGGATGCGGTCGAGGGGCTGGTGGAGGTCTCGTACCAAATCACCAACACCGGGCCCCTGCCTTTGGAAGCGGTCTTTGCCAGTGAGCTGAATTTGAATGTCGGATCCGATCAATCTGAACGGAGCGGGTGGAAATGCGGGAAAGAAAAGAGGCCGGGGCGGGAAAGTTGGCAGCAGGAGGGGTGCGGAAGCGTGACCGTTTTTTCTTCGGACGGTTTGGAAGTCCGGGTGGTTCCGGATCATCTGCCTTTGACCTGGGCCTATCCTCTGTTGGATGCGGAGCAGGGGCCGGATGGGGCGATTCGGCAAGGTTACTGCCTGCTGTTTGGATTGCATCTGGATTTAAAACCCGGCGAGAAAGCTGAGGCGCGCCTCAAAGTGAATTATCGTAAGGTTTAGGGCAGGATTGCCGTTCCCGACCCTTTCTGATAGGGTATTTTTTCATGAAAATTCATCCGGTGGCGTTCTTTTTGTCTCTCCTGGCTGTTTTCGGTCTCGGGGGTTGTACCATTCCCGACGACGCCACGGACGTGAAGACGACGTACGGGGACACCACCAGCAGTTCCACTGCGTCCACCGACGTCCCGGCCGCCTCCTCGGACAGTGCCAAGACCGACAAGCCTGAGGCGGCCAGCTCACAGGAGAAAAAGCCCTGGAGCCCGCCGGAGGGAACGGAGAAGAGCTCGCCAGCTAAAGCCAGCTATCCCAAAGGAGAAAAAGTTTCTGGCAAACCGGGCATGGTTCGCAGCCCTTACGCTCCTTATGCCGGTTTAGTGGATGTGAAGGGCTTTGCTCCGGGAACGGAAGTGAAGTGCCCTTATACGGGCAAGATTTTCCTCGTTCCGTAAATCGGGGCCTTTCCAGCCTTTTGGGTTTTTTATGGATCCTCTTTTGCAGTTACTGAAAGAGAAGGGGCGTGCCACCACGGCTGAACTTTCCCGTTTGACCGGAAAGAGTGAAAAAGAGGTCGAGGCGGCGATCCGCAAATTCGAAGCGGATCGAATTATCCTCGGCTACCAAGCGGTCCTCGATCCTGACAAAACCGGCAACGGCGGCGTGCGTGCGGTCATCGAGGTTCGCATTACCCCCGAGAGGGAGGGTGGGTTTGACCGGATTGCGGCTCGCGTGGCCCGCTATCCCGAGGTGGTTTCCTGTCAGCTGATGAGTGGTGGCTACGACCTGCTGATCGTGGTGGAGGGAAAAGATTTGCGGCAGGTGGCCAGCTTTGTAGCGGAGAAACTCTCGACCATCCAGGGGGTGATTTCCACGGCGACCCATTTTCAACTCAAGACCTACAAGGAAGCGGGGGTGCTCTTCCTGGCGGACGAAAAGGCGGAGCGGCTCTCCATTACGCCGTGAAAAAGCCGGCGGATTTTCTCGCCGAACATGTCCGGGGAATTCCTCGCTCCGGTATCCGGGATTTCTTCGAGCTCGTGCAGAAGCGGGGGGATGTCATCTCACTGGGGATCGGCGAGCCGGATTCGTCAGCTCCCTGGGCGGTTCGGGAAGCGGCGATCTATTCCCTGGAGCATGGGCGGACGGGCTACACCTCCAATCTGGGTTCGCTCAAGCTGCGGGAGGAGATCGCCAAGTACGTGGAGAAAACTTTCGGGGAGAAATACCAGCCCGACAACGAGATCTTGGTTTCCGTGGGGGTCAGCGAGGCGATCGATCTGGCTCTTCGGGCGGTCTTGAATCCGGGCGAGATCGTCCTCTATCACGAACCCTGTTATGTCTCCTACGCGCCCTCGATCACGCTGGCTTACGGGAGGGCGAAGGCCATCCAGACCCGGCCGGAGGACGGCTTTCGACTCGATCCAGCCGCGGTAGCGCGGGCGGCCGACGGGGCCAAGGTCCTGCTGCTGAATTTTCCGACGAATCCCACGGGGGCGGTTCTTGCCGGCAAGGAGCTTGATGCACTCGCCAAGGTTTGCGTGGAGAAGGATCTGCTGGTCATCAGCGATGAGATCTATGCCGAACTGACTTACGAGGGGAGACACGAGTCCATCGTCAGCCGTCCCGGCATGCGCGAGCGGACGATTCTTCTTCACGGATTGAGCAAGGCCTTTGCCATGACGGGGTTTCGGATCGGGTACGCCTGTGCGCCTGCCCCGTTGATTGAGGCGATGATGAAGATCCACCAGTATTCGATTCTCTGCGCCCCGACGCCCAGCCAAGAGGCGGCGGTCGAGGCCTTGAAGGGCGCAGAAACCACCACGAGCGAGGCGAGGGAAACGTATCGGATCCGCAGGGATTTTCTCCGACGCCGACTGGAGGAGGCGGGATTGCCGACTGGAAATCCGGCGGGCGCTTTTTATCTTTTTGTGGATGTGAGGGGAACCGGACTGAGCTCCAAGGATTTTGCCCTGCGGTTGTTGGAGGAAGAGCAGGTGGCGGTGGTTCCAGGAGGCGCATTCGGACCGGGAGGAGAGGGGTTTGTTCGTTGCAGTTATGCTACGGCCTTGGACCGCATCGAGGTCGCTGCGGAGAGGATTGTCAGGTTCGTCGGTCGGCTCAAGGGTGCGGCGAAAGCCCCCCGACTGGCCGTGGTGAGGTAAGGATACTTTGCGTTACGACGCAGTGATCGTCGGGGCCGGGCACAACGGCTTGATTTGCGCCTGCTATTTGGCGAAAGCCGGACAAAAAGTGGCGGTGGTGGAAAAGAGGGAGCTGCCGGGTGGCGCGGTTTGCACGAGGGACGATTTGGTTCCCGGTTTCCGCTTCGATGTGGGGTCGTCCGTCCACATCATGATTCATCAGACTCCGGTGTTGGCCGAGCTGGAGCTGGAAAAGGACGGGCTCGAATACATCGAGATGGACCCTTGGGCCTACTACCCTGTGCCGGGCTCCAGCGAGGGGATTTCCTTCCATCGGTCGGTCGAAAAAACCTGTGAAAGTATCGCCCGGTTCAGTCCTCGCGATGCCTTGGCCTATCGCAGCTATGTGGAGAGGTGGACGGAGCTGAATGAGGGAGTTTTCGAAACCTTTCTGGCGCCGCCTTCTCCAGGACGGCTCTTTGCCACAATCGTGAAGAGGAATCTTTTTCGGCCGCAGTCCCGTAGGTTGTGGTCGAGCCTCGATACGGCCCGGCAACTGATGGCCCCCTATGGGGAGGTGATCAAGGAAACCTTCGAGAACGAGCATCTGCGCACCGCCATGCTTTGGCTCTCTGCCCAGAGTGGTCCGGCACCGGCGGAGGTAGCCAGCGGGGACATGTTTGGTTGGAACGCGATGATCCACAAAGGTGGCGCCAAGCGGGCCAAGGGAGGGAGCGGATCTCTGGCGACCGCTTTGGTCAAATGTCTGCAGCGGCACGGAGGGGAAATTCATCTGGGCGTCCCCGTGCGAAAGGTCAGAAGGGACGGATCCAGTTGGAGAGTCGAAGCAGGAGACAAGACGCTGGAGGCGGACAAAGTGGTAGCCGCCTGTCATCTTAAGACCTTCTTTGTGGATCTTTTGGAGGGGGGACCGTCCGAACTGAGGGAAAGGGTCGGGAAGGCGAGGGTCGGAAATGGTTTTGGTATGGTGGTGCGGCATGCGGTGGAGGAGTTGCCGGTCTATGGCCCCTCGGTGCAGAGCGGAAAAGAGGCGCGGGGTTATCACTCGGCCATGCAGTTGCTTTGCCGGGATCAGGCCATGCTGGAAAGCAGCTATCAGGACTATCTGGCGGGTCGTCCCCCCACCCAACCGAGCGTGGTGGCGATGACTTTTTCCGGGATCGACCCGACGCTGGCCCCGGAGGGCAAGCACACGCTCTTCACGTGGGCTCAGTATCACACCTACGAATTACGGAATGGAGAAAACTGGGATGGGATCCGTGAGCGGGAAGCAGACAAACTTTACGACCTGGTTTGTCAGTATGCCCCGAACATGAAGGGAAAGATGATCGGGCGATACATTCAGACTCCTTTGGACCTGGAGAGGGACCTCGGATTGCTGCGGGGGAACGTGATGCATTTTGAAATGAGTCTGGATCAGATGTTCATGTTCCGGCCCTTGCCGGAGATTTCCTGTTACAAGGCGCCGATGAAAGGGCTCTATCTAACCGGGGCCAGTACCCATCCCGGTGGCGGGGTTTTCGGAGCCAGCGGGCGAAACACGGCCAAGGTGATCCTGGGTTGGCGGGGATAGGCGGAAGGGGGTAAGGTTTTCCCATGGCCACGGCTACTCAAAAAGACCATACGGATCCGATCCGGCAGTTTTCGATTTTTTTGGCGAACAAGGCCGGGCGCTTGCTCGAGCTGATCCGGATCCTGCAAAGCCGGCATGTTCATGTGGTGGCGTTGACGATCTTGGACACAACGGACAGCGCGATCGTCCGGATGGTGGTGGACGACCCGGATCAGGCGCGGGCGATTTTCCACGAACAGGCGGTGGCCCATACCGAATCAACGGTGGTCGCGGTGGAGTTGGGTGCGGCGACCGAATTGCCGAAGGTCCTCACCTCTTTGCTGGAAGCGGAGATCAACATCCTGACCACCTACGCTTTTCTGGTCCGTCCGGAGGCGCGCCCGGCCCTCTGTTTGAACCTGGATGACAACGAACTCGGGGCGCAGGTCCTGTCGCGAGGTGGTTTCAAGCTGCTGGGGCAGGGCGACATCTCTCGTTGAGTAGGAGCCGGCGATGAGTCGGTTGCAGGCAGATCTTCTGGCGGGAAAAAGAATCACGACTGACGAAGCGAGGGAAATTTACAACTGGCCGCTAGCGCAACTAGGAGAATTGGCCGATATGCGGCGAAATCTGGCCAAAAGGGATGATTACGGGGGCCAAGGAGAGAAGGTGGTTACCTATATCGTGGATCGAAACATCAACTACACGAATGTCTGCGACGTCTACTGCAAATTCTGCGCGTTTTATCGAACCGAGAAAGATTCTGATCACTATGTGCTGAGTCACGCGCAGATCGACGCCAAGATCGACGAGCTGGTGGCGGTGGGTGGAAATCAGATTCTCTTGCAGGGAGGGCACCACCCCAAACTGAATCTGGAATGGTATCTCGATCTCCTACGCCATCTCCGCGCAAAATATCCACAGGTGAACATCCACGGCTTTTCGCCGCCTGAATTCAATCATTTTGCGGAAGTCTTTCAAATGCCGCTGGAGAAAGTGATAGGAAAGTTCAAGGAGGCTGGCTTGGGCAGCATCCCGGGTGGGGGAGCAGAGATTTTGGTCGACCGGGTAAGACAACGGATTGCACCGAGGAAATGTGATTCAGAGGCTTGGCTCAAGGTGATGGAGATCGGTCACGGGATGGGCCTGCGTTCGAGTGCGACCATGATGTTCGGTCATGTGGAGACAGTGGAGGA
>Ga0214921_10007714_pt1 | contig 14232 bp, 13 predicted proteins | sample LL1505_MetaG_FD_177992 | JGI IMG/M metagenome (GOLD analysis project Ga0214921, IMG submission 177992) | Freshwater microbial communities from Lake Lanier, Atlanta, Georgia, United States - LL-1505 | ecosystem: Environmental > Aquatic > Freshwater > Lake | place: USA: Georgia | collected... | reverse complement strand
TCCTGCGTCACGAACAGGTTCATCTGGCACAAAAACGTAATTTAGCGACTTGGCGTACTTTTTATAAGACACAATGGGATTATGAGTGTCTTGGAGTGCCACCAGCAAGCGCCAACATTTCGCCTGCACTCCAGGCTGCACTGCGCCCGAACCCCGATACGGCCGATGCACCCTATGCACTCTGGCGCGGGCGATGGCTCTTTTTCCCCATATCGCTGCATGCTGGTGCTCTGCGCGATTCACGCGTCGTTGTATGGGATGTAGAAATGCAAAAAGAAGTAGAAATTCCCGAGGCGTGGAAATCCAATTTTTGTGAGGCTGCTACCGGATGTCCTCATCAGTACGAACATCCTCACGAAATCGCAGCCGAGATATGGACTACTATGAAAAGCAAGAGCCCTGCTGCAGTAAAACTTTTCAAGTTCCACCAATAGAGAAAATGAACGCCCCTGTTGCTGCTGCTAATACGAATACTGCTACGCCGTTGAATGCTGCGCCTGCACCTGCCGTAAACAAGTCCAAGGGGTTTTTTGAGGGACTCGCCGAGTCTGTCGGCAACCTCTTTACGTCTGCCCCGGCGGAAGCCAATGCCATAGTCGTTGTCGGCGGCCGTCGCCGTAACCGCCGTAATCGCACGAACAAGGGCAAGAAGCGCACCCTTACGCGCCGCAACCGCGCAGCCAAACATCGCAGCCGTCGCGCCTAATTCTTCCTAAAAAATAGGATGGAGGTTGAAAAATCGGCACCTGTGTCTCTTAGTCCGCTAGACAACTGCCGTGGTCGTGGCAAACATCTGTATCTTCCACGTTGTAAGACGCCCAAAATGCGCCGTGCGTCTCCAAAAGCGTCGGCTACTGCCGAAAGTCCGAGCGTCGTTCTGTTTATCTTGCCGCCCGAATCGCTGTCTAAAGTAGGGAGTTTCACAAATGGAAAATGAAATTTTTTATTCAATAGGAGGTGGTGAACCAACAATCCCTCCCATTGACAAATCAATTGATCCAATTGCCGATTTTTACGACTATGTAAATCACAAGTGGCAACGAAGCGTTCACTTGCCGTCGTACGAAGATAGTTTTGGGGTTAGTGAAGAAATTGAAATGGATGTTCGCAACGCGCTTCTAAATGCGATTGAGAAAACGCGCCGTGCTCACCCCGAACAACCTTTTTCTACACTGGCCACTAGTTTTCTTCACACTGCTTCGCAACGCAATAGCATTCTGGATCTCCAACGGCTTCTAAATACATTTGATTGTATTCGCGGCGCAGAAGACATTGGAGAAGCGATTGGACGTCTGAATCGCATTCAAAGTCGTTCACCCATCAGTTTCGTTGTGAACAGCGATTACTATAATTCAAACAAATGCTGTGTCTACCTGTATGAAGCTCAGATTGGTCTGCCTTCCAAACATCATTATCGTGAAAGTTCGCGTATCTTGCTGAAATACAGCAAACTCTTGGCCGCTGTGGGTGAGATCATGAATATTGAGGCGCTCGAATCGGCCATTGGAACAGAGGCGGCACTTCTGCCGCATTTGGCCGAAGGCGATGATCTTCAAAATGTTGGATATGTCTACAATCCCTATACACTCAAAGAATTAGAAGATCACTACAAGGCTATTCCTTGGCGTGCAGCGCTGCGATCATGGGGTCTTGCCGACAAAGATCATGATGATGTTCAATACATTGTCACAAACAGAAAATACTTTGCTGCACTGAATAATATGTTTCGCACTACTACACTGGAAACGTGGCGCACCTGGATGCGCGCCCTTGTGATCGTAAGTTTTCTTCGGTATCTGCCGCCACCCTTTGACGATCTTCACTATGATTTGTATGACAAGGCGCTCAAAGGAATCGCAGAAAAGTTGCCGCAGAAGAATTTGACGTTGAGTGTGTTTATGACGTATGCACCTATGGATTTGAGCCGCATGTTTGTTGAACTTGAAGTGGAGGATGGGACAAAACGAGAAGCGACGAAACTCGTTCATCGCTTGAAAGATGCGACATTAAATCGCTTGCATGCCGTAACATGGATGGATGCAACAACGCAGCGTGCTGCACTAGAGAAAGTGGAGGCCATGGGTTTCCAGGTTGCATTTCCTAAGACGTGGATCTCTGAAACAGAATCGGTTACTATCAATGCCACAAGGCCTCTTCAAAACATATTTGCCCTTGCCGGTTATGATACCGAAAAGATGCTTCACGATCTTGTCAACCATACATGTCGTAAAACCGCTACCAAATGGAGTGATGGTGCCTTTGAAGTCAATGCCTACTATTATCCTGAAGGCAATCTGATAGTGGTTCCGGCAGGTATTTTGCGCTCGCCCTTTTTTGATTTGCGCCGCAGCAATGCCTGGAATCTGGGCGGAATCGGTGTAGCAATTGGACACGAAATTACACATGGATTTGACGACGATGGACGTCTTTTTGATGCATATGGAAATTACAAGAATTGGTGGACACCGAGTGATGAAAAGTCGTACAAGAGGGTGGCGCGTGCAGTCGTCGACCTGTTTGATGGACAGCCTTACATGGGAGGCCACGTTAATGGCGAATTGACGTTGAGCGAAAACTTGGCAGATTTGGGAGGGTTGGCGATCGCATTGGAGGCGTTGCGTCAGGATTTGCCCAAGAGCGGTATGGAACGGAAAAAAGCGCTGCGCGAGTTTTTCATTAGTTATGCTGTTTCTTGGCGTCAAAAGGATCGTGCCAAGAAGGCGAAGCAAGCGCTGCTGATTGATAGTCATGCCCCGCCAATGCTTCGCGTGAACTTGATAGTGCGCCAATTTGCAGAATTTTACGAAGCCTTTGATGGCGATGCTTCGTCGCCTGGTTATATTGCGCCTGAAATGCGCATAGTATTTTGGTAAATTTCTAAATCAATTATGGATATTGTGAATGTTTTGAATTTCAACTTGTTCACAAACCAAAGTTTCTTATTTATGAGCTTTTTTACAGGTTGTAGCACGCCTTTCCAGCCGATGACGACGCGTTTTACGTTTGCCGCCACCACGTTTGCCGCCACCACCCTTCACTCCATACAGCTTCTTCTCACGAATATAGTCTATAATATCTGGACGTGTCAAATACTTCGGATCTTCTGCTCCTTGAAGTGCCTTGCGCAACCGCGTTGAACTAATAGAAGCAGCATCAAATTCAATCTTTTCAAGAGGGAAATTTTTGACGTTCGTCTTGCTATTTATTTTTGTAGCATCAGGTCGCACAAAATACAAAATACGTACAAGATTCACTAAATCTTTGGAGCGTTTCCATTTGCCGGCCAATAACGATTCAAGATTGTCTTGTCCAAGAGCCAAAAAATAAATACCTGATGGATCTTTTGCTTTCAGGATTTCCAGACTTTCAATGGTCGGTACAGCACGTCCTGCTTCCATTTCGTGGGTGGAGACAGCGTATTCAAGATCGGGGCTTAACCTGTAAGCATTAAGCCATTTTGTTCCCATTTCCAACATAGCTATACGATCTTCTTCTGAAACTGCTTTGACACTTTCCTTGTTATACTGAATGCTCACAGGAACAAAAAGGCCTTTGATATGCTGTGTGGGGTACATGCCACTTACTTGCTGAACTGCTGCCTGAAGTGCCTCAAAATGTGCCATTGTTGGGGGTGAAAAACTACCACCCATTATGACGTAAATCGTCATTCTAATATGCTGGACTTAAAAGATAACAAGATCGGAAAGCCGCCATACTTCAAAGGATCCATCCGGCAAGGGGCGTTTCAGAATAAAGGGCAGCCGTTTCGCACGTAGTTCCATCTCTGCAATCTCATGTGCTTCCGTCACGCCTTCGGGTACAAGAATGTACGGCTTGGCTCCCGAACAGATCTGACTTGCGCGATAACTAATACACTTTGTCATTTCATAATTGGTTAGAAAGGGATAGGTCTTGTGTTTGGGATCTAGAGTCTTATGATCACGAAGATTGGTGATCAGTTTCCTTGTTGTTGGTGCCGTAGCATCCTGCTCCACAGGCTTCTGTGGATTGAGTTGCTCAAGAACCTGCTCTTCATACGGAATCCAGATCTCTGCATGCTGGCGCACAAGTTTTGCCATATCAGCAGCCTCGGCGCGCTGTGCCTCTGTTTGTTGTTCCTCTGCCTCACCCACAAGATCTACCTGCTCAAACTCCTCCTCTGCCACAACGTCTTCCTCTACTACATCTTCGTATTCGGGATCCATTCTGAGCTCTATCTACTGAATGGCAGAGTTTAATTAGGTTCAAATTTTTGTAGACCCGTTTAAGTAGAATATGTCGGAAGGACTCAGCATCGTTGAACCCAAGTCAATTACAAGTTCCGGAAATCCTAAACAACCTTCTGCTTCTGCTTCTAGATTTACTTCGGCAGGCGCTGCTAGTGGAGGTGTTGCTGAAAGCAAGAACGATGATGACGTTCAAGGACTGAATAATAGTTCTGATATTGATGGGAAGAACAATAATGTAAGCACAACCGGCTCTAACGGATCTGTGGGTGGTTCTGACGCCTCTAACGGATCTGTGGGTGGTTCTGACGCCTCTAACGGATCTGTCAATGGAATGAACAATATGAATGGAAGCAACTTTGCTGCCGAACCTATTCCATACTACATCTTCGCGCCTGAAGAGCTTGAACGAGAACTGGAAATTCTGCTTCGCGACGACGATCAGTTTAACGATCTGGGCGATGAGTCAGTATCGCAAATGAAGCGACGTGTGGAAGCTGGAGCAGCGTCTGTTGTAAGTAATAAGTCGGAAGTTGAAAAAGAAGTCAGCGCTGAAACTCTTGCAAAACGTGTTCAGCGCGGTAAATTTATGATTCCCATCCTTCTTGTATCAACTCCTTCCACAATAAAGACGATTCAGTCTATTGATCAATTCCCAACAACCGGAAAACGCGCTGTGGATGTGCTTGCAGTCAATTCCACGGCCATTGATAAAATTTTTGTGGATCTTCGTGAAGGGAAACGTTACGATGCTATTGTCCGTCATTTGTTTGTGGTTCCTCAGAGTTATAAAGATCAGATTCCATTTCCTTCTCAGCGACTTTTCTACAAAATTCTAAATCAGTTGTTTTTCAATGCAGTTCTTGGACAAGTTGATGTTCCTGCGTTCCAAACAGAATTTCCTCAAAAGTTTGAAGCATTGGTTGCCATGTTAAAGGATTCGTCGAAGGTTGGTGCTAAGAAGATTTTGGGAGACCCGCACTCTTTTTATGTGAATCAGAGTGATACTGATTTCAGTTGGTGGCGAAATGTTGCTGATTTTGATTTGTACAATACAAGCGAACCGGTTTCTTTCTTTGAGTTCGCGGAACTGATCAAACTGGGTGCCAAAGGATTTGCCGAATTTCTACACATGGAAATGAGTGCGAAGCAACTTCCTCTTGTAACACAAGAAAGCGCTGCTGGAGCAAATGATTTAGGCAACAATTCTGCTTCTCAAACAAGCGGTGGAACTTTCCAGCGTCAGCAGCTGTCTTTGATCCGAAAGGCTCCCAAAACATCTCGTCAGCAGTCTGGCCCCACGCGTCAAATCATGTCGTTTGAAGATCTTCTTGCCGAAATCCGGCGTCGCGTTGGGTTGCCACCTGTCGCACAACGTGGTGGCGGTAACGATAAAGACGATGAAGACGATGAAGACGATGAAGAAGATGAAGAAGAGCAAGAGAACTATGTCATCGATCTCGAGTTAGATGACGAGGATGATGAGGATGACGAGGATGACGAGGATGATGAGGATGACGAGGATGATGAGGATGACGAGGATGACGAGGATGACGAGGATGAGGACGAGGAGGACAAAGGCACCAACGCCGATAAAGAAAAGTCTTCACACACCTCTGAGGAGCAGGTGGTAATTGACTTCCCTTTTTAGGGGATGAATGAACAGATTGATTTAACGCAATTCGGTTGGGACGGACTTAGTATCCCTGCCAACCTAACAAATGTATGTAAATCGCTCCCGAAATGGAACAAACTTAAATGTTTACGCGACACAGCATTAATTGGTCATCATCTTGTCCATTTTCCGCATCACTATTTCCGCGATGCAGGCGGTGCCGTGTTCATGCCTGCATTAGTGAAAAAAGAACTTCACAACGACCATGGAGGATACAGCCAGATTTACAAAGCAGAACGCGCCCTGTACAAACCCACGGGCGATCTGTATGGAGCCGTCAAATTAGATCGCATCCAAGGATTTGAAGACATTTGTATCAAGGAAATGGTGTTGCGCATTGGACGTGCTACAGACCAAGAAGAATACGAAGAAGAAATAAATGCGATCTTGTACGAAGCCTATTTACATGCATTGCTTTACAAGACATTGGAAAAGCACGATTACGAATCATTCATTCCGCGATTGTATGAAATCACAGCGCGCACAAAGACCTATGATATAGCACGTGCCATCACAGATCTTCATGCCATTTGGATGACCATGGAATTCTTAGAAGGATCTACCTTCGAAAAGTGCCTACAACACATGTTTACACGAGACAAGCGCGCAAACTCCGCTTTGTTAAAACAGATTCTTTTACAACTCTGCTTTCTTCTTCATTTCTTACAAAAGACGTTGCGATTCAATCATCGTGACTTGAAGATCAACAATGTCTACATTCGGAGCCACGATGCAAGTGAAGCATGGAGAAGAACTCTTGTGTTTGACGATGGCCGCGTGTTTGAATGTGATATTGATGCCGTGCTACTCGATTTCGGATTTAGTTGTATTGCCTGTGGATCAGGATTTCGCAATCCACGCGCGACTTTGCTCGGCGCCGGTGTTTACTTTACATCCGACGATGATTGTATGAAGGAGGGACGGGATCTTGCACAATTCCTGTATTCCCTACATTGCTCCTTTCCCCTTCAACATTACATTTTGCCTGAAATGTTTGACGTTCTTCATGTAGCCGTGAAAACAAACCTTGGACGAACCCACCATGATTTGTGGAAAGGGATCGATGAGCGAGGCAACCCGTATGTAATGACAGAGCTTCCTCCAGCGATTCGGTACAACAATGGGATCTATGCTTATTTGCGACAAAATGATCTTGAAATTCCTGGATGCATACCAGCAGTGCTGGCAGGAGCGCTGCTGTCGCTCAGTCTTTAAATCCTCCCGGCACCCGGCATCATCCTGAAAAATTGAGAGGCTCTCAAAACTGAGGTGCGTTTAATTACCTGCGGTAAACAACCCAACTGAAGCAAAATGAGCACCAAGACTTATACCTCCTTGCCAACCTTCTTGAAGGATCGCATCGTAAAGAAGGGCGATGCCCTTTACAACGAGTGGAACGTGACGGGTATCACGAAGGGCGTTGATATGGGATGTTATCGTATTCTTGATGATGAATACGATACATTTCTGGAACTTTATGAAAAGCATGCATTTGGCACAAAGCCCAAAACGAGCAGTCTTCTGGAGAAGCATCGCGATGTAGGTCCGCTTCTTGTCGATCTTGACTTTCGGTACGAGGGCGGTGGGCGTCTGATGCGCCGCTTCAACAGCGGTCATATCAAGACATTCATCGCAAACTATGTTGCTGCCATGATTCGTTTCTCCAAGGTTGAGGATCTACCTGAAAACCTTGAGTTCTTTGTGACTATGAAACCTGCGCCCGAATCTGACAAGGACAAGCACAAGGACGGCATTCACATCCAATGCCCAACGCTGTCCACAAATCCTAAATATCAGTATGCGATTCGTGGATTCCTGCTTCAGCTCAACACGATTATGGACGTCTTTGGTCCTACGGGTGTCGTAAATGCACCTGAGGATATTTATGATGTGTGCGTGATTCACCGAAACAACTGGTTTCTCTATGGAGCGGGGAAGCCAAACAAGGCGCAGTATGCGATTGATGCCGTCTGGCGCATCGATATCGAAGACATTCAGGAACTCCTATCGTCTGCTTCGGCAGCAGATTCCTTTGAAACGCTCGTGGCCAGCGTAGAAGAACATCTTGTGGAGTCTGCAGGTCCTTCTGAAACGATTGACATTCTTAAACTTCTGAGCATCCGACACACTCACACAAAGATCAATGCACCAGCGATTCGCGCTGCTCGCAGCACGGAATGGGAGGAACTCATGATCAACTGGGGTGCTGGGAAAGCCAAACTGGATACGAGCGTTCCTGTGCCCAAGAATCTGGTTGAGTTTGAGGTCAGCGAAGCAGAGACGGCTATCACGGCTGCAGCGCCAGAGGAGGCCGATGAACTGATCGTCTCCACTGCCGAGGACAATACGCGTGTCACAAGTGCCGCGACGGAACAGGATATTAAACTGGCGTACCGACTTGTGCGTGAGTGTATTCTGCCGGAGAAGCGGTGCGGCGAGTACCATGACTGGGTAAACATGGCAATCTGTCTGAAAAATATTGCTGACACGGATGACTCGTTTCAGGCATGGTGCGATATTACGCGTCGCGTTGGTGCCGGTCACAAGAAGGCAAGTATGAGCGATGCCGAACTTCGGCTGAAGTGGAACTTGATCCGTGTCAACGGAACCAAGAAACTCGGAATGGGGTCTCTTCAGCATTGGGCGAAGGAGGACAGCCCTGAAAAGCATCGCAGCATTCTTTCCGAGACGTACACTTCATGGATTATTAACTTCGCAAACAATACGCACGTGAGCATTGCAGAATTTGTGTGTCGCCTTTACCGCTACGAGTTCTGCTGTTGTAAGGGGGCAGCCCGTGGCCAGTTTGAATGGTACCAATTCGCGCCCATGACGCATTCATGGAAGCACATGCGCACCAATACGGAACTGCGGGCGCGGCTTTCAGGGCGCGTGAAGGATGAGTACATTGAGGCGTGGCGGAAGCTGGGCAAGGAGATGGATGCGCTCGGTGCGCCCGATTCCGAGCCGTACAAGCTCAAGAAGGCGAAACGCAAGGAGCTGCGTGACATTGAGCGGAATCTGGAGATGGCGGCATTCAAGGATTCCGTCATGCGCGAGTGCCAGGAAAAGTTTGAGGACGATGAGTTTATCAAGAAGCTAAACTCGGATCCGTATCTGGTCGGCGTGTCGAATGGCATCCTGGAACTCCAACACTGGGACAATGAGAGTCGTACGGGTGCACCACATGTCCACTTCCGCGATGGTCGACCTGAAGATTATGTATCGTTCCAGATGGGAGGTGCCGATTCCGAACGTGGCACGATTCCATACGTTCCCTACGATCCTGAATCCGCTGAGCAGAAGGCGCTCACCGAATTCTTCGCGAAGATCTATCCTGATAAGACCCTGCGCGAGTACATTCTGACGCTGTTTGCCTCGTGTCTGGAGGGCACGAATAAGGAGCAGAAGTTTCATGTGAACCAGGGCAAGGGTTCCAACGGCAAGTCCATGGTGGAGATTCTGATGGAACAAACGTTTGGCGATTATGGCACGTCCATCAGCACGGCAACCTTTACACGCAAGCGGCCTGACGGCGGTGCAGCAAATCCGGATATCATCACCGTTCAGAAGCGCCGGTACATTCATTGTGGCGAGCCCGATGACGACGAGAAGATCAACACGAGCATCATGAAACAATGGAGTGGCGGTGATCGCATTGCCGCCCGCGGCCTGTTTGCTGAACAGGAGAAGTTCAGCATCATGGGCAAGATCTTCATGAGCACGAATGAGCTGCCGCCTATCTCCAAGACGGACAATGGTACATGGCGTCGTATGCGTGTCAACCCGCATGTCAGTATCTTTAAGGATCCTGGTGATGCAGATATTGATCCGTCCAAGCATATTTACGAGAAGGATTATCACCTAGAGAGCAAACTCAAGCATTGGCGCACGGCTTTCCTCTCGCTCCTAGTTCATTACTACAATGAAAAGTACCTGAAGTATGGCCTGCGGGAACCCGAGTGTGTTCTGTCCGCTTCAAACAAGTACAAGGAAATCAGTGATCAGTTCACCAATTTCTTCAACGCCTTCTTTGTGCGCGATCCTACTGCAGGCCCTGTTCGTCGCAAGGAAATCGCAGACAAGTTCACGCAATACAAGAGGGAACTTGGCGGCCGTGAATGTGAACTCAAGCAGAGCGTGATGTTTGACCGCATGAAGGAAATGTGCGGAAGCGGTACGAACGATCGCGAGTATTGGGGCATCCGCTTGCTTTCGGATGACGACGATGGTGCGAGCTACACTAGCAACAACACAAAGAAGAGCGGAGGCGCTGTTGGGGGCGCAGGGCTTCAGCTGGTGGCGGATGATATGCCATAAATATCATATTCTGAAATTAATTTGAAAAACTAAAAATATTTTTTCAAATTATAGTGTTCTGTATTTCCAACAGATTCGTTAGGCATATGTGCTTATCGCATAATATGCAACTGCATATGCAAGCAGCGTCGAGGGGACGATGATGCGAAGCGCCGTTGTCCAGGACGATACGCCTGCACGAGGACCCAAATACTTCAACAATAAGATCATCCCCACTGCAAATGCAGCCCCATAACAAATCCAAAATGCCAACACGATCTTGTCGTCGCTTGTGCGCACTCCTGAAATCAATCCAGGCGTTCCCTCTTGCGGTCCGCCATCCAAAAACTTACGACGTTCTCTACGGGCGATTTGCTCTAAATCCGTCAATTTCGCTTGCTCCCCCTTATCCTGTGCCTCCAATTCATTCAAGTAATTTTCCGTTGGCTTGATGGCTTCCACAATTTTCTGAAGACGATTTTTAGCAAGATAATATTCCTCAAGTGCTTTCCATTTCTCTTTCGTAGCCGTTTCGGCAAACTTCTTATATTCTTCTTGTGCTGCCGTAAGTTTGCGCTGATTTGTGGCTTCAGGATTACAGCGTTCAATCTCTGATGCTTTGCGAGCCGCGTCTACTTGAAGTTGATTGTATTCCACCTGCTTCACGGCGCATTGATCATTCTGTACACTAACAGGACGAATCGCCACAGGTTGTTGTTGTGTCGTCTGCACCTGTTGTACCTGCTGCTGCACTTGTGCCTGAATCTGTTTTTGAATAGTATTTCCCATCCTGATGAAACTCTATTTAGGACGAATTTATTTACTCACAGAGCAAATGCTGCCTACCTGAGACGCCGGCGATGCACCAGTCGTCTGGTACTTCAGCAACTCATCCTCCAACCCGCTTTGCCACTTTTCAAAACGGCGTGTAGCATCGTCGGCACACTCAGTGACCGACTTCGGGATGACATCGTTGACGTCAAACACAACGTTGCCGCCCTTGTCGCATTGGACAGCCGGTTTCGGCGCCGTCGCTTCGCCAAAGTAACGACGATGCCACAGACGAGGGTCGCGCGTGCGGCTCGTGTAAGTGTAGCGATAAAGTCCTGTTCCTCCAACTATCAATCCCAGAATTCCATAAATGGCAGCGGCCAGCGACGGGGTGATCGTGCCGTTCTTGTGTAAGAACACAACGATAGCGCCGGAAAGAGCGGCGATGAAGAACAGCTGTAAGAAAAACAGGGTCTCCAACTTGTTATAATTGTACCACTCGTTGATCTCAAATTGACGACGCGTCACATCCTTGTCGTACTTGATCTTGTCCAGCGTGGCCTTGTTGTTTTGCTCAATGCTTTCTGCCAGACGATCCACGTCGGCAGAACGCGACTTGTAGAAATTAGCGTTGTGATCCATGTCCATATAACGACCCAAATCAATGTGCGCTTTTTGAAATGCTGCGCGCTTCTTGTTGATCACTTCCGAAGAAAGCTGGTTGACGCGCTGATTCACATATGCATTGTAGTCGGACGGGTTTTTCCGGAGATTTTGTGCAAACTTCATGCGCTCCAATTCTTGCATCACCTCCGTTGCAGGAATGAAGGGATTGCTGCTATCCGTAGAAGTTCCTTGCCCCATAGTGTCTCTCTGTTCATTGTGTCTCTTTTTTGAAATTCATTTCCATATCCAATTTCAAAAAATAGAGGTCGTTTTAGTTTGTGGTTAATGTGCTCTTAGTTGCGATAGACATAAAAGACTACACCCAGTGCCACAACATTCAGCGCTCCCCACAGCGCAATCTGATTTGCCGTGTAATTATTCTTCTCCTCCGTGTAGCGCACCATCTCCTTTTGCGTCGCGATGATAGCATTATCCTGGCTGAGCATAGCATAGTTGGTACGCAGACGCGCCATCTTATCATTAATGTCCTTGTTGCGCTTATTAATGTCCGATTTGTTGTCGTTGATGACCGGTACACGCGTCGCTGCCAAGTAATTCATCACTTCTAACACCGAATTGAGGCGCAAGTTAAGCGTCTTTGTGTGCTTCAACATCGTCTGCGCCGTCGTGTTGTCGGAAGGGTTGCGGCTTGTCGCCAGCTCCAGGAATCGGCGCAGGGCGTACTTGTAGCGCTGCTCGTAAAAGCAATACTCTTCCTTAAGACGATTGTAGAGTTCAGTGTCGTTGTCCACTAATTTGCGCATGTCTGTCTCGCGATCCGTTGCACCAACAGGGTTGGTCGGACGCGACTTCAATACACCTGCCGCCTCCAATGCAGAAACGTGTGCCTGGACACTGCCGGCAAGGATGCGGCCGCTGCGCGCGTCGGGAGTCAGACTATCCGTACCCACGCCCCCCGCAAACATAGTGAGGAGTTCAGCATCGGAATAGGAAGCCTTGGGTTCGGGACAGACCGTCGTCAACGCTATGGCAGGAACATTTGTTGTATATTGCGGTGATGCCGACGTCATACTCTATTTATTGTGAAGTTTCTTCAACGCTCCACCAACAAAAGCTGCAAAGTTGTTGGCGGCACGTTGGCCTTCATCACCGAAGGATGGTAACGAGGGCAACGAAATGCCACCTCCAGAACGCCGGGCGCCAAAATGAAGACTTAGTGCAACTCCAATTCCTACAACCGCTAGCAAAGCAAAAAAGATACTAGAAATCATCAAGCCGTAAAACGACTGCTCGGAAAGAGGCCGCCACAACCCAAGCCATGAAGTGTGAAAATTGGCTTCGTATTTGTTGACGAGCGATGCAGCCTGTTCCTTTCGCAAGTCGTTTAGGGTTGTTCCCTTCTTCACCTCCTCCCTTGTCGTCTTCAAGCGCGCTTCCAAAATCTCAATCTTGTTTTTCGCATCACGACCGGCATCTGTTGCCGAATCAATCATTGATGAAATTCCATCGCGTTCCCGATTTATTTTGGAGATTTGTTCGTTCACTTGTGCTTTCACTTCATTCGCCGTTTGCTGACCTTTTCCATTTAATCCAAGCGCAATATTCGTGATATTGGTTTGCCAAGTTTCTAAGGCGTGCTCAACGGCAACTCGTGCTTCATACATGTGCCGTTCAAGCGCATTGGCGAACTCTGGTGTCCATGTTTTGTAATTTGCCTCGGGCATACTTCTTCTTCCTACTTAGACAACACAAACACGATACGTTGTGTATTCACCGCACGTTTCAGAAGGACGTGTGATTTCAACAAGATCGCCTGGAACAAGGCCTAGAACACGCGCCATCATATCTGTATGAAACTTAATGTGCGGCATACGCTGCTTGGAATCTGCATTCATCGCGCTCAGTAGTTCCTTTCCTTCATCGGCAGTCAGTTTCCTGTGCGGAGGCACCATGATATGGCGCGCCGGATTGAAGATCAGGTTCTTCAGAGCAAAGAAACTAATGCGCGCCTTGTGTGCTCCCCATTCCTTGATCGCCTTGAGATGAAAGGCGTCGTGAGGAGGCTCTGAAAGAATGATAACAAGTTCATCGTGCTCCGGATCATAATGTTCGGGGTTTTCCTCGTCCCACAACTTGCGCACTTCACTATCCAGTTTCTGTTTGATAGCACCTTCCACCCAGTACAGCACAATAACACGATCAAGTGGTGCTTCGCTGTCCTCCTTTTTTGGTGCCGCGATCTTGAGCAGTGCCTGGCTACTAATCGCGAGCGTGTAGATTTCTTCGGGTGAAATGCGCTTATATGCATCCATATTGTATCCACGATTCTCCAGAATCTCAAGAATCGTGGGACGGCTACGAACTATCAGATCAAGTGTATCAGAATCCATCCTTGGGCTGTTCTATTTGTTGACAGATTTAAATCAACTTCAGTTTTTGGCAGATGGTGTATGAGGCTGGATTGTTACCACCTTAATATCCGATTCATCGTTGCTGACGGGAATCGGATTTCCAAGACCCGTAATAATTGGCTCAAACATCTGCGGTGCCGCAGCAACTGCAGGAACAGGAGCAGCTGCAACAGCAGGATCCGCTGTAGGAAGAGCAGGGTCAGCAGAGGCAGCAGGGGCAGCA